>ENA-USUK01000957-USUK01000957.1-human-gut-metagenome-genome-assembly--contig:-NODE-957-length-22722-cov-21.079929_pt1 | contig 22722 bp, 20 predicted proteins | sample MGYA00250062_ERZ773400 | MGnify/ENA primary metagenome ERZ773400 (study PRJEB29103, sample SAMN06111961) | human gut metagenome | biome: human gut; feature: ankylosing spondylitis patient; material... | reverse complement strand
ATATCCGTTATCTGGAAAAGCCGCTGGCTTTCCTGAAGATACCTGATAAGGCAAAAAGGGTGTTCAGAGGAATTGACCTGATAGCCTACAAGGAAACCGGTCTGCCTAAACGTGGCCGCAAGCGTAAGAAACACCGTTAGTTCAGTCTGTCCCATGGAATGGTATCCAGGACATTATATTGGGCATTCATAGCTGCAAGTTCAAGAGCCAGTAGCCTTGCCCTTAGCCTGACATCCTCCATGTCAGCCACGGCCTGAAGGAACTCCGACGCTTCCATCGCTCCAGACTGAATCATCCATTCCCTTGCACATTGTTCAGGAACAACGGCACTGACGAAAGAGAATATTTCTTTTGCTATGCAGCCGGCTGTACCGTCACCGGCTTCAATGGTAAAGCAGAACGGCACACCGCTCGAAGTTTTCCGTTTGAAATTGAGAAACCGGATTCCATTCATATTTTCCATAGAAACGCTCCACCCATGCCGGGCAGAGAGATTAAAAATATTACAACAATTTTCCATTTACCATACAATTATAGTCTTGTTTTCATTTACCTGCTATAATAAGCAGCCGGTCTTGTCCGTGACGGATAGGACCGGCCACTTCTGTTTTCATACAGCCTATTCAAAACTTTCAAGAAATTCCTGAAGTCTGCTGTCCTGAATCTGTTTCAGCGGAACCGGCTTAAAGTTCTGCTGCTGTCTTACCTGAAGTTTGCCAATCCCCTGAGCACTCAGGTCAAGCTCCACATCCGAAAGCTCATTGAGGGAGATATACCCGTATTCATCCTCCATGAGTCCGACTACAATACCGAATAGAATCACATCGTCATCCTCCCTGTTTCCTTCAAGGATAAACCACCTTACAGAACCAAGAGCAAAAACCGCACGGCAAACAGCCTCTTTTCCCTTGCCGTCCTGGGAGTAGAGCGGATAACCCTCCAGAGCTTCCGCCAGTTGTGTCGTCATCAATCTGCACATATCAGTAAAAAATTAAAAGATTGTTTGATACTCATTCTTATTGCTCGCATAACACTTGATTTTGAAGTTCCAGTTTTTTTCCCTCCGGTAAAGCTCATTGAGCTTCATGGCCGGGAAAAACCGTTTTATGTGCATTTGTGACTGTGGACCAAAGGAAGAAAAAGACAAGTGTGAAGTCAGAGAATGCAGACGGAATACCCAAATTTTTGAGGCATGAGAAAATTTGCGGAAGGCTGCCGTCAAGTTCTCCGACTGAAAGCGCAAGCGTCACTTGGTGTTTCTCCTGTCCGCAGTACCTTTGCACATAAGAAACGCTTCCGGCTATGATATTCAAAGGTGGTTAAGAAAAACTCCATAAAGCAAGTCCTATTTTATAGGATAGAATCCAAGCCCAATCTGTTTTCCAAAGACCGTTGCCATTGTGAGAACCTACAAAATGGAGCGTAGCGGAGTCTTGCAGGCTCTCTCTATGGCAACGGATTGGGGTTGTCCCAACCAATAGCAATGTACTTTCAGTTGTAACTAACTTGGTGTCGCAGACATGGAGTTAGACAAATGGCTTAATTGCCGTTACATACTTTTAGAAAATAATTGACCTACAAAATAATGCATTCTGATTTTCTAAAATAAGAAAATTCATGTAAGATTGTCTGCACATCGCAATATATGTTAAATATCAGATATTAAACATGTTAATTAAATAAAAATAATTATCTTAGCAAATTAAATCGGTGTGATAGTGTTAAGATGCAGGAAAGCACCATAGATTTGATTAAATACTAAATTGAATGAACTAAATTGTAGTTGAGATAGGTTGTATTTCTTTATCTGCCGACTACATTGGAATACTATTGATTATAAATAAGATGACATTTAACGAAATACTAAATAAATTTAGGTCGGAATCCTTTACCCAAAAGGATAAAGGCACACAGTTTGAACGGTTAATTCGCTCTTGGTTGCTTTCCGACCCTCGATATTCAAACCTTGCAAAAGTGTGGTTGTGGGAGGATTTTCCATGCCGCAATGACCTTGGTGGAAATGACACTGGCATCGATCTTGTTGCAAAGACCGATGATGGCGACTATTGGGCAATTCAGTGCAAATGTTATAAGGAGGACGCTGTGATAGACAAGCCTGCTGTTGATTCTTTCCTTGCGACTTCAAGCCGTCAATTCAAAGACCCAGAAACATTTCAGACAACTTCTTTTGCAAGACGTATGTGGATTTCCACCACAAACCATTGGGGAAAGAACGCCGAGGAATCCATACAAAACCAAAATCCACCATTAAATCGCGTCGGGCTAGTTGATTTGCAGAACTCGCCTGTCGATTGGCAGCTTCTTATTGATGGTCTTAAAGGCAAAGAGGCCATGCTGCCTGGAAAACAACCCCGCGAACACCAGCTACGCGCCATGTCCGCAGCTCATGAGTATTTTCAGACACATGACCGAGGAAAGCTCATTATGGCTTGTGGTACAGGTAAAACTTATACTGCGCTCAAGATTGCAGAAGAAATGTTACCGGACAAGGGATTGGTTTTATTCATGGTGCCATCCATTTCACTACTTGGTCAAACCTTGAACGCATGGTGTTCGGATGCTACAAAGCCTATAAAGGGAATTTGTATTTGTTCCGATAGTCGTGCTTCAAGAAAAATCAAGAAAGACTTTGATGATACACAAGACAGCGTGGTAGACCTTGCTGTTCCCGCTACGACAAACTCCAAAAGCATTGCCAAACAATTAAAGCAATATCGTAATCATGATGGGTTGACCGTTGTGTTTTCAACCTACCAGTCCATTGAGGCTGTCCATGAAGCGCAAATAGAAACATTGAAAGAGACAAGTGGCACTTATGGAACATTCGATTTAATTGTTTGTGACGAAGCTCACCGTACAACGGGAGTCAAGCTATCTGATAGGGACGAAAGCAATTTCACAAAGATACATGACGCTGATTATATAAAAGGACACAAACGCCTGTATATGACGGCTACTCCGCGCTTGTATGGCCAGTCCGCTAAAATCAAAGCGTCAGAGAAAGATGCCATTCTATGTTCCATGGATGACCCTAAGCTATACGGAGAAGAATTTTTTCGTGTAAACTTCTCATATGCGGTTGAACATGGGCTTCTCACTGACTACAAGGTACTTGTGCTTACAGTCAATGAAAATGACCTTCCTGAAAACGTCCTTACGGACATAAAAAGCCCGGAGAAGAAAGAACTCAATTTTGATGATACATCCAAACTCATTGGCGTAATCAATGGCCTTTCAAAAATAATCCGAGGTGACAAAAATGTAACATGGGATGCAGATCCTACTATAATGCATAGAGCAATTGCATTCTGCTCAGCCATTGGTGATGCACAAACGCCTGGAACTTCTGTGAATACGGCGAAAGTCTTGCCGGCTATTTGTGAAAAATATCGCAATTCTATATCAGCAGAAGAAAGGAAGCACGTTGTAGAGGTGCAAGCACGCCACATAGATGGCTCTATGAACTCACAGACACGTAACGAACAGTTGTCATGGCTTGCAGAAGAAAATATCGGCGAAAACGAATGCCGCGTACTGACCAACGTCCGTTGTTTGTCAGAGGGTATAGATGTTCCGGCTCTTGATGCGGTGCTCTTCCTATCATCCCGCAATTCACAGGTTGACGTGGTACAGTCAGTGGGGCGTGTAATGAGAAACTTCCGCAAGAACCAACCTGGAGAAAAGAAATACGGTTATATAATCATTCCGATTGTCGTACCCTCTGATGTGAAACCGGAAGATGCACTTGACAATAATGTGTATTTCTCTACTGTATGGAGCATTCTCAATGCCCTTCGCTCACATGACGACCATTTTAATGCAGAGGTAAACAAGATAGCTCTCAACAAGAATAAATCATCAAAGGTTGTTGTTGGAGGTCCAGGAATAGGTCATAATGCCATTTCAGACGGGCAAGACCAACAGGATGCCCAACATTTGGAAGATGCGGAAGTTGCAAGGCAACTTGAATTGCGTTTCGGTGAAATGCAGTCGGGTATTTATGCCAAACTAGTGGAAAAGTGCGGAGATCGTCTTTATTGGGAAAACTGGTCTAAGAAAGTTGGTCTCATTGCAAAGAAATTCATTGAGAGAATATCTAAACTCGTTACAAATGTACCAGAATTAAAGAAGGAATTTACTGTATTCATCAAGGGCTTGCAAAATAATCTCAATCCTTCTGTGGATGAAGGACAAGCCATAGAAATGCTCGCTCAACATCTTATATCTCAGCCGGTCTTTGATGCTTTGTTCCAAGAATATAACTTCATTAATAACAATGCTGTTAGCCGCTCAATGCACCGTATGATAGAGTTGCTGATAGAAGTTGGAGGATTTGAGAAAGACACTGCGGAACTTGAAGATTTTTACGAATCCGTGCGTGTCAACGTTGGGAACATAGACAATCTTGAAGGTAGGCAAACTATAATCAAGAACTTATATGAAAAGTTTTTCAAAGGGGCGTTCCCACTCACTGTTGAAAAGCTTGGTATTGTTTACACTCCGATTGAATGTGTTGACTTCATTATTCATTCAGTTAACGACATACTTATTAAAGAGTTCAATACTTCTTTATCGGAGGAAAATGTCCACATTCTTGATCCTTTTACGGGAACAGGCACATTCATCACCCGCTTGCTTCAATCTGGACTGATAAGGAAAGAAGATATGGAGCGGAAATACCTTAATGAAATACACTGCAATGAAATAGTATTGCTTGCTTACTATATCGCAGATGTAAACATTGAGGCGGTGTACCATGACATTATGTGTCCTGACCATTACGTGAACTATAACGGTATTTGCTTGACAGACACTTTCCAACTTGCAGAATCAGACCAGCCTTCATTCTCTCAGGAATTCTTCCGTGAAAATTCAGAGGGTGTTTTGAAACAGAAGAAAGCACCTATCCGCGTTATAATAGGCAATCCTCCTTATTCGGTAGGACAAAAGTCTGCCAATGATAATGCGCAGAATCAATCTTATCCTATTTTAGATTCTCGTGTTGCTGATACTTATGCAAAAAAAAGTATTGCAAGTTCAGTAAAAGCATTATACGATAGTTATATAAAAGCCTTTCGCTGGGCTTCTGATCGTATAGATAACAACTCTGATGGAGGTGTAATAGCTTTTATCAGTAATGGTGCATGGTTAGATGGAAGTGGAATGGACGGTATGCGCAAATGTTTAGAAAATGAATTTTCCACAATATATGTACTAAATCTGCGTGGAAATCAGCGCACGTCTGGTGAGCTATCCCGTAAGGAAGGTGGCAAAATTTTTGGTAGTGGTTCACGTACTCCCATTTCCATCACATTCCTTGTTAAAAATCCAGCAAAAAAAGGACAGAAAGCAACTATATTTTACCATGACATTGGCGACTATCTTACCCGTGAGCAAAAGCTGAGAATGGTAAAGGACTTCCGTTCTATTACATCACAGAAATTAAATTGGCAGATTATTACACCAAATAAAAAGGCTGATTGGATAAATCAGCGCGATGGATTATTTGACACTTTAATTCCGCTTTATCCAAGTAAAAAATTCGATTTACAAAACAAAAGTTTTTTTTCCACCTATTCTTTGGGTACAGCCACAGCTCGTGATGCTTGGGTATATAATTATGGATTAAGTCCACTACGTGATAACATGAAGAAAACCATGGCATTTTTCAATGACGAAAGTTCTCGTGTTAAAAAAAATCATGATATTGAATTGTCCTCTCAAAGTTCACTCATTAGCTGGAATGACTCTCTTCAGGCACTTTGCTATGAAGGAAGCAAACAATATTATAATGATTCGTATGTAGTGAATGCATTATATAGACCATTTACAAAACAATTCTTATATTTTCAAAGGGAATGGATTCAAAGACCATATCAGATGCCAAGATTATTTCCTGCGACTATGACAAATATAGCCATCGGCATAAGTGGAATCGGGCATCAAAAACCTTTCTCCACAATCATATCTGGCAATATTGCTGATTTGCAAGTCGTGGATAAAGGACAATACTTCCCGCTATATTTTTATGAGGAACGAAAACAAGTTCAAAAAACTCTTTTCGATGATGCTTCCGAAGAACTATTTGTTCGTAGGGATGGAATAACAGACTGGATTCTTAAAGAAGTGCGTAGTCGTTTTGGTAATTCCAAATCCATAACAAAGGAACATATCTTCTATTACGTCTACGGCATACTCCACTCTCAACAATATCGTGAGCGTTTTGCTTCAGATTTAAAGAAATCTCTGCCACATATACCAATAGTTGAGAATGTGGAGGATTTTATGGCTTTCTATAAAGCAGGAAAGTCATTGGCAGACTTACATATCAATTATGAACTTGTGCCTGCGTCGCCAGATGTAACAGTTAAGATTGCGGATGCTATTTATAAGAATGCTACGGAAGATGATGCAGGTTATACAGAATATGAGCACTTTACTGTGAGGAAGATGGTGTTCCCGAAAGTTCGCAACGAGGCGGGGAAACTTGTTCCAGACAAATCACGTATTATATATAATGGCAATGTTGTTATAGAGGATATTCCTGCCATAGCATATGACTATGTGGTCAACGGGAAATCTGCGATTGAGTGGATTATGGAGCGATATGCTGTCACGCAGGATCCAAAATCTCTAATTGTCAATGATCCGAATGATTGGAGCAAGGAACACAATAAGCCAAGATATATTTTGGATTTGTTGCTTTCTGTGATAAACCTTTCTGTTCAATCGGTAGGAATCATCAACTCACTACCCAAACTCACATTTGATAACATAAAGCCTAAAAACTAAAATTTATATTCTATGGCACTATCAAAAGAAATGATACTAACCCTCCAACAGTTGAAGGGAATTGGCAATAAAACCATATTCAAGATATGCGAAAGCGAAAAATCATCAATAACTGATATTGATGAAGTGTATAATGTTCTTAAAAAACAGAAAGGGAAGAAATTTGAAAACCTCGTCAAGGATGACATCATAGAAGCGAATGGCTATGCCAAACGTATTATTGAGAAGAGTGAAGAAGCTAACATTGGCCTAATCTCATATTATGATGTTAATTATCCAGATATTCTTAAACGTACAATAGACGAAGAAGGGAGATTAGATCCCCCATTGCTCTTATGGTACAGAGGTGATATTTCCATAATAGGATTGCCTGCAATAGCTGTTATTGGAACACGTGAAGCGACTCCCGAAGGAATAAGTGGTGGTACATATATCGCCGGTGAATTTGCTAAACAAGGTCTCAACATTGTCTCGGGATTAGCAATAGGTTGTGATACTTGTGGACATAGAGGGGCGTTGAATGTTGGAGGGAAAACGACAGCCTTTCTTGCCAATGGATTAAATCATGATTCCATTTATCCATCTGAAAATCAAGAATTGGCAGAGGAAATAGTAAAGAAAGGAGGATTATTGCTTTCGGAATACTCTATCGGACAAACTGTGAATAGATATTCTCTCGTTGCAAGAGACAGATTGCAAGCAGGGCTTTCATTAGCAACATTAGTCATCCAAACAGGCATCAAGGGCGGTACTATGCATGCCGCCACAACAACCTTAAAAGCAGGAAAGCCCCTATATACGATGAAATTCAAAGATGAATCAACGAACAACCATGAGAAATGTCTTGGTAATGCACACCTTGTAAAACAAGGAGCGAGGTATATATCTGGAAATGACAATATCGCTGATGTAGTCAAACAGATTATGAGCGTGAAAGAAATTAAAACTTCTTTGTTTGATTAGCTATATGAGGAACATCATCTTTGATTTAGACTTGACCCTTGTTGATACGACCATTGTGGAACAAGCACGACACGAAAGGAATTGGCCTCTTGCCTATTCTTTAATTCCTCAATGTGTGTTGTACGATGGTATTGAGCATGTGTTTGAGATTATTCGCAAGTTTAAGATTAACACAGCCATTGTAAGTACCTCTCCACGACCTTACGTAGAGAAAGTGGTTCAGCATTTTAACATACCCGTAGGAAATATAGTTGCATATCACGATGCAAAGCCTATTAAGCCACATCCTGCCCCAATGCTGAAAGCCTTGGAGTTAATGAGAGTATCAGCAAAAGACACTATATCATTCGGTGACAGGGTGATTGATATACAATCGTCTAATTCTGCCGGAATAGAGAGTGTGGCATGCTTTTGGGGAACAAAAGAAAAAGGAGAATTGCTACATTCCGGCTACTCTCATGCTATTGTTAGACCAGAAGAAATTTTGACTTTAATAAGATAGATAATATGGGCTTTTTCGACTCCATTAAACACGCTTTTAATCCTGAAATCAAAGAGACATTTGATTATCTATATAGGAATTACTATAAGGGGTTAAAATCATATTGTGAAACCAGTGGCGTTAACACCCACATAAATGGTTATCATATACAGATTACACGCATAAATTTATCAAATCCTTCTTATTCAGACATGAAACGGATTTATGAAGCCAAAGATACAATCATTAAAATTCATAAATTGATTATAGAAGAGGAACAAATAGATGCAGATAAAAAAGAGTTGAAAAAGTTGCAGAGTTTATATCCTCATGCGTTCGTTTTCTTCTGTAATGAATGTCTAGGCGGTGTAATATACGACAGATCTATTAAAATGCCAGGAGAAAAGAAAAACTTGTATAAATCAGATTTGTACGAAAAATCTCCTTTTGCACTTTATTTTGGTGAAAAGGGATGCTATTATGGCAATCAATATTCACCGATACCTAATAACCAAAGAAACGCATCATTATATTTAAACTCGAAAAAAACACCCTACCGAACAGAGCCTAAATCTATTGAGGATTTAATTTATCCTGACATTAAAGAATTACTTACACGCCGAAATCAGTTTGCACCAAAAGAAAAAGAAATTATCGGCAAATTAGAATCTGAAGCCATTCAAGAAAAATTCGAAGAAGTAGTTCTTGGGAATAATAGAAGATCCAAATACTACAAGGATTTTTTGACTTCAAAAAGATGCAAGGAAAATGATTTCAAATATTTAGTATCGCACTTAAATGAATTGGATCAATTCATCATATGTCTTATTAACGAAAAATATGATTCAATACGCCGATTGTATCCATTAGGTGTGACTGAATATGTAGCGTCAACATATTATGGAGAATCAGAAATTGATAAACAAGAACGAGTAATTAATCATCAAGAGGAAATAAAAAAACTGCAAGAAGCAAAGGAAATATATAATAAGCTTAAAGCAAAATATCCTAAAGGGCTTCCTGCCTTTGAAAAATATAATTCTTACGATGACGGAAAAAATTCAGCGGAATTATCTTTGTCGGAAATAATCGAATGTGAAGACGAAATCGCGAAGTTTGAAAAAAATGCTGATGAAGCCTCATTTTACAAAAAATGGATGCTTTCACAAGAGGAATACGCAAGAGAATGTAGAAAACTTGTGTCTAAAACACTTTCAGGTTACGGGTGCTACATTTATGATATACCATTTGAGATAGTAAAAGTAAACGGAGAAAAAGGCAATGGCTCATATAAGGTATGGAATTTATTTAATTCCGGATATAGTGAGGATGAAGACGTTGATTTAAGTTATTTCCCTACCTATAAAAGAAACAAGGAGAATTTACCTAAATTTTATACGAAACAGCGTTATTTTGTTCAAAGAGTATATGATGACTTATTGGATTTCATAGAAAAACTGAAAGAGCTTTATATAAATGATGAGAACATAAAAATATTGTTTGTCATTGATGAACTTTTGACAAAGGATGTGGCAAACTACCATTTCAAATACCTGATGGAACAGCTCAACATAAAAGGAATCCCGTATGGATTTATCAATCCATCTCCAATATCTGTTGAGGACCAAGTTCGTTATGTCGTTATTGATTTGATTTCTACAGTTAGTAGAATGAAGGAAAACTGCCAGACTTTAATCAATATCAAAAGAAACTGCCGTCAATACTGTACGAAGAAAGAGCGTTATGACTGTTATTCGGATATAGTATATATTTCCCTACTGAAAGGCTTTGAAAAGGAAGAATTAAAGGAAGCTACAGAGAGAAAAATAAAAGAAGCCGCAAAAAAAGAGGCTGAAAGAATCAAGAGAGAGGAAGAAGAGAGGAAACGTATTGAAGAAGAAAAAAGAAAAGCGGAAGAAGCCGAAAGACTTAGGAAATTTGAAGAAGAAACAAAACGTTTAGAAGAATTTAAACGGCAACAGGACATCAGCAATTTGAAGTCATGTGTATCTTCGTGGCCACAACCAAGTCGTTCTACTCTTCATTGTTTCTCACTCTATTACTACTATCCAACGACCTGCGGTTGGGATGTGGCTCAAAGAGATTGGGATATTAGAAATCTGATTTGGAATTTCAAAGCAAATCCTAATAAACCACAATCCTCTTTTGAAATTTCGATTAGACATGAGCAGGCCATGGATGAAGTCATTCCGCTAATAAAACGTGTAATACTGCGTTATTTCGGAGACAAGACAAGTAAACTGACACTTGTTTGCATACCTTCATCTAAAAGGATTGTAACAGAAAGAAGGTATAAAGATTTTTCCGCTAAGTTATGCTCATTAACAGGGATAAGTAATGGATATGATTATGTTAATGTTTCAAACGAGGGAGAGGCAAAACATCTTGGTGGCTCTGCACAAGCAGAATATACAGTAGACAATTCTTATTTCAAAAACAGGTTCGTCATCTTGTTCGATGATGTGATTACATCCGGACGTTCCATGGAGAATATCAAATATCTGTTAGAACAAGCTGGTGCAACTGTTATTGCAGGCTTATCTATCGGTAAAACGAAGCATGAACCGCAGATTTCCCATCCGATAGATAATGTATAGCGTTTACTTATTATTGTTGTTAAAATTATAACATTAAATTAGAGGATATGAATATAGAGCATTACATATTACCTGTTGATTGTTCAAACCATGTGGAAGGATGTGGCTTCATTATCAGCGACCTTTTCATTACATTAGGACATATAATCAAGAATGCCGAGAATCCTTCAATTAGAGTGTTCGGAGAAAAGAAAAACCTGTCAAATCCTGTATTTTTCGATTGCGATGAAAATGACAGCAAGAAGTATAATCTTGCTGTTTTCCCAATTCCAGGAGCTATAAACGAACTTGAATTATATGATGGGAAGATTGAAAATGGAATTGGGTTGCAAAGCATTAGTTTTAGGAATTTGGAAGGAGAAACAATTAAATGTGAAGAAACTGTTGCTAACGACATCTTCAATGAGGGCAACTTCTTTGGAGCATTAACATCAAAGAATTTCAAAGAAGGAAACAGTGGCTGTTCAGTTTTAATAGGAACACAAGGTTTTCGGTATCATGACAAGAGGGAATAACAACGGCATAGATGAGCCTTGTGAACCTGCTCTGCCAATCAACTTTTGTGTATTCCTTTCATCTCTTGCTATAAAAGAAGTTAGATGAACGAGCTAACATCACAATCATCCAAATTATCGCAAACTACTTATAAACCATCAGAGATTATAGGTAGTTTTAATTCAATATTGCAGAGTCCAAAGCAGACGATTACCATTAATAAACAATAAAAAAGTAAAATCTATCGCATGATGTTATAACCATTACTACCAAAGAAACTGTCAAAAGTAGACTCTTCTTTTTCAACAGTAGAAGAATTGAACGAGTTTTTTCATGCGGATATTGGTAATGGAAAATTTAAAAATATACTCATTTGAAAGGTAGTACCGCAAAATTGGATTTACAGAATTTTATAATATACTCAAAAACGATAGAAAAATTCAATATCATATGCAAAATTTATTTACACATAAAAATATCAAATATCTTTATAGGCTAAAATGTGAGATACAAGAACTTCCATGGGAAATCTGGACAAATAATGATGTACATGATCCTAACTATAAACAGAAAAGAATACAATTAATTGGAAAAGTTATGCATATACAGAACCACATCAGAGGGTATGTTATTGCTAAGTATGGAGAAGGTGAATTGTCTAAAGAATTCTCAGAATATTCATTTTTCACAAGAGGATATAGAACAAACACTTTTAATATAGAAAATAACAAAGCATGGAGTCGGGGAAAAGAATGTTTCTTATATTTTATTGATAAATTAATTGATTTTGCAGAGGCTGAAAATAAATGCGAATCAGTTGATTGGAAAAAAGAAATTGCAAAATGGCTCATGTTTATAACAATTGTGTTAACATCTATATTCTTATTGTTTGGTGCAAATGATTTAATAAAAACCATATCGCTATTTGGTGATATAGAAATTAAAAAGAAATTACAGTTTACACTTTGTATCATGATGGTTACTGCCAATATAATATGGGTAAAGAATTGGAAAGAATTATTGCCTATTACCACGTCATTTATTGGTGCTTTAGTTGGACTTCAGGTATGAGTAAATCAAAATGAAGAATGTAAAAATGTGCAAGTCATACCAATACGTTGTTGAGAAATCTTTTCGCTAAGTGTATTTTATTAGAAACGTAACAATATCAAATCTACGCTGGTTAACATTTTCTATTTTATAGTGTACAATGCTCAATAAAGATAGTGTGCCGAAGTGACACGCTATCTTTAGATTGTTAAAATATAATTCTTATTAAGAATTAATATTGCAGTTTATATAAAATAGAAATTACACTATTAATAGATGGAAATAGTTGGTCTAAATTTATGTATATGAACTTTAGGGGCCTCTTGAATAGTTCCTGACTGCATGGAATAAAGCCAAGCCTTATTCTCCTTTTGTCCTTCAACTTCAGTAGAAGACCATAACCAGCATTCACCCGGATCCAGATTAATCGAAGTTCCACCGACTTCAGTTATACATTCATTAATCTGATGCCGGACAGCGAACAGATAAGAGAGCTGCCGGACAGAAGGAATATAGGCTGATTGTCCATAACTCCACAAATCAAAAGACTTGATAGCCATTGGTGATTGGACTTCATCATTATTGAACAAAGAATAGGTATTCTCATTTCCGTCCTCATCAGTCAATGATGCAGAGGTACCCTGATCAATACCAAGACTATCGGCAAAAGCCAGCGGTTCCATATCATGAATGTAAACTGCATAACCAAGATTGTCAGTTTCAGCACTACGGTTTACATGGAAAACTATAGCAACAGCTTCTTTGTCAGATTGCTTGAATTTGTCCATGGACAATATATTTCCGTCCGAACAAACTACATTGCCGACTTGAAGGGAAGATAAAAGACCGTCATCTTCTTCATGTTCACAATGACAGGAAGTGAGCAACAGCCCACTCCATGCCAGAATCGGTAATAAAAATCTTTTCAGTTTCATAACAGTGGGATTTCAAATGACCTGATAACACATTGTGCTTCCTTATCCATAATGAACCAGTATTCAGAGCAGTACGGTTGTCCGTCAGAATCAGTGGCTTCATACTCTATCTTTACCTTCCAACCGCTGAACGGCTTGCGTTCCTGCCCGGCTTCATCACCTGCAGGCTTCAGTTCTTCCGTAACCATCAGAGAGCGGAGTGCCGTCATGGCATCCATCTGACGTTTCATCTGTCCGGACATCCCGTGACATTCTGAATCCGGATTATCAAAATCCGTATCCTCCATAAACCTGCGGCTGATTTTCATCATGGCCACAGAAAGAGCTATTTTCTCCTTCATGGTAACATACTCACGGCCAAATACAGAATCCGGTTTGCTGATACCGACAATCTTTACAGATTCCGGATTGTCCACCGAAGCCATCAGTGCCTTTTTGGCCATATCCTGCGCCTTATTCCCGCTGTTGCCGGAACAGCCGGTTCCCATTCCGAGCAGAACTGCCACTGCAGGCAGTATCAGTAGTTTCTTTCCCTGTTTCATCATACGCATGGTTTCTACAATATTTCATGGATAGAGAAAGGAGGTTTTTACTACAATGTAGATTTAAAGCGAGTTTATGTGAGAGACAAAACTCTTATTATGTTTTCTCCTGGTGAATTACATAGTCTTACCGATACAAAACAAATTTCTGGAATCTCTATCGATTTCACAGATGAATATTTTCGCTGTATAGATCCCAAATGGTCTAATTACTTGAAATACGATGTCATTAAAGACGTTCCCGTACTAACCATATCCAATCCAATCGAAGAGAGCAAAATTAAGAACATAATATCCTCGTTGAGAGAGTTGTATGACAAGATGGATACTTCCGTACAATTCGAAGCAAGTATTTATTCAATGTTAACACTTCTACTCTGTGCTATTGCTAACACTAATGAGCATGTTTCAGTAAAGAATGGTCAACCAAAGCAAACGACCCCTCAACACGAATTGTACCTATCGTATACCGAAATGATTGAGAAAAATTTTTGCAAGCACCATGGTGTTCAATACTACACCGAGGAACTTGGCATTGGTGTACATACCCTAAATGCATGCTGTAAGTCTAATGCCGGTATGACACCATTAGCTGTAATTAATGCTCGCATAATACAAGAAGCAAAGCGAATGCTTTTATTCACTACAATGAGAAGTTCCGAAATCTCTTTTGCACTGGGTTTTCCAGAACAAGCTCATTTTATTAATTTCTTTAAACGATTCACGAAGATATCTCCTTTGAAGTATAGAGACAAACACAATGTAAATATTTCAAACCTTTTAGATGATGATCATCTTAAATAGATTGACAATCTTATAAACAAGTCCACTGATTTTTAGTATTTCCGCTAAAGATCAGTGGGTTTGTTGTTCCAGTTTGTAGCTCCGAACCACGTTCGCAACAATAGCTTATTTAAACCATCCATTGTAGCCACCAATCCACGAAACAACAACTGCGACAAAAACGAAGAAGCCCAAAGTGAAGAAAAACCAGAAGAAGTACTGGATATAGTGGCCAAGGTAACAACCATCGTATTCCTTGTACCTCTTCTGAGCAACACGTAGCTCATCGGCAAACATCGAGTTAATCTCCCGATAATGAGCCTGCATTTTGCCAAGAATCCACTTATGCTCATTGTTAAACAGATTCTGAATGGCGTTCATGTCTTCATCAGAAGCATGAACCGCCACATTCAATTTGGTTGGAGCATTTTTCAGAACATTGTCAATATGGGTGTTGATGGTGTCAACTTTCTGACAGATGGTATTCACCGAACCACCCAGTTTCGTCTCGGCACGCTGATACTGCTGAATGGCAGACTCCAGTTCAAGTGTGGCATTGATGAAGGTGTTTGTAGCCTTGTCAATGTCCTCACTCAACTGCTTCAACTCAGGAACACGGTTTACAAGCCCATCCTCGGCTTGCTGCTCCTCAACCTCGTTTTCGACATCATTCATCATGTTGTCGAAGTCGGATCTTTCTTCTGTGTCTATGTTTATCTTGCTTTTTCTGATAGCCATATTGTCATTGATTTATCGGTGGAAACTTCTGCTGCGTGGTTTAGGCTTGCACATGGAATGAGCCATCTGTGCGCAACGGTGGGCAAACTTCCAGTCATCTTCGTCATCTTTCTTGCCCCAACCAGAAGAGGGAGCAGAACCGCCACCGCCACATGATTCTGAAATGGAAGTGGCAGCATCAATATATCCTGCAAACAACAGTATCGCTACATGAGCGACATTCTCTGTTGTCGCAATATCATTGTCCTCTGGAACCTGAACCTCATTAGTAAAGACATCTTTGACAGAGTTCGGAATCCACACCTTCTTGACTTCATCGCCAATGTTGATTGTGAATGCCGTTTGTGTAATTTGAGGTTGCGCTTTTGGTTGTGATGCTGTTGGAGTATGAACGACAGGACGAACTGGGCGAGGCGCAGAAGCAACGGATGGAGAAACAGGCTTTGTCTTGACTTGTGTTGGTTTTGGGTGCAGTTTCATCCAGGTGTCTTCAATCTTTGATGCCATAAACTTCCTGCCAATCTCAGAAGCCTTGAACACGGAAGCATTCTTGCCAACAGTATAGCCGACAAGTTTCCGTTGTTTGTCATAGCGTGGCTTTACCTCATAGCCTTTCATGCGCAACAGATTGAAGTATCTGTCTATGTTGAACTGTTGCATATCTTTGAGGGTGTTTTCACAATCCTCCGCAAGCTCCACTTTCCGCATATTCCGAATTTCCTGCGGTTGTTCCCACCCATGACGCATATTGATGATTTCCGCAGCCTTCATTGCCCGAAGATGAATATCATGCACATCGTTGGTGTTACCCTCCATATCCACACGACAGCAGTCAATGTGAAGGTGCAGCGTTCCTGACTTGGAGTCAGAGTGCAGTCCACCCACATTCATAGAATTGGTGAAGTTGGTCTTTATCTCATTGGAGAAACCGTTGGGCGTAAGTCCTACAGAATCCAAAACTTCCAATGCTTCGTCTTGGAGGTTCGCCCAATCTTCCATAGTGAAGTTGGCAGACTCTTCCTTTGATGGGGAAAGTACAAAAGTGGTCATGAACCTTTCCAACTTTCTGCCCACCGTCCTTTCCGCCTGATGATACTGGCAATGATGCTTCATCATGTACCAGATGGCGGTAGGGTCAAGACCATCTGGCATATTGTTCACCTTGACCGTTTTTGCCTTCTCCTTTTCCAATGCGTATCTTACGGAATTGCCTCCGTACGATACGACCTTTGCGAGCATAATCATGATTGTTCCTTTGATTTGGTCTGTACGTTTGTTGAGATATTCTCTTCAATGCTATACCAATGTTGGATAAGCCCTGCAACGGCATCAATCCACCAACGCATGAACTTCTCATTTTTGAAGAACCGAGCCTTTTCCTCAGCCGTTTTCTTGGATAGCACGTTGCTGATTTTTATCAAATCCGTCCTTGCGATGGCGAGAGAGTTGAGAGCGTCCACCTCTTCCTTGGTGAGCCTCATGCGTGGACGGTGCTTCAAACCAGTCTCAACGACATAGCGGCTCAGACTAATTCCACACTCCTTGGCAAGCGTCTGGAGCTGCTTTAACTCTTCTTTCGTACATCGGTAGGTATGGACTTCCGTGGGCGGTTTCCTTATGATGTTCTTCTTTCTCATTTGTCCTTGTCTCTGATTAAAATGGGATGATTACAAGCACCTTGCAAAGATGGTCACGACTGCGAGCCTGCGAGTAGTCCGAGAAACTTTTAGGAATACAGTAAGACGGACACGGCTTCTGTATTACAAAAGGATTTCTCGAAAAGTACCTATAAAATGACGGCACTTTTAACAGCGTCCGTCCCCCAAGGCTGCTTAAACGTATAACAGTTGGGCGGTAGCCTATGGCGGTTAATCGTCCTTTGGGATGATTTTTATGTATAGTGGCTTATTCGCCTCTGTATGCCTATTGATTGCCGTTATGGTATTCGTTAGGTTTGTAGCCATTGGCATTAAAACCATTAGACTGTTGTGTTTGACCTCCAAACTGATGCTGTGGATATGTATTGTGCTCTCCATCATTCTGTTTGGCATCTGCTTCTTGCAGGGAAGAAGGATTGCCAACAGACTGTCTGGAGTAGTTTTGCTGTGGGGAAAATCCACCAGTAATAGCATCGGAAAGATTGCTATTAGTTCCGATCTTACCCACGCTTCCATTATCATTAGATGAAGCCGAATTTAGGGAAGAAGAAATATCTGCCGTAGAAGAATTGCCCTTGTTGTCTGTATCGGATATTCCATTGGAAAAATGCCCATCTTCCTTGTCCGACTTTGTATCATCCTCCGTTGTCGTAACAAATACTCTTGCTTGTGGAACTTCCGTATGGACGATTGCAGAGCCATCCGCATTGCGCTTCAATGAAAAGCCGTTCTTGACAAATCTTCCGTCCACATACCAACCAGAGAGTGAATGCATGGTAATGATGCGGTTGTCTCCAACCTTTTGTGAAGAGGAAATGCCCACAGCCTCCATAGCTTGTAAAAGTTTGGGGACGGTTTTGCGGTCTTTATCCCAGAGTTTGGCAAGTTGGGTATTGTCAACCAGACATTGCCCACACAAGATTTCCACTTGTTGGGTTTTGCTGATAGAAACAAGTGTTGTTTCACGTTCAGCAAGAGAGGCAAGAGACATGAAGCATTCCATGCGGTCAATCTTGTACTTCTTGCAGCGAAGATACTCCATCTGTGCATCGGACAGCGTGAAGCAGTAATGTATCTTTTGTTTATCCATGTTCTGCGAATTTTGAATATTATAACCATAACTGGCAAGACTGTTTTTCTCAGTAAAGAGAAAATCATCTAAGCCATCCTCTCCTTGGGGAAATGTACTCTGCGATAACATAGAGTTCGCCTTGCAACCTGTCATTAGAATGGCTGCTTAATCGTGAAATGCACTCAATGCAAACAGACTGGGCAAGAAGTTTTCTTCTGCCGACAGTTGCTTCATCATTGATGCCCTTGTTGGCTCCGCATTGCTCGGCAAGTCCATTGAAAGCATCACGCATCCGAAAGTAGCCGTTGCCAGTATTGATGTAGCTCACGGCAAGGTCAGCGACATTTGCCAACTTGCTTCTGTACTCCTCATGGGAAATATCGTCCTTCATCATCGCCATGTCTATTTACAAAGTTCACTCATGTGCTTGGTCGCTGCAGCCTTGGTCTCAGCCTCGGACATACTGCGGTTCTGGCGCATCCAGTTCAAGAGCTCTGACTTTTCAAAGTATATAATCTTGCCGTTGGGACGAAAGAACGGAAGTTCATGCTTGTGTGTCATCTTATAGAGACTGCTCTTTGATATTCCCATGAATAAGGCAGCTTCCTCCAGTGTCAATACTTGCTTGGCATCACGGAGAAGATTCTCCATTATCCCAATGCGGTGCTCATGTGACTCTACCTTCAAGAGAAGAGTCTCGGTGTCGATAGTTTTGTTCATTAACCTGTAATTTAATTGTTTGTGATTCGTTGTACTGCTTGCTTTGAAAGTGTAGTCCCCCAAGGCAGAGAGAAATCCCTGCCCGAAAAATGGGGACTACAAAAGTGAAATTAACTGATTGTTATCCTGAAAAGTTCTGTTTACTTGTTATCCTGTATAAAAGTTATTCTGCGTGGATGGGTGTTGGTGGCTGCTGTCCGCTTTGTCCTCGGTATCTGCTTGTTCTCCTCACGCTGTTTGCGACCTCGAAAGGCTTTCTTCGTGTTGTCAACAGCCTTGACCTTTTCATTCGTCAGCACATCTGCATAGATGGCGGTGGATTTGAGCGACTTGTGTCCCATCAGCTTCTTGGTAGTCTCTATGTTGCCGGTAACCGCCTGCACCAAAATTCCGAATGTATGTCGGGCACAGTGAAAAGAGATATTCTTCTCAATGCCCACCTTTTTAGCTATCCTTTTAAGGGCTGCATCCACATTAGCCTTGGCAGGAAGATGAAACACAAAATCATCATTGCCTTTGGGTGGCATCCATGACAAGGCGGTATTGCCGATTGGTACGGCATTGAGAGCCTTGGTTTTCTTTTGGATGATTACAAGCGTGTTTGTTTCCTCGTTCCTCTTGATGTCACTCCACCGCAGAGCCTTGATGTCGCTGATACGAAGTCCTGTTAGACAGGCAAAACCGAAAGCTCTCTGTGTCTCTGCAACTCCTGGACTTCTCTCATCTGAAGCCATGAACCTTTTCAGTTCATCTGGAGTGAGATACTGCTTATGTGATGCCTTTGGCTTGGGAAAGATGTCTGACTTCTCCAACTGGTAGAAAGGGTTAGCCTTCAACTTGCCGAACTTGACAGCCTTGTTGAACACCGTCACTATGCGCTGTTGAACATTGTGAAGGGAGCCTTCACACAAAGGTTTGGCTTCAACTCGTACATACTTCTGTGGTACATAGTCGTTCTTCAACCAAAGGAAGAAAGCCTTTAACCATTCCTTGTCGAACTTCCTCAGAGTGATGTGAGGTCTGCGCTTGCTGGCAAGGAACTCGCTCATTAGGTATTTCAGATACTTTGATTGGTCAACAATAGCCTTGGAATAGTCTGTGTTGTCGCTCATCCAGTCGATGTAAGTCTGGATCCAATCTAAGACTTCGGGAGACTCGTCATTGGGGATTCCCTTCACAATCATCAAGTGACCTACCTCTGGAATGGTCTCTGGATGAAGAATACGCTCTGCCCTTATCTGGTGAGCACGTTGCAATGTTTCTTCGTTCCTTGCTTTGGTCTCTGCATCAACCTCTGGCAACAAATAGAGGGAAAGAAATTCAAACTTGCGCTTGCCACCATCGTAGATGTCAAGATACAAGCTTATGTTGTCGTTGGCAAGTGCCTTTTGTCTGATAGTTATTGTCATGTCTCTATATGTTTTCGTTGTCAATGATTTATGTGAACATACCGTCAATGAGGTTGATGGCTTCCTCCTTCTTCTTGTCCACGATTTTAGCATAGATTTCCGTGGTCTGAATGTTGGAATGTCCCATCAGCTTGCTTGTGGTAAAAAGGTCTGCACCGAGTGTGAGCATCATCGTTCCGAACGTGTGCCGTGAGCAATGGAATGAGATATGCTTCTCAATCCCTGCCGCTTCCGCCCATTTGTGGAGAGCCCTGCCTATAACGGTCTGTGTGGTCGGAATGTCAAAGAAAGGAATATCATTTCCTCTTGGTTTCGGCAACCAACGCTTAGCCTCTTCCGAAAGAGGTATTATAACAGGCTTCTCCGTCTTTTGCATTTCCATATCTATGTATTCGCCCTTTCCGTCAGCGGTCTTGAAGATGTGCATCGGAGCAAGACGGTACATGTCGCTTAATCGCAATCCAGTAAAACAGGCGAAGATGAAAGCCTCCTTGACCTCTGGGCGGTAACTGTCCGTAGCCATGAGGGTACGAAGTTCCTCAATGGTCAGATACTCTTTCTTGCCGTCCTTGGGTTGGATGCGCTCACGTGCATCAAGTTCCTTCATAGGGTTGTTGCGGATAATGCCTTGTCGCACAGCGTTGTTGAGAGCAGTGGAGAACATTCCGAGGTATCGGCTTGCCGTATTCTCGCTGATTGGTCTTGGCTCGCCATACTTGATATGGGAATTTGGGAAGTTTCGCAAGAACTTCACATATCCACGGCAGAACTCCGCATTGACCTCTTCAAGCGAAATGAAGCCTTTGTTAGTCTCGTCAAGATACTTCTCCACGGTGTGCAGCATTTCCACACGGCAATGGAGCGTTGACTTCTTGATGCCGACACCACCTTCACAATACTTCTTTATCCATGTGGTAAGAAGCATCGAGCCTTGTTTTACTGTCTCCCAGTCCTGTATGCCATGACCATGCAGGGCTTTGATGCGCTCTGCCTTGATGCGTTCTGCAACCGCCATAGTCTCCTTGTTCTGCTCTTTGTTGATAGGATTGGTCTCAGGGATGAGATAGAGTTTGAGGTATTCATACTTTCTCACTCCCTTGTAGTAGATGTCAAGATATATGCTCTTGTTGCCATCTGCGAGCGACTTCAACCGAACTTTAATCGGCTCTTTCAGCTTTACTTGTTTCTTTGGTCTTGCCATGATGTATGAAGTGTTATTTTGTTTTTGTATTCTGCTACATTGGAGGGTCTTTCTCCCTCTTGTTGAAAGTTCATGTCAGATATGGTTTCCTATGCTGACATTTGCTTTTCTTTCTCTTCCCTTACTTCGGAAAACTGATGTAAAGATAAGAAAACAAACCGAGAAACGAGAAACAAAACGGAAACAAGAAACAGTCTTTTATGTCTTTTTAAGAATGAGTTTAGCAAACATCGGAAAATTCAAGTTATCACTTAAAGCATTGATACTTAGCGTATTTACTTTCATTTGCTTTCTTGTCTTTTCAAACGTATTTTGTAGGACTAAGATATTCTTGACATCCTGCTCCTCGTTGTTCATCGCGATGTAAACCGAGATTGCACCCACTACGGCAACCACACCGGCAATGGCGTAGCACAGTTTTACCACAATGGGAACATACTTGGCGATTTCCTCGCTCACTTGGGTCAATGCCGCTGTACCGGCCGAATAGTCTCCTGCGGTGGTCTGTGCCATCATTGCGGTTACACCACACACCATCATCAGGCAGGTCATCTGCGCTTTCTTGGAGGTCGCAATCTTCTTTGCGAATCGTTTTGCTTTTTCAAACATGCTTGTTTCGTTTTAATTGGACTTTAATTATTGTTTTACACTCGTGATTCTCTAAATTCGGTAGCCGAAGAATGCCGGAAATACGATGGATGCCCCGATAATGAAGAGGCAGGCTCCTACCAGCGTGAGGATATGCTTGGTGATTCCGTCTTCGCCCGTGTTCATCTTGATGTATATCTGGAATGCGGCTATGACCGCAAAACCTCCTGCAACCGCATAAATGATATACTGGACGTACATCATCATCGTTACGACAAAGTCGTGCATCGAAGCCAATGCGTCTGCGCCCCAAGAGTAATTCACGCTGCCGCTCTTTGCGAAGACCGCACAAGGCAGCAGCATGAAGATTGGAGTTATTGCTTTTTTGATGTTCCATCCTGTCATAGTTCGTCTATTGCCGGTTTTATGGTTACACCTCCGTTGGATGGGGAGTTGCCAAGACCTTTTCCCATCATCAATTTGTATAGCTCTGCGGAATTGTAAGGGTTGGAGAAAGTGGCATGTGTCTCTTCCATTTTTTCCTCAATCCTGTGGTTGATTGCTTCAACCACATCCTGCTTGTGCTTTTCGGACTGCGCCTTGCGTCCTCCTTATCCGGCAGCGGCATGGTTTCCGTTTCTCCGGAATCTGTCGTT
>ENA-USUK01000955-USUK01000955.1-human-gut-metagenome-genome-assembly--contig:-NODE-955-length-22751-cov-20.013187_pt1 | contig 22751 bp, 16 predicted proteins | sample MGYA00250062_ERZ773400 | MGnify/ENA primary metagenome ERZ773400 (study PRJEB29103, sample SAMN06111961) | human gut metagenome | biome: human gut; feature: ankylosing spondylitis patient; material... | reverse complement strand
AAAAGAGCTTCGTGCAACAGAAGTGCTGCAGATGGATTTCGTATCTAATGTTTCTCATGAGTTTAAGACCCCGATCAATGCCATTGAAGGGTATACAATGCTTCTTCAGGGAGAAGAATTATCGCAGGAGCAAGAGGGATATGTAGAAAAAATCTTATTTAACACGAAGAGGCTTTCTGGGTTGGTTGGAAATATTTTGTTGTTGTCTAAATTGGAGAATCAGAATATACCAATGAAAAAAACGAAATATCGACTGGATGAACAGATTTCTTTCTTTGGAATCAAAATGGACAGAAAAAGAAATTGGCTTCCAGGTAGAATTGGAGGAAGTCAAATATACTGGAAATGAAGGACTTCTTATGAATATCTGGATGAATCTTTTAGATAATGCAATCAAGTTTAGTCCGGCAAAGGGAACAATTACGATGTTTCTGAAACAGGAAAAGAATTCTGTGAAGTTCATTGTGGAGGATGAAGGACCAGGAATCGAGGAAGATGTAAAGACTAGAATATTCGACAAGTTTTATCAGGTAGATGGTTCTCATAAGGCAGAAGGAAACGGTCTTGGTCTTGCACTTGTAAAGCGGATTGTAGATAGCGCGGGAGGAACGATCAAAGCAGAAAACCGGGAATATGGCGGATGTAGATTTGTTGTAGAACTTCCGATACAGACAAATGAGAATATAATATAAAAGTAGAAGATGGGAGGATTTATATGACATTTTATCAGGAATTACAGTTAAATCAGGCAGGATCGAAAAACCTGTTGAAAAAGAGTGAAACCACGAAAGAAAAAATGTATCATATACTGGTATATCTGATTAAGATAGCTGTTACAATGGTTTTTTGTTTTTTATTTGTTACTGTTTTCAGCATCCTGTTTGGAAATGAAAACAGTATTGTTGGTGTGGTAGTTTTATTATGTCTTATGGTATTTCGAAATGCGGATTTGGGAATCCACACTGGACAATCTACGATGCTTTTGGCTATGTTCTTTGTAATAATGGTCGTATGTCCGCATCTTGCAAATCAGCTTTCACCGGTACTGGGAATGCTGTTAAATATTGTTGCACTGGCAGTGTTGATATTTTTTGGATGTCATAATCCATTCATGTTTAATCAATCTACATTGGTTCTTGGCTATCTGCTATTATATGGATATGATGTTACAGGAACAAGCTATCAGATGCGATTGGCCGGAATGATTTTAGGCGCAGTTCTTACCTGTTTTGTATTTTATCGAAATCATAAAAATAGAACTTTTAAAAGAAATTTGAAAGATCTAATCCAGGAATTTGATATCACTTCATCGAGAACAAAATGGCAGTTATGCCAGATTATATGTGTACCAATTGTCCTTTGCATTGCAGAACTTTGTAATATGCCACGTGCAATGTGGGCTGGTATTGCGGCCATGTCCGCGATTTTGCCGTTTATGGAAGATATGCACTACAGAGTCCGTAAAAGGATTGTCGGAAATATTGCAGGTGTTATATGTTTTACAGTATTATATTTTCTGCTTCCTTCGTCAATCTATGCATATATAGGAATTCTTGGTGGAATCGGTGTAGGATTTTCAGCACAATATGGCTGGCAGGCAGTATTTAACACATTTGGTGCTTTAGCCATTGCTGCAGAGACTTATGGACTACAAGGAGCGGTTAGTCTTAGAGTGATTCAAAATGTTTTTGGTGTTGTGTTTGCTTTAGCATTTTGTGTTATATTTTATTGGTTTATGTCTAAAAAAAAGGAAAGTGAGGTGACCGTACATGCAGAGTGAAGTGAATCAGGAAGAAAATTTGAATAGAATTATTACGGTTCCTAATCTTCTTTCTTTTTTTCGGCTTTGTCTGATTCCGGTAATTATATGGAGTTATTGTGTAAAGAAAAATCCTCTGTTAGCTGGTGAAATCTTATTGCTGTCTGGTCTTACGGATCTTGCTGATGGATATATCGCAAGAAGATTCCATAGGATTAGTAATTTAGGAAAAATACTTGATCCGGTGGCTGATAAGCTGACACAGGCAGCGATGTTAATCTGTCTGTTTACTCGTTTTCCGCATGTGCTTCTTTTAATCGTAATAATGGCAGGTAAGGAGCTGTATATGGTAGTCAGTGGATGTCTTGTGATACGAAAGACAGGAAAAGTACATGGTGCAGACTGGCATGGAAAGATAGTAACCTTTTTATTATATGGAACTGCAGCGGTGCATATTATATGGTTCCACATTACACCGATGGTATCAGATCTGTTGATTGGTTTGTGCGCTATAATGATGGTCATATCGGTCGCTCTGTATATTATCCAGAATACCAGGACTCTTAAGGGAGAGACTGTATAAGCAATTTTATATTGCAATGACTAGAAAAATATTTAGGAGAATATTGATGAGATAAAGAAGGATAAAAACTTAACCTGGATAGAATCAGAACAGATAATTTTTGCATGGCTGGATAAAGACAATCAGGTTACTCCGTTAACGGACGAGCAATTAAATCCGGTATGGAAAATACTAAATTACGAAACAGGGAAATATGAATCTGTTCAGAAACACTTCCGAGTATTTGAAGTGTAGAAGTTTTGTGATACAAAGTGTAAACGTAAGAAAAAATAATACATTTGCGGTCAATTTGTTATCGACAGTTGACCGCAAGCACGGTATAATAGACATAGATCTAATAAGAAAACCAAATAATCATTACTGTAAAATGTCAGGTAATGGTAGTCATCATTTATAATTGGAAGGAACAGGTTGGCTTTACCCTAATGGTGGAAAATCCACCATTTTTCCACCCAAACTGTAATTCCTCAGATGAAAACAGGTTTTCTTATCTTTTCTGAAATTGACAGAAAAAGCAGTAAAATCAAGGCTTTGAATGACTTTGATTGACGTAGAATGCAAGCTGTTTTCTGTACCAGGATGAACTCCTAAGACTCTATTGTAGGTTCGATTCCTATAGGGAACGCTCTATTTTAAGCGGTAATGAGAGAAAAATCATTGCCGTTTTTTTGTTGTTTTTCTCTGCCCACTTCGCCAGACGCCTTGTGTTTCTTCGGATATTCATATATAATGTATCGTATTGAGTATTATCCATGCGGAGGTGCGGATCCCCGGTGCGTCCCGGTTCGGGCGTTCATGGGCGATCCCGGAAAACGCGGAAAAGCCGTCCGACCCGCGCTTTCCGGGGTAGCACCGCGATTCCGGCAGGACAAGCACCTGACAGACACCCGGCTATATTTGAAGCATTCGCAAAAAGGAAGTGAACGCTATGGCTTGCGACGAGGCTTTGTACCGCCAATATCTGAGCGGCGACGACGAAGGGCTTAATGCCCTGATGAAAAAATACGGCGACCCTCTGACCCTGTATATCGACGGCTATCTGCACGACGTTCACGAGGCGGAGGAGCTGATGCTGGACGTTTTCGCCTATCTGTTCACGAAAAAGCCCCGCATCCGGGACGGCGGCTTCAAGGCGTATCTCTATAAGGCGGCGCGGCACATGGCGCTGCGCCATAAGAGCAAACGAAAGCCCTTGTTCAGTCTTGATACGCTGACCGGCGAGCCGGAGGGACGGCTGCTGGTGGAGGAGGTCATCCGGACGGAGGAGCGAAACCGCATTCTGCATTTCTGCATGGATGAGATGAACCCGGACTATCGGGAAGTCCTCTATCTCACCTATTTCGAGGATATGAGCTACGCGCAGGCGGCGGAGGTCACGGGAAAAACAGTGAAGCAGATCACCAACATGGTGTATCGGGGAAAAGAGAGCCTGCGAAGGCTCTTGGAACGGGAGGGGATCACAAATGCGGAGTCATGAGGAACGGGTCGCTGAGACGAAGCGGCGCATCGCCAAAATTGAGTGGGAGAAACGGCTGCGGCGCAATACGATCACCATGGCTTCCGCTGTGGCGGTGTGCCTTGTGCTGCTCATCGGCGCGTCCCTCGCCATGCCCGGTATTGCCGCGAGCATCCAAATAGGCGATTATTCCGGCTTTGAAACGGCGGCCAGCATGTATGGCGGCGGCGCGGCCTTGGGATACATCGTCATCGGTTTTTTGGCGTTTTTACTTGGCGTATGCGTGACCGTTCTGTGCTTCCGGCTGCGGCAGATCAGCCGCGAGGACGATCAGAACAAGGAAAGCGAGGGGATACATGGAGCTGATTGAGAACCTGTTGCAACTGCTGGTCACGTTCATCGGCGCGCTTCTTTCGGGTATCTCCTACCGGAAAAGCCGCAGGCAGGCGTATTTCCTGCTGCTGTGCTTCTACGGCTGCTTTGCTCTCGGCGCACTCTACTGGACGCTGTATCTGCTGCTGTTCGATACCACGCCGCGCGTCTTTTATGTGTCAGAGTTCGGCTGGGTGGCGAGCGTAATTTTCCTGCGCATTTTGCAGGCGACGCTCTCCACACCGGAGGAATGCAGTTTCCACTGCTGCAGGGCATGGCTTGCGCCTGCATTCGGCCTTCCGCTGCTGGCGTTCTACTGCACATTCGGGGACATTCTCTCCAACCTGATCTGGTGCGGCATGATGATATGGCTCTCCTTCTGCGCCATTCGCGCTCTTGCCTATGCGAAAACGCAGACGGGTGCGGCGCGGAATACGTGCTACTTCCACATCGGCGTACTGTGCTTTGTGTTTGCGGAGTATCTGCTCTGGATGGCGGGCTGTTTCTGGCCGAATATCTCCCCCACAAGTCCCACCTTCTGGTGCGATATGCTGCTGACGCTTGCGATTCTGGGGCTGCTGCCCACCACGAGAAGGGCGGTGGACGCATGACCTACATCGAAAACATCTTCCTCTGCATGGTATCTCCCCTGCTGGTGGCCGCCCTGTGCATGGGCAGGCGGCAGCTCCGCTTCTTCCTGTTCTGCATTGCCGGGATGGGGGTGTGTCTGCTTTCGGCCTATATCAACACCTTTCTCGCGGCGGTGTGTCAGGCGGATGCCCTTGCCGCCACGGCGGAGATCGCGCCGGTGGTGGAGGAACTGATGAAGCTGCTGCCGCTGGTGTTCTATCTACTGGTGTTTGAGCCGGAGGGCAATAAAATCAAGGTAGCCGCAATAACAGTCGCCCTCGCCTTCGCCACCTTTGAAAACGTCTGCTATCTGATCCAGAACGGTGCAGACCGCTTCTCCTTCATCTTCTTCCGGGGCTTCGGCACGGGAGCCATGCACGTCCTCTGCGGCCTGATCGTGGGCGGCGGACTTGCATACACATGGCGGCGGACGTGGCTGAAGATCGCGGGCACCTGCGGGCTGCTGGGCGCGGCCATCACCCTCCACGCCATCTACAATCTGCTCATCGCCTACGGCGGCGCGGCGCAGTACATCGCCTACGCCCTGCCGGTGCTGCTGGTGGCAGCGGGAAGATTGTCCACCTTCCGATTATCACGGAGAAAATAACCGAATATCCACTCCTTGAGAGCTGCTTTTTGGCGGCTCTCAATTTTTTTGAAACTTTTTTGAAAACTTCGTGCTATATTTTATAAAAATCATTGTAATGTTTTGAATTATTTGGTGTCATATAGGATGTAGAGAACTTAAAGTCGCGATTTAAGGAGTAGAGTAATGACAGATGAAAAAATCATTCAACTGTATTTTAACAGGGATGAAAAAGCAATAGAAGAAACCTCAATAAAATATGGCTCATATTGTTATAAGATTGCAAACAACATTCTTAGAAATAGGCAGGATTCGGAAGAATGCCTAAATGATACATGGATGCAAACATGGGATTCAATACCACCAACACATCCGGTACACTTTAATCTGTTCTTAGCTAAAATTGTGCGGAATCTGTCCTTTAATAAATATAGAAATAAATATACACAAAAAAGAGGACGAGGAGAGATTGCATTAGTTTTGGAAGAATTGGAAGAATGCTTGGCAGGACATTCAGATGTAGAAGCATTGTATATTGTAGAAGAATTGCAAGAAACAATAAACACATTTGTCAGAGCATTACCTGAAAGAGAAGGAAATGTCTTTATCAGAAGATATTTCTATTCAGATTCAATTAAGGATATTTCAGTTAGGTATCGTATGTCAGAAAATAATATTCGAGTGATGCTTAATCGCACAAGAAATAAACTGCGAGACAGATTGGAAAAGGAGGGATATCTTTCATGAATAAAGAGGATTTATTTATCGGCTTTGGAAACTTGGATGAGGATTTACTTAGAAGAAGTGAACAAGGAGGACAAAATATGAATAAAAAAAGAAATATAAGCAAAATTGTTAAATATGGAAGTATTGCAGCATGTTTAGTAGTTGTTCTTGGGGTGGGAATCGGTGCTTTTGTAAAGACATCAATTATAAATCAGGAACCTGAGAAAACAATTGTTGTTGATAATACTGGTGTAGAAGAGAATGATGTCCCATCAATTGACCAGGAAAGATTCATTGCGATTGATACATTATTAGCATCTGCTGATGGTTCGCAATCTCAGCAGGCAATGAAAGGTTGCAAGGTTCAAATTGATAAGTATACTGCGGTATATGAAGCAGTTGCTTCTGTTTCAAGTGAACAGTTGGAAAAGTCAATGGGAAAAGAGGTAGAAGCCAACGAAGAAACATATTATGTATCAGGACATAATGACTTGCAATATATTATTAGGAAGACTGCCGGAACATATCTGTTATGGAAATTTATGTACTTTGAAAGTGATGAATATCCATTCAAGGATGTTCTTTCTTTGATATATGATGTGCATAGTGAACAAGATATAAAAGAAGTTTATGTGAAACCTTCAGATGTAGATAATACAGATGAAGGAAAAGCATTACAGCTTGAGATAGGAAATGTTTCAATAACTGATTCAGATAGTATTACATCTCTTTATAAAGTATTGAACTCACTTACTTGTTATGGACCTGAAAATTGGGATAGAATTAATTATGGACAAGATGATGGTGGTATGCTGAACGCTGTAAGAAATGCTAGATATCTGACTTTTAGTATGGCAAATGGATGTAAACTAGACAGTTTGAAATATACTGCTGTTTCAGGAACGTTTTATGAATATGGTGGAGTTGCTTATAATGAACTGAGGAAAGAGCAAAAAGACGTAATTGAAGAAATACTAAATATTGATTGTTCCATTTCTGAGCAGCAGGAAACTGAGCAACGGGTTAGTGAGTCAGAAGTAAATACAGAAATACAGGATGCTCCGGCAGATGAAAGTACCTATCAGGAAGCAAGTGATTATTCCGCAGAGTTAACAGATTTACAGAATAGGATTACACAGGCAATGATAAACAAGGAACTTCCATTTGTTACATCATGTGGAATTTATGAAAATCCGGATAGAGTTAAGACGGTAGTAAATACAGAAGATGAAGATTTACTTGCTAAATTAAGAGCTTTTGATACGACGGGAGAATTGTTGGAAATTGTATATTCGAGCAGAGCTAATGGTTTGGAGTAATTGTAAAAGCACAGTTTGTGCATGCGTGGTTCTACTATGGTTCTAAAAAATATCAAAACCTCAAATATGAGGGAAAATTTGAAATAATACAGATAAAAAAGTGTCTGAAATACACCTAAAAGTAATAGGATTATGTATCCAACGAAGCGTGAGGATAATCGAACATATTGAGTTATCCATGATTTGTTCAATGATAATGTAACTCGTTAACTGCACAAAGACTTTTGAGTTGATTTGCTTTTTAGGGAATCAACTTTATAAATTCGTGAACTTCACGGATTCAGGAGAAAGATAATAAAATGAAAATATGTTATATAGTTGTTTCAGCTTTTTTGATTATTTTTTATCCAAGACAATTAACACATCTTATGTGCTTTGGGAGACATCGTGATAAGAATATTGTCAAAAGCAAATCTGCTTATTGGGGAATATATTTGTTTTGGACAATTATTTTTTTGATCGGTTGTCTGATGATGGGCTCAGCGATGAAAGTAGATTCTACAATGGATAAATTAGTGTATTATTTCATTTTAGGAAGTGATAATAGGGATTGTGTTGAATTGGGAAGTGAAGAGAATGATGAGGCATATATTTCTACATATTATACACGAAAGGAAATCAATGAGAGCTTTTTATTTGAGGTTGTCCAGAAACATGAATATGCATATGAGTTGTGTCAATTACAGGAGTTGATAATTAAGAAACAGGATGAAAGATGGATACTTTATTTGAATGATGAGGTGATGGGATATGTAGAAGTAAAAAAAGGTTTTTTAATTAAGGAGTTTTGTTTTGTGTGGGATAGGGAAAAAATAGACCAAAGGAGAGATTTTGTTAAGTGCTGCAATCGAATGGATGTAACACCGAACCGTTCACAGCATCAGATTAAAAATGGCGATATTCTCCTCACGTAATTGTGCAAAGATCTTTTAGTTGATTCGCTTTTTAAGGAATCAACTTTATAAATCCGTGAACTTCACGGATTCAGGTAATTATCATTATCTCTTTCAACCAGTTCTTAAAATATCGCATATTTTCAATGCGTAGGTTTTCAACCACTTATTGCGACAAAACGAACATAAGAAAAGGGTATCCGTATAAGCAGTTTCAACCACTTATTTCGGATACCCCATTTTTTTTGTCCATTTAGAGCTAAAATATTGCATTCGGATTAAAAATTGAGGTTACTGTAAGAAACAACATGCTCATTACGTATATATATATTAGAAAATACGTAAAGGAGCGTGACATTATGACTTATGAGAAAATTGTAATCCCTATGGATCATGGGAACCGCAACATGAAAACGAAAGAAGATGTATTTACTTCCGGTCTTGAAGAAAGCGATATGAAACCGATATTAGGTGATTATCTTATGTACGACGGGAAGTATTATTCTCTTACCGGAAAGCGGATTCCTTTTATGAAGGACAAGACCCAGGACGAGAGATTCTTTATCCTTACCCTGTTCGGTATCGGAAAAGAATTAGAGAAACGTCCTAGACAATCGAAAGATATCATCTACCAGGTAGAACTTCCGGTAGGACTGCCACCAAAGCATTATGGAGCACTTTATAAGAAGTTTGGTAAGTTCTTTATGAGGTCGGGCGTAATCAGATTCACCTACAACAAGAGAGAGTATATGGTGCAGATTACCGATACTGCGGTATTTCCCCAGGACTATGCTGCAGCAATGACCATATATCCGCAGATTGCATCTTACAATCGTGTGGTTACGGTAGATATCGGGGGCTTTACGGTGGACTATTTGTTGCTTCGTGGAGGAAAACCGGATCTTTCTGTATGCGATTCACTGGAAATGGGCGTGATTACTCTGTATAACCGCATTGTTTCCAGAGCAAACTCAGAACTTGATGTTTTGCTTGATGAAACAGACATTGATACGATTATATGTGATAAGAATAGTGACTACAGCAACAGTGTAATCAAACTGGTGAAACAAATGACTGCACAATATGTAGAGGATCTTCTTGGAACTTTCAGAGAAAGAGGAATAGATCTAAAGACCGGCTGCATTGTATTTATCGGTGGTGGATCAAAGTTATTAAAACCTTATCTGGAGAATACGGACAAGGTAGGGAAGTGCGTGTTTATTGACGATATCTGCGCCAATGCCAAGGGATACGAGATCCTGTACCAGGTACAGAAAAAGAGTAGGTAATTGCCATGGAAAAGAAAAATCCGTATGTAATGACAATAGGATTTCGGAGGAATAATGCAGATCATACCCGGGTAGCAGAGTTTCTCAATTCTTTGGGAAGAGAAAAGGCACAGTATATTGTAAAAGCGGTCCTTGCTTTTCAGCTTATGGAAGAGCGTGGGGAAGTGCCCACGGATGCTGGGGCAGCATACAACTATGAAAGCATACGCAGGATTGTTTTGCAGATTCTGAAGGAACAAAATGCGAGTGATAAAACATTCCTTGAAGAGTCAGAGTCTTGGGAAGATTTGCCGTCTTCAGAAGAGTCTGCACAGACTGAGGAGGAGCCGCAGGAAGATAATCCCTTACAGGGATTTGATGAAGATGCTATGCTAGGGATCATGGCATCTATCAGTGCATTTCAGGAAAATGTGTAAAAATCAGAGCCAGATAGTAGCGAAGGGGCTATTGTCTAGCTCTGATTTTAGATTTAGATAAAATGAAAAATAAAAGATAAAATCATAACGATCAAAAGACATATACACGCAAAGCCTATCATATGACATGTGGAAAATGTGTTCCACCTAAGATGTCACCGACCGACATCATCCAAGTGGATTTTCCTAAGTTATGTGAAGAAACAATATTGGAGGAAGAAGAAAACGATGAAGATTCAACTGATTGATTTTGGAGGTAAGAGTCCGGAGAGGGCACATGCCAATGATGCCGGGGCTGATGTATTCAGTCCTGAGTGTTTTACAGTGGTACCGGGACAGGTAAATAAGATTCCATTGGGATTCGGTCTTCGTATTCCAGATGGATATGCCGGATATATCTTTCCGAGAAGTGGATTAAGTGCAAAAGGAATTGTATGCGAATTACCACCGATTGATTCCGGTTACACAGGAGAGGTACATGCAATCATTTCTAATGTCGGCAGGGAAAATTATGAGATCAAAGCAGGAGACAAGATCGGACAGCTTGTGATCATGCCAGTGCTGATACCAGATTTCACGTTTGAGGAGTGGAAAGAACGAGGGACAGGAACTTTTGGTTCGACAGGAAGATAAGGATAAATTGTTGATACACATAGAGATATGTATGTGTTATACTGTGAAAAGAAACTTACAAATCTGAATTTACGGAGGCAAACTATGTATTCCTTGTTATTATTAAATCTGATTATGCCTTTTGTGATGATTTTGGTTGGATATATATTGAAAAGACATCCTGCAACTGACATAAAATCAGGTAATGGATATAGTACACCAACTTCACGAAAATCACAAGAACACTGGAATTATGCACAAAGTATAGCACCAAATAATTTTATCTCTCTTGGCAAGATATTAGGAGTAGTTGAGATTATTGTAAGTATAGGAATGTTCTTTTTGCAGATTTCAGTTAATATTTCCCTTATGGTAGGAATTTGTATAGGAATTGTATTTTTGTTTTATGGCTTTTATAAAACAGAAAAGGGAATAAAGGATAAATTTAATGCATAATAAATCCCAGTTTGTCAATTACAGGTGACATTGAAAGAGCCAGCCCATTCAAGGTGCTGGCTCTTTCAAAAATTTCATTCTAATAAATTGCACTACAACTTAGTGTAAAACGAACTCCCTATTAGTGAAAAATGAATAGAAAATGTATAAAAGTGGCAAAAGCGAATAATTATAAGGGTTTATGCATTAGACACACTTTTGTAAAAAGGGAGAAATAATACGTACTATTTTAGAAACTTTTTTGAAAAAATTTGCATTTTGGGTGAGAGTTTTTTCGATTTTTTGTACCTATATAAGTGAAGGGGTTTTTAAGCCGCATTTCAAAAAATCCAGAGAGAAGGTTCAAACGAAATGTACAATACCGCAAAACGAGTCGCACTCGTCAAGCAGCGGGTGCGGGAAAACACACGCCGGAGGCAGCGGCGCGAGGCAATAAGCCTCTCCGCAGCGTGTATGCTGCTGTGCGCGGCGCTGACGCAGGCGGTGGGCACGGTCGTCGGGTCGGGGCAACCTGAGGCATGGGGCGTGTTCGGCGCGATGCTGCTGCGGGAGGACGCGGGCGGCTATGTGCTGGTAGGCGTTGCCTGCTTTGCAACGGCGGTGGTCGTTACCGTGTTTTGCACACGATTGAGAAAAAACAATAAACAGCAGGAACAAACCAAGGAGGATGAGGAAACATGAAGAAAAGATTTTTAGCGGCGCTGCTGAGCCTGTGCATGACGCTCACGATGCTGCCAACTACGGCGTTTGCAGCGGTGAGCGATTCGCTGGACAACACACCCGAGGAAAATCAAGCGATTTTGGAGCAGCTCTCCGCCCTGACCGGCGGTAGCAACGACCAGGTGCTTTCCATGCTGAACGCTTTGGGGCTGCTGGATGAAGACGGCAATTTCAAGGTGGATCAAACCATCACGCTGGACGGTCAGGTGTTGACACTGGCGGCTGTCATGGAGCTGCTGGAAAATCCCGCCACGGATCTCACCCGTATAGCCGACGTGGATGGGACTCCGGTGGCGCTGGGCGATTTGAAGACTATGATCCAAATCGAACAGGAGCTGCAGCGGATCAAGGACACCTATTTCTCCGGCAGGGAGTTTACCGGGGAAGCACTGGAGAATCTCAATAGCCTGATGGAGCAGCTGGAGCTGCAGGGCATCAGTTTGCAGTATTCCGCCTCTGCCACAGCGCCTGTGGGCGTTGAGACGGTGGATATGAGCAGCATGATGAGCCTAACGCTGGATAATCTCGCAAACAAGGAATTGAGCTCCGGGACTTTTACTGTATACCGTGGAAAACCGGTCGGCTTTTCCTACCGCATTCAAAAAGGCCAGCTCAGCGAGTATATCACCGGTGTGGAGGTCTCGATAGGCGAGACGAGTGAGGTCGTCGAGCAAAGCGACGGGTCCTACAAGCTGACCTATGACGTAGGCTCGACTTTCAGTTTAGGTGGTTGTAAAATCACTGTCAAGGTTACAACTAAAGGAGGGAACCCAGCCTGGCTCGAGAATTCTTATTCCTATGGCGACCTGCTGGGGATGATTGAATTTTACGATGCGGAAAATCTGGTGTTCTATGACGGCGCAGGTTATGCCGACCACTGTCAGTTCAAGCTAAAAAAGACGGTTGACGCCCCCACAATACAAACATCAATGGCCGCGCCGAACTATGAAAAAAAGCACGAGAATACAGACGTATTATATCAGGATATGTTGATTCCTTTGCTGGCAGATAAATACACTGTCGGCGGCGGTGTCGAAAATCCGGACTTCGTTGCGCTAAGCAATACCATCGGAATTTTGGAGGGTGCCCGCAACTCAGTGCTTCCTGAGGACTCCTCCAAATTTTATCAGCCATACCAAATCGACGCCAGAATCGAGTTTGACTGGAGCAGAGACATAGCTGCTTATACTGGTCCTGCGCCGTATGGCAATTATAATTCTAAAACCCCTCAACCCTATGCCCCGTTCTATCTGACGGAGTACAAGCTCGATGGAACAGCTCTGCCGCTCAGCGGCGACAGTAAGAGAACGGAGGACTGTACGATTAACAAGGGCAGTACGATCGACATCTCCCTGCAGTCTACCACGCAAAACAGAGAGAATCAGCAGTACTATCTGCCTTTCGAACTGTATCTGAACGCTGATAAGGTATGCGGAACCCAATATTCCTACGCCACCGCTAAGACCAGCAACGTGTCCGCCAAGTTGGTGGACACGGACAATCCCACCATTCAAAGCGTCACGGCCCCGGCGGGAATCTATGCCAGCGGACAGCACGTGCCCATCACAGTTACCTTTAGCGAGTTCGTGAATCTTAGCAACGCCACCGTGACTATCAATGGCGAAGAGTATACTGCCGCTGAGCTTTCCATGAACGACTACGGCGTCACGGCAATGCTCTGGTATCCGGTGCAGGATGCGGATGACACCACGGTCATCGTCAATGGTATGACCGGTGTGGAAGATGTTTTCGGTCATACGCTGGATACCACATCTTATCAAAGCAACGCGATTGCCAGCGTAACGCTGAAGAGCGTCTTGATGCGTAACGCTCCCACCGCACTCACCGCCGACTACGACAACGGCAAGGCATCGTTCACGATGAACGCCAACATGGAGCAGGTCTACAAGACCGTATACAGCAATTATCACATCCCGGCAGGCACAGACCCGAAGGAAGCCCCGTTCCGCCTCGAGCTGAGGTACGACTCCGCGGTTGAACCAATCCATCTGCAGGTCTATCTGGACACAGAGAAGGAAGCCTTCACCATTAGCGACTATGCAATCGCACCCTCTGCTTTCGACCGCACCTACACGGTGACGCTGCAGGCCAACGAGGGCACGAAAGCCGATCCTGACTGGGTGAATGTTCTTCCCCTGACCCGGCAGTTCACGGTGGCAAAGAAAGTTTCCGCGCACACGGTGACCATCGTCCCGGAAGCGGATTCCGCCGACTATACGATTTCCCTCGGCAAAACCGCCCGCCCCACGCTTAAGGCAGAGGTTTTTGGGGAAAACGATGAGCAGGCCAGCTACACCACCGGTAAATGGAGCAGCAGTGACACGCTCATTGCCACCATCAACGAGGATACCGGCGTTGTTGCCACCACAGGAACCAAGGTGGGAGCCGTCACCTTTACCTTTACGGCGGACAACGGGACTGAGGACACTGCCGATGATGTGACGGGCGAGTCAAAGCCCTATACCGTGACGGCAGGCGATTCCCTGGCACTGGTGATTCCCGGCGGCGCGTCCATCGTGACGCGGGTAAATCAGCCCGCCACCGTGCTGTGGAGCTCCAACGCCACGCTGATGACGCCGAACAAAGAGTTCCATTACAGGATTGACCTGTATGAGGGCAACTACGCGAATGAGGCGGCGCTGAGCGGCCGCAAGCCCGTTGCGACTTATACCGCCGGCAAGGATAAAAACAGCGTGCGGATCGAGGAGAATGTGCTCTCCAAGCTCTCCAACGGCAATACCCCTGCCTACACGGTATTGGTCTCCATGCCGCACCCCAACGCCGAGGGTGAGAATGTCCGCCTGTCGGCACTTGCCTGGATCATCGTGCAGGCACCACCTGCCACAGCCAAGCTGACACCGCCCCAGAGCATTTACCTCAAGGATACCGACGGTACCGTCAATATCGGCTGGTCGGTGGAAAACACCACTGAGGGCGCCCCTTTGCAGTCCACGCTGACCATTACCCGGGTCACAGAGGACAACAGCACCGAAGTGGTGGCTAGTAAGAGTCTATCCGGTACCTCCGGAAGTTTCTCCCTGCCGTTACAGAGTGTGAAAGCCGGCAATCTGAAGGACACCTATCAAGTGGTTTTGAGCGTGGAGAATCCTGGTGAGGAATCTCCCAGCACCGACTCCTTCCCCCTGTATGTCTACGATGCCGACGCACTGAAGGTGCAGAACGACAAAGGAGACACGATTTCTAAGCTGACCATGGACAATACCTCCAAGGTCAGCGGCAGCCTGCCCACCGTTACAGCTGAAATTATGCAGCTGCGCCAGGAGTTGGGGCTGATCGAGTACATAGGCATCAACTATGACGAGTACGGATGGAACTCCTTTAAAGACGGCATCCGGTGGCTCTCCAGCAACAACAATGCCATTTCCGTCAACTACAAGCAGGGCGGACTGTATGAGGACATCAGAAACTTCTCCTTTGATTCCTACCTTCCCGAAACCAAAATGGCGCTGTCCGGCTTGGCCAACGGCACCGCAACCGTCACGGCTACCCATGCCGCCACGGGTATGCGTGCCGCCGTACAGGTGACAGCGAAAACGCTGCAAAATAAGTTCTATCTCTTCCAGCTGACGCCTGCAGCGGAAACTACGCTGCAATACACTGACGGCATAGGTGCGCCCAAAACGGTCACGACCAACAGTGAAGGCGTGCTGGCGCTTTACGAACCTAACGGAATCGCCAGCGAGGTGTCTCTGCGGTCCGGCTCCGGCGCGGATATTTATCTGGGCACCATCTATAAAGAAAATCTGCGTTCCGGCGAACGGGATGCCACAAAACTGCAGCTTTATCCCTTGAATACCTTCAGCCTTCGACGAGTCGCCCGGGCATCTGTGACGCTCATCACGCCGGGCGGCGATCCGCTGGCGAACAAGACGGTGACCGTTCGTGGCGGCGTTTATAAAAACGGAGGTTACTGCCAGACAGCTCTGCTGGGCTCCAGGGCAGGAGCACTTGTCAGCGGCATCACCGGCGACACCTATACCACGGATGCGGCGGGAAATATAACCGTCTATCTGGATTCCACCCAGTTCTGGTCGGCCGAAAAGGGCGAGAGCAACACCACGGCGCTTTCCGCTCTGGATCAGCTGGAGTACATTCTGGAGATCAGCGCAATTGACGGCGACAAGTACTATCCGCTGCTGCTGACCGTCAACGGCAAGCTGGGCGTGGACGATGTAATGCGCACCGCGGAGGGCGTTGTCTCTCTGGAGCGTGTGCCGGCGGGGGAGGAAAACAAACCCTTCATTGTGGCGCAAAGCGTTGATTACGGTCTTGCCAACGGTCAGAAGGTAGATGTCCGCAGCTCGACTGGGAAGATTGGTCCTAACAGCAGCTTTAAAACAGCAAGCCTGCACACCACCATGTTCCTCTGGGGCGAGAAGATTGCCAACGCGCGGAATTACAGTCTCAAGCTGGCGGACGAATACGGCGTTCTTCCTGCCGCCCAGAGCAGCAGTACCAAGCAGTATCCCTTCTCATCCATCCCCGTAGCGGAAAACGATCTGACCCTCACCGAGGCCACCATGACCACATCTGGATGGATCGCTGACGGCAAGGATGTGGGTATGAAAACGCAGCTGAGCCTGAACGGCAGCCTGCTGCAAGAGAAAATAATGCCCTTCCGGGTCGTTGATCTGACCCGAGTGCCCAAGGTGACAGAGGATGACCGCGTCACCGGTATTCTGGCGACGATGGGATCCTCCAGTGGAGTGAATCAAGTCGACTTTGGCGGAGTGGGCGATAGTAACATTCTCAAGGTGCTGACCGGACGGCTGGATGATCTGAGCGGTCCGGTGGACACTTCCGTGTTCAAAATGATTATCACCCCCAGCGAAGATCCCTCCGTGTTCCGTGCCATGATTTGGGCCGGGTACAATACGCTGGAGATGGAGGACATGGACTATTCCGAGGACGGCGTGGCGTTGGGTGCGAATGTGCTGACGCAGAACCTGGAAGTGGGTGTGCCCGGTACCGGGGACCTGAGCCAGATGGCCCAGGGCACCTATGATCCCAAGGGGGACTACAAAACCAACTCCATATCCGACAATGTCACCAGCACGGATCTCAACTTGCAGTTGGAGGGCTTTTACGAAGCGGAAATCCGCTATAACGCCGAAAAAAAGGAGTGGGAGGTTTTCACCGTAGGCGGTGGCTTTACCGCCGGCGTTGGCGTGGGCTTCACCTTCAGCGTGAACGCCATGGCTGGCCCCGTGCCGTTGACAGCAACCTTTGAGCTGGGTGGTGCCATTCAGCTGGATTTCCGTACCGCAGTGCGCTACGGCCGGCAGGGCGAGGGTACAGAGCTTGCCTGGAGCGATCCCACGGCCGCGGCAGTGAATGACTTTTTGACCACGCTGCGTATCAACGCCTATGTCCACGCATTTGGTGGCATTGGCTTTGACTATTCGGTCGTGGCGCTGAAGATCGGCCTATTCGGCAATTTGGATGTGGACAGTCAGAATAAGTTCCTTTCCCGCACCTATCTTGCCGACGAGACAAAGCGCCAGATCAACGGTCAGGCCCTGGGGATCCAAAGCGAAGTGGGGATCAAATTTGTGGCAACCTTCCTGTTTATCTCCTACGAGGCGGTGATCGCCTCCGGAACCCTTGGAGCCACCAGGACTTTTAATGACTGGAAAACAATCGACGACTACTGGAATAGCGCCACCAGCGGGCTGAGCCTTGCCTCGCTGCGGATGGCTGCGGCCCAGAGCGGAATGCAGGTGGCTTCTGGCAGTGCAACGCTCCAAAGCCGGGACTATCTGGAGCAATATGCCCGTACCTGGGGCCAGCCCCAGCAGCGGATGATGCTGTTCTCTTTGAACTCCACCAGTGGGCTGAAAAACATCCAGACCAATGCCAACCCCACATCCTATCCACAGCTCAGCGATGACGGGAAGGTATTGACCTACATCAACGACGGCAACAGCAGCAGTATTTACGACAGCCGGGCGCATTTCTCCACCCTCAATGGCGGCGTCTATACTCCCTCCAGTGAAATTGACGCTCCCACAGGGTTCCCCGGCTACGGCGACACGAGCGTTTCTTTGTCCGGCACTGGCAGCTTCGCGGCGGCGGCTTGGGTTCGCATGGGCACCGATCTGCCGGGTAAAAATGCCGGTGATGCCGTGACATTGGAAGAGCAAAACCTGCTGATGAACAGCACGGAGATCGTAGTGTCCGTCTATAACGGCTCAACCTGGACATCCACCCGCCTAACCAACGACGGCACGCCGGATCTGGCCCCAGCCACGGCAGTGGGCGGCGACGGCAAAGCCATCGTGTTCTGGCGCAGCGTCTACACCCCCGATCCCGGTACGCAGGGCAGCAACAACCTGCTGAACTTCACGACCAGAGATTGTATCATGTACAGTTGCTATGACAGCACTAACGGCACCTGGAGCAAGGCAAAAATGCTTTATAACGGTGCTACTGGCAGCGTGAAGGCGTTGCAGGCGGCCATGCTGCCCGACGGAACCGCTATGGCGGTTTACTCGCTGGACCGCAGCGGAACCGGAGATACCTCCGCCTACGAGATCGCCTATTGTACCGTGGCTGCTGACGGAACTCCCGGTACAGTCATGCTGGCGACCTGTGACAGCAATCTTGACGAAAACCCCCAGGTCGTTGCAGCCAACTTCGGCAGCGGGGATGACCGGTTTGTCATCGGTTGGCACAGTGTCCGAGATGGCAGTAGCGATATCCAGCTGTTGGCTGTGGACGGCAGCGGCACCATGTCCAACAGTTTCCCTGGCTCTCTGTCGGCCCTGACCAGCAGCGGCAACGCCGTCGTGGGCGGAGACTTCCGCTTCGCTTCCCTCAGCGGGGATCATCGCAGCCGCAATGATCTTACCATCGTCTGGAATGAGACTGTCAATAACGCCAACGGCGCGGTAGATCACGGCATTTTGAAGGCGGCCAAGCTGCGCTATGCCACAAATACCTACACTCTGTCCGCACCATTGGAACTGGCAGAGCTGCCGGATCGCACGCTGGCTGACCACTTTGATGCCTATGTCAGCGGCACCAATCAGGTGCAGGCCGCCATTCAGGCCACCCGGTATGACGATGAACACCAGGAGGTAATCGGCGGCGTGACAGTTCCGGGTGAGGAAACGATCCTCTATACCGCTACCTCTGATTTTATCACCGATGCGGTGGCAGTGGAACAGATCGGTGTGGATTATGCAACGCTGGCGTTGAACAGCCTGACACCCATTCGCTTTACCATCCGCAACACCGGGCTGAACGATGTGACAAACCTAACGGTCAGCCTTGGCAGCGGGGAAACCGCCACCCTTACGGAAACACTGCTGCCCAATGAAAGCACCACCCTTACCGTCTGGCACCATGTGGGGGATCTCGTGACCGACCCGAGCTATACCATCACCGCCGCTGGCGGCATCCACGAAAACGGCACAGTGTATCTGGATTATCCCGACATTGGCATCTCGCAAATGGAAGTGATTGCGGAGAGCGCCGGCAAGCGCACGGTGCGCATGACCCTCTATAATTCCTCTGTCGCCACGCTGGCTGGCGGAAAGAACCGCGAGGTGAAGCTTGCGTTCTATGCGGATGATCTGCATACCGAACCTGCAGAGGTAGCCTGCACCACAAACGGCGTATCGGTTAGCGGTAATGAAATCACCATTTCCGAAGACAGCGCCCTCACCCGCATTGATCAGGGAACCTTTACACTGGACCTGACCTATGATCTGGGCGAGTATATGACATCCATTGGCAAAACCGAGATCCCCAATGTGGGTACCTATCTGTACGCCGAGGCGTGGGCGGAAGGCCAGATCGGTGGAACGGGAAGCAATCAGCGACTGCCGGAGTATGACGGCAGTGACAGCGGGGCCAGCGTCCATATGACCGGCGCACTGGCTCGCACCGGAGAGCAGCTGACGATGGATGTGACACAGGGGAACGACGGCAACGATCACAGCACCGCCGCCATTACTCTGCGCAACAACTGCCTGCAGTCTCAGACTAGCGCAGAGCTGGTGGCCACGCTGCTGGATGCTGCCGGGACCGTTCTGGAAACGAAAAAGACCAGTATTGGCGGTGCCATCTCCGGGGAAACCTTCCAGACGGAAACCGTCACCTTCTCCCGGCTTGGCACCCGCGTAGTGGTGCGAGCCGCAGTGCCCGGTAATGACCTTCTGACCTTTGAAGGTCTGGCAGTGGAGCTCGGCGATTTTACCGCCAACGGAACGAACTATACCTATACGCTGCAAAATGATAGCGGAGCAACATCTACGCTAGTCACAGCGGTGTCTGGAAACGGCGAGCCCGTGAGCATCAACGGACAGGCTCTGTCCACCGGCGGCAGCGCAACCGTTGCCATCCCCAACAGCGGCACAACCGACATTGTCGTGAGAATCGGTGCTAAAACCTACACGCTGACGATTAGTATTACAGATAAGAAGACGGTAGAGATTAAGCGTGGAAACAGCGTATCCGTAGATGGAAGCAATGTGCTGACCTATGGAGAAAAGGTTTCAAAGCTGACACTCGTAAATACAGTTTTTGTGGAAGCCGGTACAGATGATGTGATAGAAGGTATCCTTTCATGGAGCAATCCAGACGCGATACCGGCAGCCGGAACCACACAGGCAGGCTGGGTATTTAAGCCTACTGACAGCGACCATTACGAGGAACTTACCGGAACAGCGGCTATTACAGTAGCCAGGGCAACACCGGCAGTAGTAACAGCTCCAGCTGTAGCAGAGCGTGAATACAATCCTGCTGTTGCACTTGTTGATTCTGATATGACAGGTGGCAGCGTGACCGGAGCAGATGGCAATTCACTTGCCGGAACATGGAGCTTTACAGGAACAAATATCATTCCGACTGTAAATAACAAAGGCTATCAGGCAGTATTCACACCTGATGACACAAACAACTACAATACGGTAACTAGAACAATAACTGTCAAAGTAACTAAGGCAACACCGGTAATTACACAGAAGCCGACAGCAGGCGCACTTACCTACGGACAGGAACTTTCAGACAGTACCCTGACCGGAGGAAAAGCAGTTTATCAGACAGCCGATGGAACTGAAATCACAGGAACATTTGCATGGAAGAACAGCAGTAGCACGCCAACAGCAGCAGACAGCCAAAAGACAGAGTATGATGTAACATTTACACCATCAGATAAGGATAATTATAATGCTGTTGATACGAAGCTTACACTTACTGTAAATAAGGCAGCTCAGGCACCGAACATGCCGCAAGCTGCAATGGCTCCGGCACACAGCACAAAGAAGGTTGGCGATATTACGCTTCCGGATGGATGGAGCTGGCAGGAGGCTGATAAGGACACGGTGCTTGCAGATGGTGTGGCTGTGACGGCGACCGCGGTTTATACAGGAGCTGACAAAGGTAACTACGAGACAGAAAGTGTAAGCATTACGATTACAAGAAGCGAATGTGATCACACGCATACTGAAATACGGAATCAGCGGGAAACGACCTGCAAAGAGGAGGGCTATACCGGAGACACTTACTGCAAGGATTGTGGTGAAAAACTTGCCACCGGCACAACAATCGGGAAGAAACCGCACACGGTCGGAACACCGGCTACCTGCGTATCAAAAGCAGTGTGCAGTGTTTGCGGTGAAAGCTTTGGCGAAGTGGATGCCACGAACCATGTGCATACAACCTTGAAGAACCGCAGGGAAGCAACCTGCACGCAGACCGGCTACACCGGAGATACCTATTGTACGGACTGTAATAAACTTCTGAGTACCGGAAAAGAGCTGGCGGCATTGGGACATGATTATAAGGCAACCGTAACAAAGCAGCCGACGACAACCGAGGAAGGAGTCAGAACCTACACCTGCACCAGATGCAACAGCAGCTACACAGAAAGCATTGCGAAGCTGCCGGAGGAACAGCACACTCACAACTATACGGGAAGCATTACGAAGGAAGCAACCTGTACAGAGGCAGGGGTAAGGACGTATACCTGTTCCTGTGGAGACAGCTATACAGAGAGTATTCCGGCAACAGGACACAGCTATGTATCAAAAGTAACGAAGGCTGCAACGACAACAGAGGAAGGCATCATGACCTACACCTGCTCCAAGTGCGGGCACAGTTACACACAGCCGATCGCTAAGATCAAGTCCGATGACAGCAGTCAAAACCAGAAGCCACAGTCCGGCACAGGCAATGGTAATCAGAATCAGAAGCCACAGCCCGATAGTACTTCAATTAAGCCATACATCAAGGATGACAGCGGCAAGGAAGGCTGGGATGTTATCAAGCCACATCTTGAAGAAGCTAAGTCAGGCGATACGGTAACAGTTGTCATGAACGGAACGACTGTAGTACCGAAGGATGTAATTGACAGTATCAAGGGCAAGGATACAACACTTGTTCTGGATATGGAAAATGGTCTTTCCTGGAAGATTTTTGGAAAGGATATTACTGATGCAGCCGGAGATATTGATTTCGGCGTGACCGTCGGAGCAGATGCCGGAAAATCCATTCCTGTGGATGTGATCAACAACGTGACCGGAGAACGCTATTCCATGAATCTGACACTTGCCTATGACGGAGAGTTTGGATTTACAGCCACACTGACCGTCAACATGGAATCAAAGAATGCAGGACTGTATGCGAACCTGTTCTACTACAATGAACAGACAGGAGAACTGGAATTTATTAGCGCAGGACAGATTGATTCGGATGGAAATGTGGAACTTGAATTTACCCATGCATCAGATTACACGATTGTTGTTGATGCCAAGATTATGAGTGATAACTGTCAGGCAGACAACAAATCTGATGAAACCATTCCTGCGTCTAAGACAGATGACAGCACTTCAAAATATGCATGGAATAATACGATAATCATTATTATAGGTATCTGTATTATACTG
>ENA-USUK01000937-USUK01000937.1-human-gut-metagenome-genome-assembly--contig:-NODE-937-length-22976-cov-71.196559_pt1 | contig 22976 bp, 26 predicted proteins | sample MGYA00250062_ERZ773400 | MGnify/ENA primary metagenome ERZ773400 (study PRJEB29103, sample SAMN06111961) | human gut metagenome | biome: human gut; feature: ankylosing spondylitis patient; material... | reverse complement strand
AGCCCTACATCTGGAGACATAGAGGTGCGGAGTATTTTAGGTGATATTGTTAATATAATAACAACAATCTTACTGCATAAGTTTAAACACTACAGGAACTGTAAAATAAACAGCAACATTATTACCGTTCTGTTTCCCCGGAATCCATTTAGGCATCATTTGGATAACTCGTACTGCTTCTTTATCCAAAGAGGATTCGACGCTTCTCAAAACCGTTACATCCTTGATTTCACCGGTTTTAGAAACTACGAAACGTACTACCACACGTCCCTGAATACCCGCTTCCTGTGCAGGAATAGGATATTTGATCTTTTCATTGATAAACTTCAGCAATGCTGCTTCACCACCAGGGAACTGAGGCATCTGTTCTACAGCCTGATACGGTTTTTCTTCTTCTACCGGAGCTTCAGGCTGAACGAATTCCTTGAAATCCGCAATATCCTGTCCGTTTATCTCATCATTACCTTTTACATCGGCGATAGAAATAGCGATCTTACTGTTAGCTGCCAATTCATCCTGCGATTTGATATCTTCTTCATCGGAAACCTCACTATCATCCTTTATGACCGGAGCCGTAAATTTGATAGAGCTCTTCAAAGGAGGAGGAGGAGTCGTCGGAGCCATCGGCTTCAATTCTTCGTTTTTCTTGACTTCTGCTTTAGGAAGATCTGACAACTGTGTTACTTCTGTAACTGTAAAATCTTCTACTTTTTCAGGAGTCATAATACGAATCAAAGAAGGGAGCGAGAAACCTACAACTGCTACAATCAATATAATAAGCATTGCAACATTATGTCGTTTCGAAGAAGTCATACGCAAATCGTATGCTCCATAGCTCTTATTACGTCCTTCAAAAACCAAATCGCACCATTCTTTCGAAGTTAAATCTATTTTTGCCATTTTTCTTCTTTTTTAAATGAGTACTAATTAGTTTTTCTTAACTTGATCCCGATCGATATTTTCCGTCAGTTTTCCTTTCTGTTCAAGGTTATCCAACAAAAACTCATCACCTTCGGTTATATCAACAATCGCATACTTACTGATGCTGCAAATCTGCATCTCATCAAGAGCATCTACAAGATTCTCATAAGTCGCATCATCTGTTGCCTTTATCATTACTACGGGAGCAGTATTTACATCCTTGATCTTCATCGCCCTTTCATTATACTCTTCATCTGAAAATTTCTTTTCCAACTTTTCAGCTTTCAAAGCTTTTATTTTGGCAACGATATCTGCATTACGTCCCATCAACATAGCTCTCAGACCATCGGCTTCATACGTAGTTTCTTTCAATGAGGTGTAATCCTCATAATTAGGCTCACCGGTATAATAAAATACTCGGTCATCTCCTCCCAAAATCAACGTAATAGCACGAGATGCTTTAACTTTCGTCTGGTCTTCTTCTGTAATAGACTTATCATTGGAAGGCATACTGATTTCCATCGTCTGCGGCTTACTCAATGATGTACAAAGCATGAAAAATGTGATCAAAAGCATATTCATGTCCACCATAGGAGTGAAGTCCACGCGAATCGTCATCTTCTTCTGCTTACCTTTGCCTCCCCCGTTATCTTTTTGTTGTACTTCTGCCATAATATTTTTCCTTTATGACTATTATTAATTATCTGCGGGAATACTCTTAAGCGTAGTAATCAGATTATAACGATTCTCCCTAATATCCTGTAAAGATGACATAATCTCTTTTATTCTGGAATAAGGAGTCGTTCTGTCCGCCTTAATTGCAATTCTCAAATCTCCGTTTACATTCCTTGCCGTTTTAACCCAAGCTTTAAACTCGTTAGAAGGATTGGCCGTCGTATCGATAGGAATCCCGTAATCTTTCAAGATAGCGTCCTGTGGTCACCGACCCCGGCAATACGGCACAGGGAATCATCAATGCCGCCAATACGGCCAGTACGGTGAAGCAGACGGTGGAACAGGTGAACAGGCTCCAGACCGCCCTGGACTATGTCCAGAAGGTGTCCGCCACCGTCAGACGCGCACGGATGTTCACGGACCTGATAGACCGGCAGAACCGGTTGAACAGCAACTGCCTCAGGACGCTGGAAGAGGCGGAGAAGATGGACATGAAGGAGCTGCCGGGCATCACTTCGGCCGTGCAGGACGTGGTGGCGAACAACGCCGCCATCATCTCCCTGACCGGGGATATACTCAGCAGTGACCTGAAAATGAACGACAGCGAACGGATGGAGCAGCTCGACGGATGTCTTCAGGAAGTCCGTCGCCAGGAGGCTTCACTGGGCACCATCAGACAGATCATGTCACATACGCGTACCATCAGACGGAATTTGGGACTTGTAACGGAATAGGAATATGGCATCAATAACAGAAATATCGGTCGAGCATATCCACAATGCTTATGAAAGTATCCGGGGGAACATCGCCGTGGAAGCCTTCTATGCGGTAGTGACGGGATTCATGGCTGTCACGCTCATCCACCGTCTGTATACGGTATACCGGGAGGTGCAGTCCAACGAGGACGGCACGCCCACCATGAAGGATTACATGAACCTGGTGTGGCAGTATGTATTCTGCATAGCCGCCGTCGCACTGTTCCCCGTGCTGCTGGAAGCCCTGGAAACGGTGTTCGGCAAACTGATGGACGATCTGCAGGCCGGATTCGGCGGAAAGGTCTATGATGTGGCCGACCTGTTCCAGAAGCCGATAATCGCACAGTTCGAGAAACAGTTCAGCGACATGTCGGTAATGGACGTTGCCGGCGTGTTGCTCAATCCGGTCGGCAGTTCGTTCGATTATCTGCTGGCGTATGTGGCCGGCGTCATAGCCGCCCCTTTCTACATGTACGCGCAGACCCTGTTCATAGTCGGCAGATACATGTTCCTGCTCCTGCTGGAACTTATATCCCCTGTGGCGATAGCCTGTTTCTACAACGAGAGTACCCGGACGTATTTCCATACGTGGTGCAAGAACCTGCTGGTCTGTTATCTGATGGTACCGGCCTTCATCCTTGCCAGCAAGTTTTCGGACGCCATCGTCTGCGAGTATGTCATGAACACCTCGTGGAATGTCGTCCTGCAGGTGTTGTTTTCCCTTGCGTTGAAACTGTCCCTGCTGGCGATTGTGAGAGGCAGGATCCATAACCTTTTTTAAAACAACGGAAGAATATGAAAATGGATATAAAGAATATGGTGAGGGACTTCGCCTCACTGGGAGAGGCCAAGAAGCGGTCCTCCGTCTATGTCAAGGCGGTCAGCCTGTTGTGTGCGGCCATCGTCGCCCTGGTGCTGTTCTTCATGAACATGACCGTCCGCGGAGTGACGGACAGGATCCTTGTCGTGAATACCGGCGGAGAGTTCCTGCAATTGAAGTCCATGGAAACGGACAAGTTATACGAGACCCTGTTGAAGGCCCACTGCAACGCGGTGGCCTATTATGTAAACTCTTTCGACAGGATGAGCATCTCCGGAAACCAGGCGCAGGCCGTGTTTCTGGTGGAGAAATCCGAGCTGAACGCCATCTGGAACAAATACCTGAACGACCGCGCCTATGCCGACGCGGCGGACAGGGGTGTCATCTACAAGTGCGTGTTTGAGAAGCTGCACAGGGTCGGGATACGTGATGACGGTTACAACGTGCTGTTCACCTCCATCCTGTCCATCCATGATGCCGGCGGGGTCAAACGTATAAGGATATACAGCCGGGGCGACGCCATACGCACCACCCCGTCCTATCCGGAGAATGTGACAGGCTTCTTCTTCCGGAACTATACACAGGAATACGAGCTGTTGGATAGCTCGGATGGAAACAAAGAAAGGAATTGAATAAAACAGAAGAACATGAAGAAGACTCAAGTAATCATTGTCAGCGTGTTCGGGTTACTTGTCCTTCTTGTCATCTGGACAATCTCCGCGATGAAAGGAAAGGAAGAGAATCAGAACACCGTCCGTCTTAGCACGGACAACAAGGATGTGACCATTACGGATGTGAAGGCCCAGCTCGAGCGTACCCCCCTGCGCAAGCAGGCGGAGGGACAGGGCGGGGACAATCCGGTGGACATAGAGCGTATGCGTCAACTCATCATCAACAGTGAGATGCCGCCGGAAGAGGAATACGGGCGGAAGGCGGATACCGCCTCCTATATCCTTCCCACACAAGAGAACCTGGACAGTATCACCCGTGAACTGCGGAAGAAGAAAAAAAGGAAACAGGAGAAAAAGAAGGTGGAGAAGAAGGAAGCCCCTGAGGCAAGGACAAGATTCAACACGGTCGCCTTGCACAAGAGCAGCAGGCGGAACGCCATCCGCGCGTACGTGCATTCCGACCAGGTCGTGATGGCCGGATCCACGCTGAAGATGCGTCTGGGTGAGGACTGTCTCACCGATGACGGCCGTCGGGTGAGGAAGGACTCGCCGGTGTACGGGGAAGTGAGGAAGATAGACGGCGAAAGGGTCATTGTGGAGATCAGGACAGTCAATGTGGGCGGCAATATCCTTCCGTTTAAAAAAGAAGTATATTCTTCTGACGCAATGGAAGGTATCTATGTACCGGGGAACGCAAAGGCGGAAATCAACAAGGATGCCACGGCCGGGGCGGTGGACGGGACAAATCCGCAGATAACCGGAGGCCTGGACATGGGCAGCCAGCTTATTGCCGGAGGCGTGAACGGTGTGGTGAACGCCACCAAGCAGGCCGCAAGCAAGAATATCAAGAAAGTGAAGGTCACCATCAAGACCAACTATGCCGTGTTTCTGATGGAGAAAAAAGAAACGGGGGAAAGCTGACCGGAAACGGCATATTGAAACATTAAAATAGTGTGTATTCACGCCACGAACAGTCAGGGCAAAGAAGTGATGAAAAGGCATCTGTGGATGAGAATGAGAAGCAAAAGTCCCGGATAATGGTCCGGAACCTGAAAAGTAAACAATAAATAAAAACAAAAATTATACAATGGAAACCATACAGGAAATTATAGATACAATAAAACAATGGCCGGCCACAATATGGTGGGTTATGGGAGCTCTTTTCATTATCCCCCGGTTTTGGGATACTCCACCGAGAAAGAAACGAAATAAAGATAAAATGACGGATGATAAGAATAACGACTTAAAAAGTTCAAATATGACTGATAAAAAAGAATTTGGAGGCAACCTGATGGAAGAAGGTGTCATCATGTGGGCCATATTTACCAAAGAGGGGAAAGCAGCCCTGCGTATGGATTACGAAGTACATCCCGAGAATGGAAAAGTCGGCTATGGAAGGTTGTTGTCCCCTGATGTATCCGTACTGCATGAAATCCTCACACCGGATGATGCTGACAGGTTTCTTTCCCTTCCTGAATACGGGATTTCGATACGGATCAGGATGCGCCTACGATATCAGGGAACTGAGGACAGGGTAGTAAAGCAATCGGAGTATGAGCCGGAAATGTGCTTTCCCGTGTGGATAGTGCCACAGGAGAACGGACAGGTCAGCCTATACCTTGAGGAACCATCCATAAACCAATGCGCTATTCAGGATATAACCGGATTACCGGGAGTGCCTGATTTGCAGCCGGACGGTGTACCCGTAAGGGGCGAAATGCTGATACGACGAGCAAGTCCTCTTGGGGAGTTTCCCCGAATATTCGAGTGTCTGGAAAAGAGAACAAACAGAAAAAGCGACCTGATGAAAGAAGGTGTGCTTGTGTGGATTATGTTCACCGCAGAGGAGAAAACCGTCCTGTATGCGAATGACCGGATACATTTTGCAGAGGATGGAAAATATGTTCCGGGACAGCTACTCTCCCCCGATATCTCCGCCTTTCATCAGGTTTATGACTGGGATGAACAGTATCTGCAGATTCGTTCAAGCCCCGAAGTTTCAGTACGGTATCGGATACGGCTCCGTTATCCGGGAGCAGACGATACCGGTATAGAAAGATCGGAATATGAACCGGAAGCATGTTTCCCCGCATGGATCGTAAAGGAGAAGGCCGGTCAAACCAGCCTGTATTTGCAAGAGCCTTCTACCGGACAATGCTTCATTCCGGATATGGGTGGATTACCGGGTCTGCCGGAACTACAACCGGATGACATACCCGTCAGGGTCGAAATGCTGATACGCCAGGCCCACTGTATTTTCGACACGGTAGATCCGACCTTTCTGAAAGCCAGAAGGAACAGCACTAAGGAAAGAGAAAAATACGCGGATCTTCCACCTTCTTATGCCGAAATCCTCAGAAAGATAGATGCCGAAAGGGAAAAAGAGGGACACCGGCCACACATAAACCCAATAGTGTCCACTCCGCCTGTTTATATCGAATTATCTCGAATTACTTGATGGGGCACCCGAAGATATGGAAAAGACCGGAATGCCATACTGAGTATGTTCATAAAATTCACATCCTACTAAACGGGGCTTGTATTCAAGGATTACGTTCTCCAAGCGCATGGTTTTATGCTTATGTTTACAGAGGAATATCATATGTGTTACCTCATAAATATTATTAGAAAACAACTCCCGTTTTTTTTGGCGGATGGTCGTCATGATAGTCGGATCTATTATATATTCTCCGATAGTGAGCCAGACATGATGGGACATGGTAGGTACCCTATGCCCAAATTGGGCGAGGAGCTGCCTTCTCGTGGCAGACCATATCTTATTCCCGTTAAGCCGGCAATCACCAGATGTGACAATCGAATCAATGTTGTATTGGCTTTTTAGTCTGTCATGAATTTCCATGCATACTATATTACACCTGAATGCAATATTGGATTCTCCTTGTTCCTCGATATAATCAACTATACAAGAGAATACTTCCGGCAAGTCATTGGCATTCAAGGTGTCTTTGTCAACTGGAAAACGCACATCGGGAAGTTTGAATTGATGACCAAAATTACGGACAGTAAAATCATAGGCTCCTTCAAGAGAGGCTGTGTAGCTCCGGCTGAAGTGAATCCGTATGAAGTTTTTAAGACGTATAAAAAGAGAATTTATTTTTCTGTACATGTTAGATATTTTTTTATGAAGCCGCAAAAATATAGAATTAATCATATGAGACCAAACAGAATTTACATCACAGGAATACTTCTCCTGTTTGCTTTTTTATCAGGAAGAGCCCAGCAGCCCCGTATTGACGAGCTGGAGTGCAGAAACCTGAAGATCGGTTATGAGAAGACGCTCCATATGATATTCCCCACTCCCGTGAAATACCTGAACATGGGGGATGAGAACATCATAGGGGAAGTCATACAGGTATGTCCGTCCGTCATCCGGCTGAAATCAACGGTAAGGGATTTCAAAGGAGAGACCAACCTGTCGGTTGTTACGGAGGACAGCAGGTATTACACCTATTGCATATCCTTCGACGAGGGAGCGCAGGCTGTCTACAAGGAGGGCGGTACCATGCCGGAAACGGCGGTTCTTCCGGTTTCTGACGAGAAACTGACCCATGTGATCTATCCGGAAAAAATCGTGTATGTGGATTTCGGAAACACCACCGTACAGGTGGAGAAAGCGGAGAATGTGAACAATATTGTCGCACTCAGGGCCGTGTCGCCGTTTGCCCTGCAAACCAACCTTACAGCCATCACCGAAAGCGGCAGGTTCTATACGTTTGACCTGCGGTATGCGCCCGGATGTGAGAGATTTTCCTTCATTGTGGACAAACAGGACACCAAAAAGAAGCAGGTGGCCATACTGGAGGGAAGAGAGCGGAATACCCGGCAGAAAGCACTGCTTGAAAAAGAGATATCACGGAGACCGAAGCTGCTGACCAATATCAGGGACGAGGTGGCCGGCATGAGATTCTGCGTGACCAATATCTTTGTGGACAATGATATCCTGCTGTTCCGCTTCGGGCTGCACAACCGTTCCCAGATCGGCTATACCATAGACTTCATCCGTTTTTATATACAAGATGCGAAAAAACGGAAAAAGACCGCCGTCCAGCAGCTGGAGCAGCAGCCCCTCTTCTCTTTCAACCGTCCGGAGGAGGTGGCTGCGCTTTCCTCATGTGACTTTACGGTCGCCCTTCCGAAATTCACCATACCGGACAAGAAGGTGCTCATCATAGAGATACAGGAGAGAAACGGGGGAAGACATTTCTATTACAAATTGAAGAACAAACAGCTGATCAATGCGGAGATACTGTTCCCGGAGATTGTAGGAAAACCATAAAGGATACCACATGATAACGAAACTAGTTCTGTTCCTATGCCTCTTCTGTCCGGTACCTGATAAGGAAAGGGCCATATTGGAGGACGCACTCTCCCGGTGTTCCAGTCTTGAGCGCATCGGGGAGATCATGGACATCGTGGAGAGGCATCATCTGGAATACAGGATACCGGTACATCCCCCTGTACACCGGTTCCACCGTATCAGTTCCGCCTACGGATGGAGGAGCGACCCGGTTACCGGACAGCGCAGGTTCCATTCAGGAGTGGATATTGCGGCGGAACTTGCATCGACCGTGCATGCCGCAGCTGATGGAAAGGTCATATACTCAGGAAGAAAGGGAGGATATGGATACTGTGTGATGATACGCCATGCCTATGGCTTTGTGACCCTGTACGGGCACTTGTCCGCCTGTTATGTTCCGGAAGGGGAAGAGGTCAGGAGTGGCAAAGTGATCGGATTCATCGGATCAAGCGGAAAAAGCACGGGAAACCATCTGCATTATGAGGTGAGAAAGTACGGAAGGCCGGTCAGGCCATACATCAGAAAAAGAAGAGGATTATGAGAATACTGGACTACATGGAAAGATTACAGACACTGACCCGTCTGCTGAAAAAAGAACATACAGGAAGTGCCGCGAAAATAGCGAAGGAAATGGGCGTACATCGCAATACAATCATTAATTACTTCTTAGAGCTCCGGGCCATGGGTGCAGAAATTGAATATGACAATGAACGAAATACATATTATTTCAAGAAATCTTTTGATATCCAACTGAAAATTAAAATTTAGTTAAGGGCAGCACAAAAAGGTTGTGCTGCTTCCCACTTACATTTGCATATTAAAAACTATCAAAATACAATTTATGAAAACAAATCATTTACATTACATTGTGCTGCTGGCAACCATCTTCTTAGGCTGCTCATGCAGTGAAGAAATTGAAAAAGAGCTCACAACCGGAAAGACCGCGGTGACTATCGAGGTTGACGGAGAAGAGGATGCGGACTCACGTACCGTATCGTTTACCGGTGGTACCGCTTATGGAGAGGGACTTTATGATGGTAAAGAAAGACCCACGGTAGGTGCTGAAGCCTCTGACGGATATGAGATAGACTATTTCTACGGGGGACCGTCAGATGAACCCCAAAAGTACAATTATACAGGCAGTGGAAGTTCTGTATCATATCAAGTTTTTCTGAATGGCAAGGATCATAAATTCAAGTGCAAGTTCAAGGAAAAGAAACGTACTTTGACCCTGACTGCCAATCCGACCTCCGGAGGAACTGTTACCGGAGGGGGAACATACAAAGTAAAAACCAATATCCCCATCACCGCTGTTGCAAAATCCGGATACACATTTTCCGGATGGACTGTGACTAAAGGAGATGCAAAAATTATGAATGCCTCCTCAGCCAGCACCACTGTGCAGTTGCAAAGTTCGAACAGTACTTTGCAGGCGAACTTTAAACAATCTGTTACGATTATAAATGTCTCTTTCAAAGATGAAGTTTTAATGGGACAATTAACCAGATCTGTTTCTGTTACCTCAGGTCATTCAGCGACTTACACTGTTTATGGTGTTGAAATCACAGAACGGGAAGATGATAGAGGAAATTACGACTCTTGGGAGGAAAATTATACCTTTGCAGTCACATCGGGATCTCCAGCATCACGATTGGATAGTTATGACAGATATAACGGTGAGGTGTCTGAGAGCATGACCAGCAAAGAAAAATCATTCACTTTGGTTGTGGATGGTGTCACTGTTTGCTCCAATGAACCTATTTCAAATGTTGGCAAAGTTGATAAGGTAATTGGAAACTATAGGTATATTTTTTGATTTAATTTCGCATTACAGATGAGGTTATGTCAGTGTTTTGACACCTCATCTTTCTCTGCCAAACTATTGGATACTTAAAATAGATTTTCACAATGTACTGGCAGTTATGAACGGCAACATAAAAATTAAAAAGAGCAACTGTTCATCTCGGACAGTTGCTCCTGTAAAAACGGTTCAATATTAGTAAAAAACGACAATCTTTATGAATGAAATTATTTATAAAGACCCTGTATCTTTTGATAAGAACTGTTCTCTTCTTATGAGGGCAAATTCAGTTCTTTATCAAGAAAGACGCAAAATATATTATTTCAGTATTTCACCTTTCTCATTGAAGAACACCGTACTTTCAGCTCCCTCCTTGTCTGTCAGAACAACCTGATAGGTCTTGCTGCCATCCTCTGCCGCTTCCACCGCCGCTTCCTTGACGGTTGATTCCGCAAAATTTTTGGCGATTGCTTCCGTTACCGCTGCCGGAAGGTCTTTCACTTCAATAGGGGTGAAGTCATTTACTGCCATGACTGTTTCAACACCTGAGGTCAAATTTTCGGCAAATGCCACTGTTGTTCCTAATCCCATTACCAATGCTACTGCAACAAAAAATTTTTTCATAATCTTATATTTTTAATGGTTATTGTTTTACGATAATGATAAGGCAATTCCCATGCCAAAAGAATATTTATTCTGATTATCAGTTAATTGTCATTTTTTTATTATGTAAAAAATGGAAATAATCCTCATATAGTGTGGTCTGATGTAGAATGTTTCCACACTTATAAAAATAGGCAGGAATTCTGCCTATTTTGTGCGTAAAACCAAAATCTGTTGCACATTAACTTCTGTTACAAGTTCTTTTTTATTTTGTATGACAAGATAAAGGCTATTATAACAAGAGGCTGTCAAGTCATTTTTTTAAGACAGCCCCTTGTATTTTATCTGATAGTGGGCATGAATACAATGTTAATAGTTATATCCTTTGTCGCTGTAAATGAATATGAACCGGCTGATGTCTGGGAGTATTCCCCAAGATCGTCCAAAGCCTGCCATCTGGTAGTAAAGAAACCTCTCAGATAGTTATATCTCCAGCGGTCACCTTCTCCCGGCACGGCATAATCCGCACCATCCGCATATATTGTTACCCGGTCTCCATATGAGAACTCACGGGTTTGCTGACCGGAACTCAGACCGGTAGCAGAAAAGCCAATTCTGAAATCACCGTGCGTATACAAGGAGAAAGAATTGTTACTCCACATGCCAGTCTGTATAGTCACCTTTATAGGATTGTCCGCTTTGAAATCGTATACGAATCTGCTTCCATCAGGATAACGGCTGTAATCATTGTACGTAAATAAATATTGACCATATTGTCCGGAGGGTATCCCGTTGCCATTCACATACCATTCATCCTCTCCATATTTCCAACCGGATTCCGGCTCTGGAGATATCAGGTAACCACCTCGTTCCAAGTTTTCATCATCCGGTGAAAGATTCAATACTATTTCTGAAGCAGATGGCAGCAATGTGGTTTCACCACGTTCATCAAAGACATCCAGTTTGCCTCTTCCTGTCCGGATGGAGAAATAGAACGTTTTACCGGCTTTTGAAAAGTTCGCCTGCAAAGTACTGTTCGGACTGTCAGAATGTAATATTAGATTTCTGAAATGTCATCATTGGATGATTTTACATTTCTAACAAATTCCATCCCCCTGATAAAATTCTCCGTGAGATTCTTTTTTTCCTCTATTTCCTGTTCCATCCTTTTTATGGATGTCCGGAAGAAAAAATCTATCAGAAATTCATCTGTACGCTCTTTTTTGATATATTTTAAGGCGGTGATATATTCCTCTCTCTGCGAACCGGGGATTATCAGCAGCGGCTGTTCTTTTTTGAGCAATATAAAATTGGACATCAGACGTCCCAGACGACCGTTTCCGTCCCGGAAGGGATGCAGATATTCATAAAATCCATGAAATCTTGCCGCGATGATCATCGGATGGATCTTCCCGGAGTCCAGGACCTGCTGGGTGCTTTGTAACAGGCGGGGGACCTGCTTTATCAGCTGCTCATGGTCCCCAAATATCGTATCACCGGCACACATGTCCACTGTTGTATATTCTCCCGGGTTGGACGGTATTTCATCGTATTGGGTCTTGTAAGAGAGGGTATGTTCCGTCAGCAGCCGGTGGGTTTCCTTCAGGAGTTCCTCGGTCAGCGGCCTGTCCAAATTCTTCAGAAGATATTCATAAGCCTGGAAATGATCCAGGATTTCAAATGCCTCCAGCAAGGTCTTGCCTTTGGGGATCATGCCCAGCCCTTTTTCTTTCAAGGTGCGGGTCTCGTCCACTGAAAAACTGTTCCCCTCTATAGCACAGCTATGCGCCGAGAATAGAATTTCATTGTATTCTATAAAATCTTTTCTGCTCAGCTTCTCAGATACAAGTTCCTTGTACCGGTTCACTAAAATATCATATCGGGAAATCAACTTGTCCTCCATATCAGTACCATTTTTTGCAAAGATACTAAATCTGATCAATATAACCCTGCATTCTATATGTAATTCCTTGATAAAAGTGTGATATCATTACTTTCCCCGCCCTACTGGTAGAACAATGGTAGAAAATAAAAAAAACATAACAAAACTCAAGATAAAACACCGGAACGGAGCGATTGCAAGACCGTCTGTCCGTACTTTTTCTCCTTCAAAAGGGTGGAGAAAACATTTTCTACCGGAGTTCTACCCAAATACCGGATGTTCCAGGAACACTATGGACACATCCCTCTTATTTGTCTTGTTTTTTCAGCCATGTAATAAACAAGCCGGAATCCTTCAGAAAAAGGCATTCCAGCTTGTTCACATTGCACATACCGGCTGTCATTATCATAAACCGCACTATTCCAAACATCAATACTAACAGCCAGATTTATTATAAGGAGTGTAAAGAAGATCTTGAAATCTTTCTATGCGGTTCTCCTGTAAATCGGTACATTGACTATCATGTCTTATCTTTTTTCTTTAGGAAGAATGGGGCCTGTTATCGTCTTTTACCAACTTTGGGGTATAATGCCTAAGTAATTAAACGCTTCATCCATTTTTGCAGACTCGGAACCCGGATAGTTCCGGTTGAACAGGTATTCTGTGTCACACCGCAAAAGCTTCCACTCACAGCTTCCTTCTTCCCGATAATACAAATGGGCTATCGGAGTGCAATAACCAACACCGCTAACAGGATCTCTTGGATTTGCTCGCTGAATCGGGAACTTGCAGGATACTATCCCTTTCCAAAAACGTACTCCTGCCGCTATGTCAACAGTGCAGCTTCCCAGTTCATCGCGCCATTCATAGTCATCAATCTTGTTCTCCTTTTTATCACTCGGTCTGTAGGAGTTGGATTCCAGTTTGAACTCCCTCTCCCATACAACCTTTACAGTCCCTTTCATGGCTTTCCTGCTTTTGTTTGAAAGCGTATAGACTATATTGAACCAGTCATTATCAGGTACAGGATATGCCAGAAACGTATTGCATTTCTGGTTCTCCAATGTTATCATCCGAAGTGCCGGCATATCAGTGGCCGGTCTCACCTCATACATCCATTCCCCATCATTGGAATTCTGATCGTATCCGTAAGGCTTGAACCAGGCTGACTCCCCGTTCTTTTTGAACAGCACTGCCAGCCGGTATGTCCCCGGCACGGCCTGCACATAACAATACTTGCAGTATCCGTCCCATGCACCGTTTCCGCATTTGATATCAAACGGCTGGTACTGTTCCACAATCCTGTCCCCATCCATCAGCACGAACCGTGCCTGTCCGGCGAAGTCTTCCCCACCTCCACGGTTTCTATACCGCAAAAAGAATCCCCAGACCTTACCCTCACCGGTATAGGTGTCATAGCCATAGAACGTATAATTCGGCCATATATAAATCCTGTCCGTCCCGCAATCCCTCATGACAATCCGGTCGGTCTTTCCGAAAGTGCTCCAATACTCCTCATCCATCGGCACATGGTCCACGTCCACCTCACAGTTATAACCGGATTTCATATTCAGAGTGTAAGTATAGATCATGCCGGGATTCCACACATGGGTAGGCGGCAGGGCATAGGTGAAATCCCTCCCGTCCACATGTACATTGACAGTGATACCCTCAGCCGTACCCACAGGCATCAGGATCGCCTCCACATATACCGGAGAGGCATCGTCCAGTGTATAGTTCCCTCCAGCCTTATATTCTCCGGGCTGTCCTGCCGGAAGGAGCTTTCCGGACGTGACATCCATGGACGCAGACAGCCTTACACCTCCAAAAGTGACCGCATCCACCATCCCGTCACCTGTATAATCATTCTTTTTTATCAGGATCCTGACCAGGGAGAGAGCATGCTTCATTACAAGGGCCGCGCTCGGCTTCTCAACGCTTACCCCTCCTTCTCCATACATATAATCCTCCTGTGTCGTGATGTCCACAGGTATGGCGGTCATGTCCGTATATTGTACATTATAAGGATAATAGGCAGACACTTTCTGATCCGCCGTCACCTCCACCTGTTTTCCGGCTTTCCACCGCCTGCCGTCAAAAGTGAAGGGTATGTTCACATCCCCTGCAGCTGTCACTCCCAGGCAATGCCCCTCCTTCCAGTTCTCCACCACGGCCCTCTGTTCCTGCATGTTCTCGATGATAGGGGCGATGCCGAGGTACACCTTTCCCGTATCCGGCTCTTCCGGGTTTCCGGGATTTTCCGGCTCCACTACGGGAGGAACCGGGTCCGGCAGTGGTTCCTCATCCCGGCAGGAACATGTCATGCACGCCATGACCGCCATCAACAAATATCCGAATGTCTTCATTTTCTTCAATTTTATGTTCTTTATTCTTTCTCCACTCTCTCGAAGAATTCCCGTATAGCCTGTGCTATGACCTGCTTCTCCTTCATTCCAGCGTCTACAGCGTATTTCTTCACCTTGCGGTGCAGTTCCAACGGATACTCCAGTGAGGTTCTGGCCAGTGCTTCCCCTTTCTTCCCCTCCTTCGGAGTGGAGTGTGTGGGACGGTTTGGTGTTCCGCCCTGCAGAATCTCGTCAATTCCAATAAATTTTCCCATATTCTTTATTTACTTTTATTTGTTGTCAACCATATTCAATCTGGACAGGATCTCCCGGGTAAGGGACCGGTAGTCCGCCGCTCCATTGCTGTTCCTGCTGTAAGATACGACATCCGTCTTTCTGCTCATGGACTCTGCCACCCTGATGGAACGGCTGATGACCGTGGAAAAGACCGTTTCCCCGTACTGTTTCCGCATCGCTTCCAATATCTCCGCATGCAATGTAGTCCTTCTGTCATACTGTGTCACCAGCATGCCGAGCAGGTTCAGTCCCCTGTTGATCTTCCTCTGTATTACAGCAACCGTATCCAGGATGGAAACCAGACCATATAAAGAAGCCACTTCCGGCTGCACCGGTATAATCAGATCGGTGGCGGCCACAAGCGCGTTGACCGTGATCAGTCCGACAGCCGGCGGGCAGTCAAGAAGCACAAAATCGTACCCTCCATCCGTTCTGGCAGCCAGTTCTTTAAGGAAGTTTTCCCTCCCGTATTCGTTCTGCAGAAGATACTCCGCATCCGCCATTTTCCTGCATGACGGGCACAGGGATATATTCTCCTGCAACCGTATCCATGGAAGCCGCGTTTCTTTACCATCCACCGCACCCTGCAAGGCCGAGAAAACCGTTTCTTCCGGATCTGTCAAGGATTACCTATCGCTATCCTTCGAGATGGTGGCGGCGGCTATGGAATCCAAGCGGCTGGGCCTGTGCCAGAAGTCCCTCTTTGTGGTGCCAAACCACCTGACGGAGCAGTGGGCCAGCGAGTTCTTGCAGCTCTATCCTGCCGCCAATGTGCTGGTGGCCACGAAAAAGGATTTTGAAACAAAAAATCGCAAGAAGTTCTGCGGACGCATCGCCACCGGCGATTACGACGCCGTCATCATCGGACACAGTCAGTTTGAGAAGATACCCGTCAGTATCCAGCGGCAGCGTGCCATTCTGGAGCAGCAGATGGACGAGATCATCCTGGGCATCCGGGAGGCAAAAGCGGACAAGGCGGAGAACTTCACCATCAAGCAGATGGAAAAGACCCGCAAAGGCTTGCAGAATAAGCTGGACAAGCTGAACGATCAGAGCCGCAAGGACGATGTGGTCACGTTCGAGGAGCTGGGCGTTGACCGGCTGTTCATCGACGAGAGCCACTACTATAAAAATCTGTTTCTCTATACCAAAATGCGGAATGTCAGCGGTATTGCACAGACGGAAGCACAGAAGTCCAGCGACCTTTTCATGAAGTGCCGGTACTTAGACGAGATCACCGGCGGGCGGGGTGTGGTGTTCGCCACCGGTACGCCTATCTCTAACAGCATGGTGGAGCTATACACTATTCAGCGGTACTTGCAAATGGGAGCGTTGCAGGAGCAGGGCTTCCAGCATTTTGACGCATGGGCCGCCAACTACGGCGAAACGGTCACGGCTATCGAGCTTGCCCCGGAGGGCTATACTTTAGTAGGACGATAAATAATGCGTTTCTAAATTGAAAATAGGCTATCAAAATCGGTCTTGGAACTTCAAAAAATATTTTGATTTTCTTGAAAAACAGTTCCGCTTTGTACCCCTATTTTCTCCTATTAGCAGAGGGAGTAATCCCTGTAATACTAAATCGGATTACATAAGGAAAGGAGGATAAGAGAATGTCAAGGAGTTCAAAGATTACAGCACTCTATGAGCGTTTGTCGAGAGATGATGACCTTAATGGTGAGTCAAATTCAATCACCAATCAAAAGCAATACTTGGAAGATTACGCCCGAAGAAATGGTTTTACGAATATCCGTCATTTTACTGACGATGGTTTTTCGGGTGTAAATTTCAATCGTCCGAGTTTTCAGGAGTTGATTAAGGAAGTAGAAGCAGGAAATGTCGCAACGATTATTGTTAAGGATATGAGCCGATTAGGGCGAAACTATCTGCAAGTCGGTTTTTATACGGAAGTTCTGTTCCCACAGAAAGATGTCCGTTTCCTTGCGATAAATAACAGTATCGACAGCAATAATGCTTCTGACAATGACTTTGCCCCATTTTTGAATATAATGAACGAATGGTACGCAAAAGACACAAGCAATAAAATCAAGGCTGTGTTTGACGCCCGTATGAAAGACGGAAAGCGTTGTAGCGGTTCAATTCCCTATGGATATAACCGATTAGCAACCGACAAACAAACGCTTGTCGTTGACCCTGTGGCTTCTGCGGTGGTAAAGCGTATCTTTTTGCTTGCCAACGAGGGCAAAAGTCCGAGAGCAATCGCTGAATTGCTTACCGAAGAAAAGGTTTTAATTCCGGCTGCACACGCAAAGGAATATCACCCCGAACAGTATAACGGAACAAAGTTTTCAGACCCGTATCTTTGGGGAATGTCAACCATAAGAGCGATTTTAAGCAGACAGGAATATCTCGGTCATACTGTTTTGCGTAAATCGGTCAGCACCAATTTCAAACTGCACAAAAGAAAGAATACCGATGAAGATGAACAGTATGTATTTTATAATACGCACGAGCCTATCATCTCGCAGGAACTTTGGGACAGCGTTCAGAAGCGAAAGAAACGAGCGAACAGGACAGCAGCCAAAGGTACGCATAGCAACCGTTTAAGCGGTTATCTGTACTGTGCGGATTGTGGCAGAAGAATGACCCTGCAAACGCATTACAGTAAAAAAGACCGTTCGGTGCAGTATTCTTACCGTTGCGGCGGATATGCAAGCAAAGTAAACTCCTGCTCTGCCCATTCAATTAGTGCTGATAATGTTGAAGCCTTGATATTATCGGCTGTCAAACGATTATCAAGATTTGTTCTGAATGACGAAGAAGCCTTTGCAAAGGAACTTCAAGCACTTTGGAATGAAAAGCAGACAGAAAAGCCAAAGCACAATAAATCGGAGTTGCAGCGTTTTCAGAAGCGATACGATGAACTGTCAAAACTTATTCGTGGGTTGTATGAAAATCTTGTTTCGGGATTACTGCCCGAAAGACAGTATAAGCAACTGATGAAGCAGTACGATGACGAACAGGCTGAGCTGGAAACGAAGATTGAGGAAATGGAAAAGGAACTTACCGAAGAAAAAGTAAATGCTGTTGATATTAAGCATTTCATTTCTTTAATTCGCAAGTGCAAAGAGCCGACAGAAATTTCCGATTTGATGTTTGCTGAACTCATTGACAAGATTGTGGTTTATGAAGCAGAGGGTGTGGGAAAAGCAAGGACACAAAAGGTTGATATTTATTTCAACTATGTGGGGCAGGTCGATATTGCCTACACAGAAGAAGAACTTGCTGAAATCAAGGCACAGGAAGAACAGATTGAAATGGAACGACTGGCAAAACAGCGTGAGCGTGAAAAAGTTTACCGAGAGAAGCGAAAGGCGAAAAAACTCGCTGAAAACGGTGGAGAAATCGTAAAAGCAAAGGTATGCCCCCATTGTCAAAAGGAGTTTGTACCTACAAGCAACCGACAGATATTCTGTTCAAAGGATTGTTGCTATCAGGCAAGGCAAGACCAAAAGAAAGCCGACAGAGAAGCAGAAAAAGGAAATCATTATTATCGTCAGCGTGTCTGTGCTGTGTGTGGCAGTACCTACTGGCCTGCACACAGTCAGCAGAAATTCTGTTCCGAAGAATGTCAAAAGCAAAATCACAACGAGAAATCTTTGGAATTTTATCACAAGAAGCGAAAGGAGAAATCAGAATGCAAAGATTTATTACAGACGAAAGAACCGGTATCCAGTACGAACTCATCGGAGATTATTACTATCCCTGCTTGACGATAGAAAACGAAGAACCGCCTACGCTCACAAAATACGGAAGAATGAGGGAAAGATATTTGAGGGAGCATAGGAAAGTCTTATATTGCAATCTGCTTACAAGCGGAAAGTTATATGAACACCTTGCTGAAATTGATACTTCGGCGTGTAATATGGCGGAGTATCTGATAAAGGAAATGGCAAGAAAACAAGGTGTGACGGAACAACTGAAAGCGGAGGATATGATGAGATGGGTCGGATTGATGAATAATATCCGAGCCTGTGCAGATGAGATTGTATTGAACGATATTGTGTATTCCTAATAGCATACCAGCCGAAAAGGAACTGCTGTCTTTACTGATGGCAGTTTTCTTTTTCGGGAAGTATTCAAGAAGTCATTAAGTCGTGAGTGTAATGGAAGTGGTTAAATTGAAAGTTCATAAAGATGGTATGATGTGTTAAAATGAGAGTGATGAATTGTAATTTTCCGCATTGAATATTAAGAGACTTGTAGGTGTAAGCCTTTTGCTGTTTTATTATATTCTTTCAAAAAATGAAAGCTAATCTTTGAATAAATATTTTTTGAATTTAAGTGACGCTTGACACATTTTTCTCGTCTATTAGGGTGAAAGACCTTAATACAAGGGGAAGGAGGAGAAGCTTATGGATGATAAGCAGATATTAGATTTATATTGGGAGCGCTCCGAAGCTGCTATATCCGAAACTTCAAAAAAATACGGAAAGTATTGCAGATATATAGCCTCTAATATTCTTCACAATGACGAAGATAGCGAGGAATGTGTAAATGATACTTATTTAAGAGCTTGGAACAGCATACCGCCTAACCGTCCATCTGTCCTAAAAACTTTTTTGGGGAAGATTACTCGCAACTTATCTTTGGACAGGTACGAACTGCTCAATGCAAAGAAACGTAATGGCGGGCAAATGTCATTGATTTTTGATGAAATACAAGAGTGCATACCATCGTTGGATAGTACAGAAAACATTGTTGAAGAAATTGCTCTAACGGATATTCTCAACCGCTTTCTTTCTTCCCTGTCATTAGAACAGCGAAAAATCTTTATGAGAAGATATTGGTATTTATCGCCCATTAAAGAAATTGCAACGGAATATGGTATGAGTGAGAGCAAAATCAAGATGTCATTATTTCGTTCAAGGAACGAACTTAAAAAATTATTAGAGAAAGAAGGTATCTCTGTATGAAAGAAAAGAAACTTTTAAGGGCATTGGGAAATGTCGATAATCAGTATATTAAGGAGGCTGAACCTATGAAAAAAACAAGTAAAATTACTAATCGGCAAAAATGGGTGTCTGTTGCTGCTTGCTTCGTACTCGTTGTTGTGATTGGAGTGGGAGTTTTTCAAAGCAATCTGTTTGGTACAAAAAACGATATTGCCACGCTGGATGGTGGAGAAACAATTACTTTTGTTAAAAATGACTTATCACAATCTTCAATTAACTTAAATGTAACAACAAGACCTTTGAGCAATGCTGAGATTGAAATGCTTTTTGCAGACCTGCCTGTTACCGCAGATGCTTACTTTGATGCTGACAATCATAATATTCTGGGTTTTGAGGGAAAAATTAGTGATACAAGAATGGTAGTATCTAAACAGGGTGTAAATCTATTAGATACTATCATTGATGGAAATACAATCACTTCAAGTGTAGACGGCGTTGATATCGATGCAGGATATTTCGTAACAAAGTCAAATAGTCAAGGTATCAAAACCGTAATATATTATGCAACCTTTGATATGGGAGAGAACACTATTTACGTAGAGTATTCTGGCGTTGAAAATGAAAGTGAAACTGTAAAAAACAACTTGGTAGACACAATTTTGAAGTTGATTGAGAACGGTGCATTTGATTTGAGCCAAATCCAAGAATAATTTGCAAATTTCATATACTAAGAACTTGATGTAACGTCTATACCCTTAAAAATATTTGGCTTCGGTATGTCAATATCGCTATGTTATTATAATGTGTATGCAAATTTGTACGACAAGGCAAAGCTAACAGCATTGTATTATTCATTATCAGGAAGAGTGGCTATCAGGCTTGATGAACTGATTGGAGGCTAAGTTATGAACGACGACAATGAAAATGTGTTGATTATTGCATATAACTTGTTCTGCACCATACTAATACCAGCAGTAATAGTATTGACAGGAATTTGGTCTTTGGAGTCGGAGAGCGATTTCACACATGGACGAACAGGAGGATTGCCGATGGGGGCATTGACTGTATTCGTTCCAGAGGTTATATTTGGTTTGAAGTGGAAAATGAAAAGGGCGTTTACAATTTCATGCTGTATTGCGTGGTGTATCTTCCTTCTTAAGATGGCACATTATTTCTTTGCTGTGGTTACAAATGCACCAATTACATATTATGGAACGGTGTGTATTGTGCTATTTGGATTAATGTGGAGTATAGTCATGGAATTGAAGCAGGAATTAAAAGAATACATTTTGGAGTTTCCACAGGAATATTGGCTTGTTCCGTGTTCTAATAGTTCGAGATATAACAAGGTGTTTCGCTTTATATGGTTAGTAGGCGTCGTTTTAGGAACGATATTTTTATTAATGATTAAATGGGGGATGAGTCTTTGATAAAAGTTATATTTTATTTTTTGCTTGTAAGTATAGGAGCAGGTTTGGTGCAGATGAAAATACCGCTGTTTGGTCGTCATGGCAAGCGGTGGGAAGAACAAAATTATGCACAGCGGTTTGGCGGTATCTTTTTTCCGGCATTCATTGCGCTTGTAGTTATCTTTTTATTTAATGAGTATAAGACGGCTCAATTACCCACTTTGAATGAAGAAATGCTGATGAATGGAGCGGAGTATTGTTTGGTAACTGATCTGAATGAGATAGGAGATGCGGATTATGCTTATGAGATAAAAAGCGGAAGCTCACAAGAGGAGATTTGCGGAATTATATCAAGTATATGTATAGACTTAAAAGGGGAAGATGATTTGGTAAATGCCAGATATGAAAACGGAGAATATATTATCATCAGCAATGGCATAACAATAGGACGGGCCGTCATAAATGACAAAGCAACAATAGATTTATTGAAGATATACTTTTATAACCAATAAAATGAAACTGTTTGTAAATATGAAACGATATTAATCAATTCAGGAGGATTACATCATGGAACGAGTAGCTAAATTTTTAAAAGAAGCAGAGACATATTATTTGGCAACAGTAGAAGGCGACCAGCCAAGGGTAAGACCTTTTGGAACAGCACACATTTTTGAAGGAAAGTTGTATATTCAGACTGGCAAGGTAAAGGATGTTTCAAAGCAGATTCACGCAAACCCGAAGGTAGAAATTTGTGCATTTAAAAATGGCGAGTGGCTTCGTGTAGCCGGAGAACTTGTAGAAGATGACAGAAGAGAAGCAAGACAGTCTATGCTTGATGCTTATCCATCTTTACAGAATATGTACTCAGCAGATGATGGAAATACCGAGGTATTCTATTTCAAGAATGCAACAGTCACATTCTCATCATTTACCCATGAACCGGAAATAGTGAAGTTTTAAAGGATAGCTGAAGATGGCAAAAAGTAAGAAAACTAAAATACATAAAAAGATTGATGGTCAGATTTTACAGATGAACAAACAATTTAGTAATCTAAAGATGAAGCAGAAGGATAAGATTACAGAATGGGTGTATGAAGAATACAAAAAGTATGTAACAGAGCATGATAAAGTACCTGATTTACTGGCAGATGAACAGATTGTTGAAGCTGTACTTGATAAGATAAATGAGGCACAAATCTGGATACCTGATGGAGAGATATACGATTATTATCGAAGAAAGAAACCACAACTTCAAAAGAGGCTGGATAATGAAAAGGTAATTAAGTTTAAATCCTATGTCAGCTTTTATAAGAGTATTGTTGATCAGGACAGGGCAACCGTTGTTATATGCAATCTCAAACATGAGATTATCTACATGAATCCGGCAGCTGTTACCAGCTATGCGAAGCGAGGCGGAGATAAACTTATTGGAAGAAGTTTGTTAGATTGTCATAGTCCGGAATCTAGGAATAAAATACAGCAGGTCGTGGACTGGTTTGCAGCAGATGAAAGCCATAATATCGTTTATACTTTTCATAATGAGAAACAGAATAAAGATGTTTA
>ENA-USUK01000933-USUK01000933.1-human-gut-metagenome-genome-assembly--contig:-NODE-933-length-22989-cov-34.187980_pt1 | contig 22989 bp, 18 predicted proteins | sample MGYA00250062_ERZ773400 | MGnify/ENA primary metagenome ERZ773400 (study PRJEB29103, sample SAMN06111961) | human gut metagenome | biome: human gut; feature: ankylosing spondylitis patient; material... | reverse complement strand
GCTCTTATGGCTTTTAATCCTATACGATTAATCTCAATTGTTACAGATGCCTCTAAAGCTGCCATAAATTATGAAAGGGCAGATGGTACTGGTATCCAAGGATTACAAATTCCTACTGCATCATCTGCTAAAGCTGGTGTTATGGCTGCTGCAGATAAGGTTAAGCTTGATACTACTTTACCAAAACAAATCTCAGATGAGGTTACAGCAAGAACTGAGGCTATTAATGCTTTGCAAGGAGAATTGGCTGATGATATTGCTCAAGAGGTAGTAGATAGAAATTCTGCAATAGCTGCTGCTAAAACAGAACTCACTACTGCTATCAATAAAGAGGTATCCGACAGAAAAGCTGCAGATACTCAAGTAAGAACTGACCTTGAAGCTGCAGTTGAATTAGTTGCTGAAGAATTAAGAGGTGCAGATACTACTCTGCAGAATAATATCACTAAAGAAGTCAATGACAGAAAAGGTGAGATTACAAGAGTAGAGAAGTTAATTTCAGATGAAGCTGCAACAAGAGCTCAAGCAGATACTACTGTGAATGCCAAAGTAGATTCCCATATTGGTAATAAATCTAATCCTCATGGAGTAACTAAAGCTCAAGTGGGATTGGGTAATGTTAACAATACATCAGATGCAGATAAACCAGTATCTACTGCTCAAGCTACGGCTATTGCAGATGCCAAGGCTGCAGGTACCAATGCTCAAACCAATCTTACTACTCACATGCAGAACATGAGTAATCCTCATGGAGTAACAAGAGACCAGTTGGGATTGGGTACTACTGCTGAGATTATCTTTAAGAAGGTATCTGCTCCTTCTGGTTTATGGAAAGAATCTGACGAAAGACTTAAGACTTTCATTAAACCATTGGAACATACTCTCGATGAAATCTGCTCTATTCCAACGGATTCATTTATGATTCGAGGTAATCATGATATAGGTACAATTGCTCAGACAATCGAAAAACATTTCCCAGAATTAGTCTCTGAGAATACGGTTAAACCTGAAACAGTTCCTAATCCTGAAGCCTTCGAAAAGGTAGAAAAGGATGGAGAAACCTATATCTTGGTTAAAGAGGTAGATTATTCTAAGATGTCAGTATTGGCAATAGAAGGTATCAAACTTCTGAAAGCCGAGATTGATGAATTAAGAGAAAAACTTTTATTCACAAACTTAGATTAATATGGGTGAGATAGCAACATGGAGTGCTGTCAAAACTAAAGTAGGCCTTGGTAAGGATTCAAATGAATGTCCTACCAAGGCTGAATTGTTGGCACTCTCTCCTACAGGAACGGGAGAAAATTACGTTGGCTTGGAATTAACCAATGCCAGTTCCTATGGAAACAATGAAACTGTACAGCTCAGCGATATTCATAAGGTAACTTATAAGTATACTTTTACTGTCGTAAATCCAACTCTATATTATTCAGCTTTAGGTGGTAAATCTACTACAGGAGATGCGTATTTTCATGTAAGTTCAACTAAAAGAAAATACCTAGACGGTGTAGCTACTGGTTCAGATATAAACGTGTCTTATGCTATGTCGGATTTACCAAGTTGGATTGTATTAGAAAGTACATACTATAAAGCCCAAGAAAATACTGCCTTATCACAAAGAAACCATATAGGCTATTTTACTCAGCAAGAATCCGGTAAAACCCTCGAATATAATTTTATTCAGGCTGCAGGGGTTGAAACTTGGGAGTATACCTTTTCAGTTCAGAATCCAAATCTAAATTATACAGCTTTAGGAGGTTCTGCAACTCCCGCAATAGCAGGGTATAATTCATTTAAGCAAAGGTATATAAATGGTAAACCTGTGGGTACTAGTGTAGATGTAGGTTTTTCATCTCCTGACTTACCCTCTTGGATATTTATGGATGACGAGAATCACTATACTGCTTTAGAGAATAAATCAGAAAACTCCCGTTCTCAAGTATTTACTAGTACTCAAAATGAATCTGGTAAAAAAGTTACAGTAACATTTGCTCAATCAGCAGGTGTAAAAACTTATGGTACACCTACTGTATATTTAGGAAGCATTGCAGATATCCCTGCATCAGGAGGGACTGCAGTTACACCTACTTATACTTATTCTCAACTTTGGGGATGGAATGGTAAAACCGATGATGGTGGTACTATAAGTTCTGGAGCTTCAGTAGTATGGTCCGAAAACATATCTGGTTCTAATCTGGGCACGACTGCAAAGGCAAGAACTAAATTGGGAAGCCGTACATTAACCGTTACTCTTAATGGTAAATCTGGTAGTGCCTCAATCGATGTATACCAAGCAGAGAATAAGATAACCAATGTAACTCAGGGTGCATGGGTAGTTTCTATTTCGGCAAACCCAAGTACATTTACTGAGCAAGGTGGTACATCACAAATCTCTGCAAGTGCAAGGGCAAGTAGAACTAACCATTGGTCTTCAGGTGCAACTAGTGCAGCATCTGATGCTACAGGTACTCCTACACTTAGTATACCTACTGCAGTAACCGGATTTAGTTTATCTGGTACTACTTTGACGGTAGCAGAAAATAAAACTGCAAATCAAAGAAGTGTAGTAGTAAGGGCAACTATGGATACCGTCTATAAAGAAGTTACGGTAACTCAAAGTGCATATCTAGTAGAATGGAGATACACATTAACTACTTCTACTCCAACGTTAAACTTTGATGCCTTAGGTACAACCAAAGAAGGTACTCTAACCAGTTATAGAGAAAAGTATATCAATGGTTCATTAGTAGAAGGCTCTAGGGAAAATGTTAATGCTACTTATAAAAGTGGTTCTGCAAATATACAATCTGCAACTCAAACCGTAACATCGAAGGTAGCCATTACTATGAAGGAGAACACTACAACTCAGGCTAGAACTGGTACGGTAGTGTATGAACAAGTTGGTTCAGGTAAAACAATAACCATTACTTGTAATCAAGCTGCAGGTACAGTATCCATTAGAGAAGAGTTGGTTATCAAAGAAAGTTTTCCTACAGCACCCAATACTGGAGGAACCATTAAAGCTTTGGTAAGGTCAGGCTATTGGGATGTAGTAAATGGTAAAGATACTGTTTGGCATGATGATACTCCTACTGTAAAAACTAAACCAAGTTTTGTAAGTAGTACTAATGTAACGTATGAACTTGGTGTAGGATATCGTATAAGTGCTACTGTACCGGAGAATACTTCTGAATCTCAACTTAGTGGTAGTTTAAATTTAAAGTATGGTAGTAAGACTCTTAGTTTAAATATAAAACAGTATGCTGCAAGCATTGGTTATAATTATTACTTTGAAGTTACTTCTGATTTTCCTTCTGTGGCTGCTGCAGGTGCAACTCCCAAGGCTGTAATTAAATCCAGAAGGTATAGAGTTGTAAACGGAGTAGAAGAATCATCTTATACACGAGTAGATGTATCATTATTCAGTAAACCGAATTGGATTGGTGTCTTATCCTCTAAAGTTTCTAGTACTACAGGTCCAGGAGCTGATTATGATGTTACTCTTCCCGTGTATGAAAATACTTCCGAAAGTATACGAAATGGTGCAGTTGTATTACAACAGTCTGGTAGTAATAAACGAATTACTCTTTTGATTAATCAATCTGCAGCTGTAGTAACTTGGGATTATACTTTCAGTATTTATTTATCTTCATCTAAGATACTGAATGTACCTGCTAAGATGATAGACCCTGATACTATCCTATGTAATTCTTACAGAACAAGGGTAGTCAATGGTACACAAACTTCAACAAAAGAATTTGTAGAGGTGACCATAGATACCATCGAAGAGAATTGGTTAGAAGTTACCAAAAACAGTAACGATATGACTCAAGTGGAATTCTTTGTAACTTGTTTGGAAAACATGGTGTCTTCGATTAGAAGTGCTACGGTTACTCTTCGGCAGGTTGGTTCGAATAAGCTTGACCAAGTAGATATCAATCAATCGGCTGCAACTATCTCAACTAGATATGAGGTATTTTGGAATGCAGTTAAGTCTAATGGACCTGCAGGAGAAAGAGTAACCGAGGTAGAGATAGATGGGTATGTGAATACACCGAAAAGTGCTGTTAGATTGGACTTAATTGCTTTAGAGTATACAACTATTAATGGAGTAGAGGGCACTCCTGTTTCTTTAAATACCAGACCAGTAGGTAATAATAATTCTGTTGAGGTAGTACCTAATGGAGGAGACCAATTAGCTATAGTAGTGGTGAATGATGTAACAGAAATAGATTGTACCTATATAGGTATTTTAAATGCCAAATCCAATCTAAATGAATACCCTCGTACTTATACAGTTACTTTAACCAATCCTAAAGTTGTTTTAAATGGTAAAGAAATAGGTCAAGCACCTACAGTTACCATAATAGTTAATTCAATACCATATACTAGAGTTTTTGAATTTAGTTGGAAACAAGAAGGAAGTACCATTACTAATATTACTCTAGATGGTGATATATATGGTAGTAGTGCAGGTAGTAGGGATATTATATCCTACGTAAGCTTACGAAGAGATGGAGTAGAGTTTACCAAGAAGTACGTCAAACCTACATTCATACCACCTTCTGAAGATTGGTTGCAGGTTATTGATAATGAACAGAACTCGGATAACTCCTATAACTGGGCTTTCAGGGCACTAACCAATAACGAAGGGGATTCTGCAAGAAATCTGCAAGTTAGATTTGAACAACCCGGTAACGGTAATCAAGCTTTATATGCCTATGTTAGCCAAGACCCCATTAAAAAAGAAAGAGTTACAGCAGAGATAGGGAATTATTATTCATACGGTGACTCTAAGTTAGTGATGATGGCCATTAGTTGGATAAGTTCAGATGGTAGCGATTCTGTTGATGGAATGACTACTCCCGGAGGATATTTAGGTGCTCATGCCAAATGTGGTGTATTGGGTAATGAAATTAATATGAATGTAATTGGTAAACCACAATTTGGTAAACCATTAAAGATTAGACTTGGTAATATATGTAGAGCAAAAGAAACTGGAGATAGTATGGGGGAAGAAATAACTCCTTTAAAGATAAGTACTAGATCTGGTACAGATGTTGATTATGTAGCTGAGGCAGCTTTTATGGACAATTTTAGTCAATACTTTGAGACTTCTTTGAATATCATAAACCCAACTTCAGGTACTGGAGGCACTCTTCAAATCGAGATATCATTAAAGAGTACCTATAATGGTTCTAGTGTAGATATGCAAGAGTGGACCATTAGACCTAAAGATTCCAATGACCCTCCTATCTATCTGGTAATTTCGTATGGCGATTGATAGATAGTTTAAGAGTTTTATTTAAAAACAATACTATGTCATTATTAATGTATATGGCCATATACGAATAACTTTAAAAATTAACTTTATGTTTAACAACTTAAAACTCAAAAATTATGGGAGTAGAAGTTAAATCTGGTGGTGAGGGCGTAATCGTCGCTGACCGCGGTTGTAATGATGGTTGCTGTTGTAATGGACGCAATTCAGGCTGGGGCTCCGGTTGGGGTGCAGTCGGTGGTGCATTGGTAGGTGGTGGCTTTGGTGCTGCTGCCGTGTCTGTATGGGACAAAATCAATGACACTAAAGCTGACATTCAGAAAGTAGAGTCTACTGTTCAGGAAGCAAAGGCAGGTATCTATAAAGATATTTCTGATGCTGCTAGAGGAGTAACTCAGGAAATCAGCGGAGTTGCAAAAGATGTTGCCGGTGTTGGTAGAGAAATCCTTAACAATCGTTTCACAACGGAAAGAGGACTTTGTGATTTGGGATACAAAACCAATTCCGATATCCGGGATTCTCGTGACCAAATGGGAGCAGGCTTCAATCGTGTTATGGACCGTCTTTGCCAGATGGAACATGAACAACAGAATTGCTGCTGCGAAACTAAAGGTTTGATTAAAGAAGTGAAGTCCGAATTGGCTCTTCAACTTGAACGTTGCTGCTGTGACCTCAAGAATGGCCAACAGGAAATCAAGTGTCTTATCGAGAACACTGCTAAAGACCAGGAAATTGCCCGTCTCAACCGAGTAGTAGATGCTCAGAGAGACCAGAACATTATCCAGTCAGTAGTTGCAGCTCTTAAGACTACATCCACAACCCCGGCTTAATAATGACCGTCGTCATTACGTAAGCCAGATTAGGAAGGAGTGCATCTTACATAGGTGTACTCCTTTTTTCGTTTATACCCACCTAAAGATAAAATGATATGGAAAGTGAAGAGATTAAGAAAGAACCAACCAATGGAAATCAACTAAAAGATTTTACTATTCAACTTACATTGCCTGCTCCCAATGCAGAGATAGCAAAGGAAGTAGCAAACAAAGCACAGTCACTCATTGACCAATTTGGATACTATCAATTCTTAAACCTGGTAGACTTTATGCAAAGGAATCCAGGTGCAGTATCATTTGGTTTAAACTTAATTAATAAAAGATGAACATGGAAGATTTGATTTTTTCTAAATTGCAGAAAGGTGATACCATATACACCTTAGAGAGAGACAGACGTTCTGGGTATCCAATCTTTGATACCGCTAAAGTATTAAAAGTTGGTGAGAGCAAACCAAGAGCTACTGGCCCAGATGGAAGCTTTACAGCAAATACAGAAATCTCTATTCAAGACTCTGTATCTGCGGTGACTATATACCTTCCTACAGATGCTGCAGAGGGTATTTATAATAATGTTTATTACACTACCGACTTACGCAATATCGTAAACGAAGTAAATATCCAAAGGACTACTGCTGTAAATATCCTCAATAACCGAGAGAAATATGAGGCAATAGTTACCGAATGCGATAATATCTTTCATACCATTGAAGGCATGTTAACTCCTCAGCAACAACCATCTCAGGCTTATAAGCAAGAAGAGTTCGAGGCTTTTAAAATCGAAGTAGCAGAGAAGTTATCCATGCAACAAGATATTCTTATGAAAATTGCCAGTGAGTTGGGATTAAATAAGAATAAAGATGGCAAGCAAAAAGGTTAACATAAACCTCTCGAATAATCTATGTGATATTCAGATTTATGTAGACCCAGTTAAACAACGTCAAGCTGAGAAGTTGATTGCCAAGACTCCAAGTATTATGAAGCTCGGGTACGAGTTAGGTACTAGAAAGTTTGGCAATCAACTTCTTCGTATAGTAAGACGTAGTTTAAATAATGGTCTACCTCCTCCTGGTTCCAAAGTTTCTTGGCCTCCTCATGCTACTGCTACACTTAAGAAGTATGGAGCACATACATTATTAAACCTTACTGGTCAATATGCAAGGTCAGTTACAATGGTAACTCAGAAAGATAGAACCTTTGTTGGTCTTCCTCCAGGATTAAGGAAGATAACATACTCTGGTAGAACTTCTCGGAAAACACTTAACCAAATTGCTATCATGTTGGAGTATGGTAGTAGAGATGGTAATCTTCCACCTCGTCCTTTATGGAAACCTGCTTTCGAGGCAGCAGGTGGAAATGTAGTTTTAGAGAAAGAGATACGAAATCAATTAAGAAAAGAACTTAGAAAATATACAAAGTAATGGCAGATTTTGAAGCAGATAAAACATCTGGTACTGGTCCTGCACTCGTAATGGTACATCCGTTAAAAGTGAATGATACAGAAGCAGATAAAAAAGCCATCCTTACCATTACAGTTAATGGAGTACCTAAGACTGTAAATCTTATTCAAAAGAAAGGCAGCCTTAACTACGAATACAAATTAGAAGTAGATAAGGAAGCCATAAACATATTGGGTAAGGGTGGCTCTGATATTTTGGCAATCACTTCTCAACGTAGAGAAATGATTAATGGTACACCACAAGGAGATTGGGAGAATGTAGAGGTTACGTCAGAATTCCTAGAGGAACCACCATTTACTGCTGGACTAAGATTTACGGATAATGAAGAAAAGACTCTAGAGGTATCTATTTCTTCTAAGAATCATACAGAACAGCTTCTTAGTGGAACTCTAACTATCAAACAAGTAGGTGGTCTAACTAAAACTATAACTGTAACTCAAGCCGCTGGAGAAGTAACCTATAACTATACTTTGGAACCAAATGTTAGTATAATGTTAGGTTCTACTGCTTTAGAAGGTTCGGGTGGATTTACAGTAACTGGTTATAAATATAAATACATTGAAGGCAAACAAGTAGACAAGAGTGTGGCCGCATTCAAAATATCTACAATTGGTGAACAAAGGGTAGTTAATAATATTCAACCTTCTGGAAGTACTACAACTTATTGGGTTGAAGGTTATGGTAATGTCGGTAATACATTCGTTTCTACTTTTTCAGGTACGGCTAGAGCTAGACAATCAGTTCTGTCTTTAAATTCTATATCTGGAGGTTGGGATGTAGAATTCTCTGATGGTGGCAAAGCTTTATTTACAATATTAGCAGTAAGGAGTTTAGGATGATATGGTAAATACAGAAGAAATCGTAGAAAGAACCTTTTATATTTGCCTATTACAAACGGCACTTAAGAAAGGTTTAACTCTTAACCCCGAAGATTACTTACCTTTATCACAGGAGAATGAAAAGAGATTCCAGGCAGATAAAGATGCTATGCCTAAATTCATTCCCATATTTGGTATAGGTAATAATCAGGTTAAGGGTGCAAAGACATGCCCTAGAATTACCATTGAACTGCAAGGATTCTATAATGGTGATATAGGTGTTAACAAATATATCATTGGTGATAAGCTAGAAGGGGGGAATTACCAAGCATCTGAATTTCCCTATGAAACAAAAGATATAACTCTAGATATCCATCTGGTATCTAATACTCAAGCCGATATGAGGTTGCTTCATAATATTATGTATGAAGCATTACCTTCTCGAGGATACATAAGACCTTATTATAATAATTTAGAAGAATGGGAAGATGGTCGGGTAGCACCTACAGGAAACCTATTTATCGAAATAGGTAATTACTATGACCATCCAGATGAGAGTCATGGTCTACTTGAAAAAGTATATCAGTATACTTGTAAGGATGGTATATTACCTGAGAAGCTTGCTGAAGAAGGTGAACTTGTACCAATTCAAGACATCTCAGTATTGATTGGACTAACCGAAAAGCCAGAATCCGATTTACTTAACCTTAACGTAAAATAGCTCAATACTAGAGGGTATTAAATAAATGAGTAATTAACTTAATTAGTATAAATATGCCTAATTCACCATCTGTAAATTTCGAGTTTAAGAACGAGAACGTTCTTCAAACTACTCCTATGTTAGGAGTTTCATGTGTATTGGCTAGAACTACTAAAGGTCCTTATGATGACCCCTCAGAACTTATCCAATCTTTCTCTCAATTCCAAAGAGTCTTTGGTTCTGAGATAGTACCAGATGGTTCTGTATCAAACATCGAAAAGGCTTTCAATGGTGGTTCTAAGCTTCGTATTATTCGTGTACTTGGTAAGGGTGCAACCAAAGGTGTAGTATCTGCTGCAACAAGAGCTAAAGCTGCATCTGCTCCTAAGGCTGCTGAAGACGGTTCTCCGGTAGTAGCTTCTGCAACTCCCGAGGAACCCACGGCTTCTACTCTTTTCAAGTTTACTTCTGGTTCAGTTGCTGTTGGTTTTGGCTTGGTAACCAAAGGTTATGGAGACCCAGTTGGTAGTGCTGAAACCTTCTCTGTGAATATCTACAAACAGGCTAACACAGTTTACTACCAAGTAATCAGTGCTAATGGCCAGGTACTTGAACAGGGTCCTGTAGTAACTTACAAAACTGCAGATGATAACAATGATACTTCTGTAGACTACCTTGCTCTAAGTGCATTTGCAAAGAACTCAGAGTATATCGTTCCGGTATTAACCGAAAAGACAGAGAACATTAAATCTTGGAACAACTTCATCAAATGGTTAACTGACGATGTAGATGGAACAAGAAACCCAATCGATATCAAACTCAATGGTGCTGCTATTACTGCCGATGGAGTAAAATTGAATGGTACCATTGGTAGTGCTGGTAGTGCTCCTACTGCAGACGAATGGATTGCTTCTCTGGAATTCGTTAAGGATTATGTAGATGTATACCAAATCTTCTGTTCACATATCGACCAACATCTTGAGGCTGCTGCCGATGTACTTAAGGTACACAAAGCTGCAGTAGATATGGTTAAGGAACTGCAAGAATATACCTACTACATTGAAGTACCAAAATATACTACTCACTATACTCAAGGTGACCAACCAAGAGATTTGAAATCAATCATTACTTGGATTCAGACTTGCCTTGGTACTGTAGGTAACAGTAAGTATGTTGCTTACTTTGGTGGTGGTATTAAATACTACAATGCTGACGGTAACTTGGTAGACTCTGATGTTCTTGGTACCATTGCAGGATTGGGAGATGCTTCTGCTTCTCAATTCGGACCTTGGAAATCCTTTGCTGGTATGAATCGTGGTATTATCTATGACGGTAATGGTCCGGTATGCCCGAACTATGGTTCTCCTTCAAGAACTAAAGAACTCAACGAATTGGCACAGAATTATGCAAACATAATCTGTATTAAGGATGTTCCTAACCAAGGTAAACAAACTTTGCTGTGGCATTGTTTCTCTTCTCAGGTAAAACAGGATTCAGAAAGATTCCTTGCAATTGTAAGATTGAATCTGTATCTCAAAAAGAATCTTAGACCTATTCTAGAAAAGTATTTGGAAGAACCAAATATCTGGAACACTTGGAATAAGATTTATCTAGAAGTTAAACCAATGCTGGATAACTTGGTAGATGAAGATGCCATGTCTGAATACACATGGATGGGTGACCAAGACGCTAACTCGTACAATGACTTATCGGTAAACAATGAAGCCGATGTTCGTCAAGGTAAATACAAAGCAATCCTGAAATTCAAGGATATCGTTCCGATGCAAGAAATCACTATGGGTATCTATATTGACCAAGCATCCAAGTCCGTATCTATTCAGGACGTTAACGAATAAAATTAAGAAAACATGGGAGCAAAAGTAAAGAATCCAAGAAAGAAATTCCTTTGGAGTATCACATTCCCTAAGCACCCAATCAATACTTATCTGTTCCAAACTTGTACTTTGCCAGATGTAGAGATTGACCAGGTTGCTCATGGAGACGTTAACCGGGACGTTAAAACTGCCGGTAGAGTTACTGTAGGTAACTTAGTAGTAGGTAAACTTTTAACTACTGCAGGTTCAGATACATGGCTTCATGATTGGCTTTATTCATGCCAAGATATGATTGCTGGTGGAGGTTTGGTACCAAGCCAATACTGGGAAAATGTAATCGTAAATGAACTTGCTGAAGATGGAGTTTCCGTACTTAACACCCACCTCTTCGAAGAGGTATGGCCATGTAAGATTACAGGATTAGACCTGGACAGAATGGCTTCAGAAAACACTATCGAAAGTATCGAATTCTCAGTAGGTACTGTAGATAAGTATTAAAAACGCTTAGTCTATTTTCACTAAGATTTTTAGGTGGGAGGGGTGGGATTCCTAGAAAGGGCTCACCCCTTTCTTGTTGTTACAGCGAACACTATGAACTAAAGTATAACCAAATAACTTATTTAAACATGGAATTAAATTGTAGAACACATGAGTTTATAACCCCATCAGGTTATAAATTCTCAATCAGGGAACAGAATGGTGCAGATGAGGATATCTTATCTAATCCTATGGATGTAAGAAACCTTATGAACCTTACTAAGTTCATTCAGGCAATTGTAGTTGATACCGACTTTACTCCTAATCGTAGATTAACGGTAGAGGATGCAGACCGTATCCCTTTGAATGACAGATACTGTATCTTATTCCAATCAAGAATCTTCTCACTTGGTGATGAAGTAGAATTTGAATATGATTGGGGCCAAGAAGGCGGAGTACAAACTTACGGTCAATCCTTAAGCGAGATGTTATTCGATAACTATGGAGAATTTCCTACAGAAAAGGAATTGGCCGAAAAACCAAACGCTATCCCTTATTATCCAGAACAAGGTAAGCTTACCGATTACGAAGTAACTCTATCTTCAGGTAAGGTAGTTAAATTTGATTTGCTTACTGGTGCAGGAGAAAGAATGTTGGTTACTTTACCAATAGAAAAACAAACTCGTAATGCAGCATTGATTGCAAGGAACTTACATCTTCAGATTGATGGTAAATGGGAAAAGGTAGAAAGCTTCCATTTATTTTCAGTAAGAGACATTGCAGAGATTCGTAAAACAATCTTTGAATATGACCCAGTCTTCGATGGTAACACCGATGTAGAACATCCGAGTATACCTGGAAGAATTGATAAATACCCTATAATGCTTTCACCGACTTTTTTCTACCTGACGGAAGCGTAGACCACCCGGGTACATTCACTTATATATGTAGAGCTGAGGTAGCCATTGACTATCTCAGCTTTTTGCGTCTTCCGTATCGAGAAAGGAAAAGATTTAAGGATATAGCCGATGAGTATTATGAAAACTTAAAAAAGAAAACTAGAAAATGATAGACAGAAGAAGCTTAGTCGAGGTCGGTGTTGCAATGGTATTAAGAGACCGATTCTCTAATGAGGCTGGCAGAATATCGAACTCATTTAGAACAATGATGAACGATATGAATACCTGGAATCGAGGTATTCAAATGTCAACTTCTAATGCTTTTGAGTTTGGAAAAGAATTGGTTGGAGGTATGGCAAGGGCCTACCAATATTCTGCAGGAGTATACGACCAAGTATTCTTAGCTTCTAAAATGTCTGGAGCTAATGCTGCTCAACAGGCAAGGCTAATGCAAGTAGCCAAAGAAGTCAATGAGGTAACTCCTCTTACTGCTGCAGATATTGCATCAGGCGAAAGGTACTTGGCAATGGCTGGTAACAATGTAGAGCAAATCGAAAGAATGATTGGCCCTGCAGCTAAGCTGGCTTCTATCTTCAGTATGCCTCTTGGTCAGAAAGGTGGAGTTGCTGACTTGATGACTAATATCATGCAGACCTTTAATATACCTTCACAGAATGCTACTAAGGTAGTAGACCAATTGGCAACTGCAGTAACCTCTGCAAATATTTCTCTAACAGACCTTGCCCAATCTTTCCAATATTCAGGAGCAGAATTTAGAAATGCCAAAATCAGTATGGGTGATGCAGCTGCAGCCATTGGAGTACTTGGTAATCAAGGTATCCAAGCTTCATCAGCTGGTACTGCATTAGCAAACATGATGCGCTATTTAACACTTTCCGTAACCGGGCAGAAAAAGGGAGGTGGTGAGATGCTAAAATCTTTAGGCATTGACCCAAAAACTCTAGTAGATGCCTCGGGTAATCTTTTGAGATTAGATAAGATTATATCTATATTGGGAGATAAACTTAGAGGTAAACGAGGAATAGATATCTCCTCTGCTCTGTTTAATATCTTTGGAGTTCGTGGTACAAGAGCTGCCTCAGCTTTACTTCAGGATTACTGGACTGGAGCTAATAAGCTTACTGAACTTATGGATAAGGTTGCAGGTGCAAGTGGTACAGTAGAAAATTTAACTCAAGAAAGATTACAAACTCCTGCAGGTATTATCGAACAGTTTAAATCAAACTGGGAGAACTTTATTGTAACTGCAGGTTCTACACTTGCCGAAGTTTTTAGCCCAGTACTTAAATTAGGTTCTGGTATCCTAAAGATTATTAACAGTATGCAAGAAACTTGGGCAGGTAAATTCTTGGTAAAGGTAGTTGCAACTGGTGCAGTAGTAGGTACTCTATATCAGGGATTTAAGTTTATTCAGGGTACTATCAAGATGATTAGTACCTTCCAGGCTTTAGCTACTTCAGAAACTAATGGTATGGCAGAAGGTATGGTAAGAACTAATGTTCAAGCTTCAATCCTTGAAGGTCACATGAGAAATATCTCAGCAATGATGATGAGAATGACTGCTATGCAAATGGCTCCAGGTAAATTCTTTGCATTACCAATGGGAGGTACCATAGGTAAAACCCGAAAAGGTACTGTAGTAGCAAGAGATGCAAGAGGAAGATTTACTTCAATGAGTACTCTTGCAGGAGCAGGGGTTGGAGCAGCAGTAGGTTCTACTGTAACTAAAACTGCAGGCCAACAGATTGCTAAGAAAGGTGCTATGGGATTTGGTGCTAGATTACTTGGTGGTAGACTTTTAGGATTCTTAGGTGGGCCTTGGGGACTACTAGCTTCTATAGCTATTCCTGCATTAATCGAAGTAATCGGTGGTCTTACAAATTCTGTGGATAAGAATACTGCGGCTTTAACCTCTGAAGAAACTAAAGCTTCCATTCAGGATAGAAATCAACAAGCTTTTGTTGATGCCGTTAGGAGTGCAATCAGAGATGGATTTAAGGATTCAAGAATTAATATATCAGTAGATGGAAATGAAGCTGGAGACTTTGCTCCTGGTGGCCAACAAGATTTTACTGGTATATCATTGGGATTAAACTAAACAATCATGGCAAGAATATTAAATCAGATAGCAGGTGGGGTTGTTGAAAAGTATAATGACCTCACTCGAGATTCTGCAGGAGTTCTTACTGGCCCTTTAAATAAACTTTGGAGGGCCAGAATCTATCTCAATAGGGCAACTTCAACCTTGCCTAAAGATACTGCAGATAAGGGTAAAGTATATGACCCAAATAACCCATTCGGACCCAGAGCTAATTCAAAGAATCCTAAGTTAAATCAAAGGATTCAGGCTCAATATCGAATGGAATTAAAACATCAAATAGAAGGTGGAGTTCCTTTTGGGTACGAAGAAATGGACCCGGCTAAAGGTCAGAATGTTACGAAGAATAAAGAACTCTTCTTGGTAATGCCAGAAGTAAGAAACATGAATCAGGTAGTGATTTATAATCTTACAGCTAGCCCCTATCAATATATCACTCTTCAGAACAGACCACCTTCAATTGATTTCCGAGGAGAAACTACTTGGGCAACGATTAAATCAATGGGACGTAATACTCCCATGTACCATTATACTGGTAGTGAAGATATAATTCAATTCAATGTATCTTGGTTCTGTAATGACCCAGATAATCCAAAAGAGGTAATTACTAAATGCCGATTATTGGAAATGTGGACTAAGGCAAACTCTTATCAAGCAAGCCCTCCGATTTTAAAAATCGAGTGGGGTAGTTCTGGTATATTCGATAATCATCAGTACATTCTTACATCTGCAACCTATACCCTGAATAATTTCAGAAATGCTTCAAGGACTCGAGTAGCAGGTAAGTCATGTACAATTGAGGATTTAAAGTTATTGCCTGCAGCTGCAACTCAGGAATTAATCTTCAAAAGAGTAAGTGCTTATAACTTATCTTATCAGGATATTGTAACTGAAGAAGACTTAAAGAATACGAAAGGGATACAGATATGATAGACTTAAATCAATACATGACAGGAGCAAGTCCTTATGATGGAGCTATTGCTCTTAAGTATGATGAAGGAGATTATTCTTTAGAGGTAACTCCTCCTAATGTTCCTTATACAGATAACGATAAACAACATACTGTATTAGATGGAGAAACCCTACAGAGTATTGCTCATCGTTATTATGGTGATTCTGGTAAGTGGTACCTGATTGCTGAAGCTAATAATATCTTGAACCCTTTTCAAGAATTAGAACCTTATCAAATTTTAAGAATACCTATGTATGGCGGCAACTAAAAAACCAAACCAACCTATACTTTATAATGGAACAGCAACACCTTACATGGCTCTGTTCAATTCTGGAGGTATGCCTATAATGAATCCCATTACTGGCATACCTCTTGGCGCTTATATAAGTAATTGGAGCTACAAGTATGATGAGGAGAAAGAGAACCTAGCTACCATTACATTTGATACTGGAGACCCAGATACAGTAGATATCGAAGACCTCCAGGAAAGCTCAGTTATTTATCTTCAGTGGGGATACATATACCCAGACGGTCAATTTATCTCTAGCCCAGTACGAAGTATCAAGGTTAGAGATTTGGATTGTGTATTCGATTCTACTGGTACTCATGTGACGATTAAGTGTATAGATACAGTTGGAGATTTAAGATTCCAACCACCTTACACTCATTCAGATTTATCAGAACACAGTTTATCCAACTTCTTGGATAATGGTTGTAACGATGATATAGGCGTAATCATAGAAATATTTCAGTAATGGCTAAACAAATAATAAGTAATAAAGTTTACGAGTCACTACAGGTCCCGACAGAACAAAGTCGAACTACTACTGGAAAGATACTTTACGCTAACAGGTTTAGTGGAGTAGCTCAAGTAGCTATGCCCAGTGATTTAAAGTCCTTGATAGATAGTGACTTGGGATTAATAGGAAATAACATCTTAGTTCAATTAGAACAAAAGATGAAAGGGTATGCAAATGGTCCTTGGTATATTGATTCCCGGGATGGTGTAATATACATACACAACCGTAAGTTTCAAGAAGAACCAGAATACAATTATATTTACCAATCAGAAAATGGAGAAGTACTTAGAGTATCATTCGCTACTCAGAAAGTAACCAAAAGGGTAAAGGCTCAATTAACTCAAGCCTTAGACCCAGAAGATAAAGGTTTAATTGTAGGTTCAACAGATATCACAGAACCCGAAAAAGAGAAAGAGGAAGTAACTTTACTCAAACCCTTTGTAGCTCAAGTAGATAATACAATGGTAGTAAATTATGGTAGTGTACCTTACGAAGATTATCGTAGTCATCCTACTACTAATATTGCTGCCGAGATGGAAGCTGAACAAAGGTATGGAGCTAAAGCTCAGAAGTATAATTCTGCAATGAAAGAGTATGGTTCTCAGAAACCCTATGTTGCTTACAATGCAGGTAAACAAGAGGCTTTAGATAATCTGAGTACTGAGCAATATCGAGAAGCAATTAATACTGCTGTAAACAATTTACCGAACGATAAGAAAAGGGTTATTCAGCAAATCTTGAAGAACTCTAAGAACGGTAAAGAGTTAGAAAGTAATCTTAGGCAATTACTAGAAAACGAAAGATACCTATTTACTGGAGAATATAAAATGGAATACCTTGCAGAAGAATGGGTAGACCCAAGAGAATATGACCCAGAAGGTGGAACTATAACTCACATGGTGAATATCAGAACTTTTTCAAGTAATCCTTATGAAAAACAAATGATAGATAACCAATCTCAGAGAGGTATATCTGCAATGGAAAAGAATCCATATATTACTGTATACCCTGATACCTATAAAGTAGAGTATTCTGGAGATGGAGTTACTACACCCACTATGACTCGAAAGGTTAAAGCTAAAGTTAAGATACGAAGAATGAAGAAGGTACCATTCTTAGTACCAATCTATAAGTTATATCATAATCTCTTTAGTAGATACGGTGGAGCAGATAAGGTTACTTGGGCAATGAATGCTAATGCCAATGGAGGTCTTAAGATATCCGAAAGAAAGTTGGTATGCCAAATGACTGTAGTAGGTAGACCTTCATTACAATCTTCTCAGATAATATCTTTAGAGAATGTAGGAAAAAGGTGGTCAGGCTTTTGGTATATCAAGTCAGTACAACATTCAATGGATGCAGGTCAAGGTTATCTCTGTACATTAGACTTGGTTAAGAATAATGCAAGGGATGGACAGACTACATCTAAGACCCAACTTAGTACTCAGGACATTGTAAGTAATGATGCTAAGGATTCTGCTAAAACTGACTTTGGTAAGAACAAGAAGAATACTGCTAATGCTTCCGATATTGTACATGACTTTACCTACAATGAAGTAGTATACTTCGTAGAAAGATACATGGATGATAAGGGTAGGATTATCGATAAGAAGGGTGCAGGAGAGTTCTTACAGAATAAGTTCTATTATGATGAGATAAATGCTAAAGACCCTCAGGCTCTTGCTGCAGGTACAGTTCGTACAGAAGGTACAGTAGTAACTTCAAATGGTACAGCAATCTATGGTAAGACCAATGTGGTAAAGGCAGACCAATCGAAGGTTACTCCTTCTATGAAAGAAAGGTATAACTTTGATGAGTTTAATTGGGCAATGAAAGCTTATGAACGATATAAATCCAACAAGAAATAATGTACTCAACAGCTAAACTATTAACAGAAGAGGGTATCGAAGGTTTAGGTAGATACTACTCTGTCTACCGTGGTATAGTGGTAGATAATAATGATACGGAGAAACATATGAACCGTATCAAGGTATGCTGTCCAGAAGTCATGGGTGGAATTATTACATGGGCCTATGCAAAAGGCCAACATGGTTCTATCAACAATGGGTTCAAGTACTTAGCTCCTAAGGTTGGAGATATAGTATTTGTTACTTTTGAATTTGGAGACCCAACTAAACCCCTATGGGAATATCATGGTTGGGGACTACAACAAATACCAGACCCTTTGGATGGTCCTAATAAAATGGGTATTATAACTCCAGAAGGGAATGTAATGGTACTTGATGATGATAATGGAAAGCTAACTGTTTATATAAATGGAGATGTAGGCATTGCTGCTAAAGGAAACATTTCTATTCAAGCACAAGGAGATGTAAGTGTAGGTTCTGGTGATACAGTAATCTTAAATAAGGGGGAGAATCAAGGAGTAGTTAATATCAAAGAACTAACCGAGAAACTCAATAATACCATTAAAGAACTGGAAACTCTAAGAACTTTATTCAATTCTCACGTACACTCGGGTGTAACTACTGGACCCGGTTCTTCAGGTCCTACCGTAACTCAAGCAAGTCAACCGTTCTCTACTTTCAAACAAGAAGATTATGAGGACATTAAATGTATACACTAATGGATAACTATCTTACTAACATTGTTGGAAAGGGTATGATATTCCCTATTCAACTTACAAGAAACGAAAATGGTGAAACAGGTTGGTATCCTGTTAATGGTGATATGGCTTTGGTAAGAAATAATATAAGCTCTATAATGTATTATTTAATAGGACAACGATTTCGACAGGAAAACTTTGGGAATCGCCTATGGGAATGTATAGAAGAGCCAAATACACAAGCCCTAAGTTTTATTATTAAAGAGTTTATTAAAAGCTCAATTGGTGCATGGGAACAAAGGATTACCTTTAAGGGTATCACCGTTTCTAGACAAGGTGCTAAAATAAACATAGAAGTTCATTATGTAGTTAATGAAACTTCTACTAGTCAGTACCTGTACCTGACCTACGATAAAAATGAAAATTCATTAAACTCTTATTAATATGGGAATCACTAATAAATGGCTCAACCCTTATCAGAGGTCTTACCAACAGATTAAGGCCAAGCTGATAGAATCACTTACGAATATCAAAGACAAAGATGGCAATGTACTCGTAACTGATTACTCGGAAGGAAATATATTAATCATTATCCTTTCATTGTTTGCGGCAATTGCCGAAGTTCTTCACTACTACATTGATAATATGGCAAGGGAATCCTTCTTACCTACTGCTCGTAAATACAGTTCAGTAGTTAGGCATGGAGCTTTGGTAGATTATCATGCAAGAGGTGCTATTGCAGCATCAGTAGATTTGGTAGTATCCAGGGATGTATCTGGAGATTCTATTGGTGCTAAATTAACTATACCTTCTGGAACTTTATTTACAGATTCTAATGGTAACAAATGGTTATCTTCTAGGGATGTAACTTGGTATGCTAATGTAACTACTTGTAAAGTTCCAGTTGTACAACATGAATTATATACCGAAAGCCAGATAAATGGAATGGTTATACCTTCAGATGAAAGGGTAACTATTACCTTAGGTACATTACCTAATGGTAAGTACTACGAACATGGAACTATGAGTATGAAGATTGGTGGAGAATCTTGGGTATTGGTGAATACCTTTGCTTATTCAAAACCCACCGATAAACATTTCATGGTTACTATGGATGAAGCTTTAAATCCATATATCTTATTTGGTGATGGTAAATATGGACAGAAGCCTGCAGCTAATGCCAAGATATCTGAGGTTAAGTTCTACCTTACTACTGGTATCAATGGTAATGTAAAATCTGGTATGATTACTTCTGTACCTTCAGTTATATCTTCATCAGTAACAGATGCTACTGTATCTAATACTTATGCTGCAGGTGGAGGTTCATCCTATGAGAATTTTAGTATGCTCAAGGAACACATACCTTTGAGTGTAAAGACTATGGGAGTAGCTATTACCAAACAGGACTTCATAGACTTAGCTAAACTGGTTGATGGGGTTAGTAAGGCAAAGGCAGAATACAAATGTGGTAGAAAACTAATCGTTTATATATCTCCTGATAATGGTGCTACTGCTGACTCTAACCTTATTCAAAAAGTATATGATGTATTACATCAGAACTCACCACTTACTACTTGGTTAACCGTTAAGTCTGCAGGTAAAGTAAATATTATCTTGGATGTAGAAGTTACTGGGAAGAAGTCTTATAAAACTTCAGAAATACAATCACAGATTCTTAGTGCATTATTTAATGCTTATTCTCCGGAGAACTCAGACATTGGTGGCAGCGTAAGAATCTCTGATATCTATGCACTCATAGATAACCTTGAATCAGTAGATTACTTACACTTGAAGAAGTTCTATACTAAACCATGGCCTACTACCGTATATGGTAACAAGGAATTAATCCTTGGTCAATTCCAATTAGATGAGGCTAATGGTAGTATGTCTTACTTTATCTCTTTCTCTTCAGGTACTCAGTTTACAGTACGTTCAGTTAAGGGAGGCTTTTCTTATGATGGCCAAGTGGGTAAGACTACACAGATTAGAGATACTATAAATGGATTTGTATTTGCCTTGGATATCCAGAACAATGGTTATCAATCCGGATTTAGATATACCATAACCATTGCAGAACCTAACAAGGATTATACAGACCCAGGTTATAATATTCCGGTATTCGAAGACTCAAGTCAGTTAACACTTAAAGTAAATGAAATCGTATGACAAATCTTAAAAACCTAATTGATTTCTTACCTTTCGAATTTAAAGAGCAAGATACTTATAAAGTCGACGGTAAGGGCATATTAGAAAGATTTCTAGAAATTTGTGGTAACTATTTCCAAGAAGATATAACTAAAGATATTGATAATATTCTAGATATAATCGATATCGATAAAACTCAGCAGAGGTATTTAAATTACCTCTGGGAGTTCTTGGGAGCATTACCCTTTGCTAGAACCGGAGAACACAATGGAGTTCCCAACTTAAGTGATGAACAAATTCGAACTATCTTAAAGTATTCAATCTCATTACTTAAGATTCGTGGCTCAAGAAAGTTCTTCGAAATTCTTTTTAATATGTATGGGCTAACCTGTACAATTACAGACCCAACCGATGGAGAGATGGATAAATGGGAAAAGGTAGACCCCTTATATGATACCGATTATTCTCAGTACGACAAATACAACTATGATAAGATTTATGGTTGTGCTCAATGTATAGAGGTAGGTATTTCTATAAGCGGTCATGACTTTACCTCTCCCACCCCTGAGTTCAAAGCTTTCAAACAATCAATTGATAAGTTATTCGATAGATTCTTACCATACAATGTATCTGGGAAGATTGCTTATGGATTTGATTTGGCTTACAATTATAAAATTGTAGCTGAACCTCTTATCAGTCCTGCAAAGATTGTAACAGGACATATAACAGAAGTACCCATTAGAGTAACCGTTACTTCTGATTACGATGATGCCGATTTAAGATATCGGGTAACTGGATATGACCCCTCTGAGAATAAGTGGAGCTCAAAGAAATATGAAAGCGGTTCTATTTTCTATGCAAGAAAGGGTGACCAAAGATATTACTTTCGAAGTGTAGGAGATAATTCAGTAACTACTTATGTAGATGTAGGTTTAGAGTATTACACTAAATCTTATCACATATATGCCGACTTGGTAGAAGGAGGAACAGACCCAGATAATTTAGTAATTACAGGTACTAATCCAGTAATCAAAGTAAGGGTAACTGCAAATATGAATTATCAGGGAAATATTAAACCTGTATCCGTACAGTTACTTAATACCTATGAAACTAAAGATTCTGGTTCTGTTTGGGAAATAACTTCTGCAGGTACTTACGAATGGGTTATTGCAGACTTTCCTGCAAAGAAGGTTACTCTAAAGGTAACGGCAATTGCTACTAACTATACGGTATTCTGTGAACCTCGGAATATAAATCTTACCAACGGTGAAAAGTCTTTGATAACTATTCGTTCTTCAGATCCTAACGAAGATACAAGTCAACTTATTGCCGTATGTATTTCAGACCCAGGTATTTTAGTTCGTAATGGTCAAAGATGGGCACCAACTACTACTGGTACATTCCAATTTAGATGTACTAAAGATGACTCAGGTAATGCTAGTAATTATGGTACAGTAGTAGCTTACAGATTAGGTTATACGATTAACTACGATATAGGCGTATCAAACAAACGATTAAACCTAAATGCTCAAGGTTCTGCATCAGTTAATCTTTGGGTTACATCGGGTATTTATTATTCTACTTTCGAAAGTGCAAACTTAGGTAGTTATTTTGATACCGAGGTGACCATTTACAAAAAGAATACCCAAGGTACTTGGGTAAAACTTGGTACTTTAGAATTAACTAATCGCTATGTAGTTGGTCCTGATTTCTACTATGGTAGAAGTACAAAATACCAATTTAATGAAGCTGGAAGTTATAAATTTGAATCGGTGGGTGATGCTAGTAAGTCTGTAGAAGTAGAAGTACTTGCTTATATACCTACTCCTCAATCCTATTTGTGGTTAGAACCTTTGAATGAAGAGGATGAGAATTGGTATGAATTAGAACCTTACTCTGAAGCTGAAGCAGATGCAGGAAAGTATATCAAGGCAGGCTATCAATTAACCAAATCCAAGAATTGCCAATTCTACCTACGTTGGGGAGATGGTGGTAATATGATAACTGGGATTGACTTAGAGGGTTCATCTGAGAAATACAATTCGAACACTCTTATCACTTTCGATAAAGCAGGTAATTATGAGTTTTATTATCAAGGTTCAGTAGT
>ENA-USUK01000921-USUK01000921.1-human-gut-metagenome-genome-assembly--contig:-NODE-921-length-23185-cov-11.830535_pt1 | contig 23185 bp, 18 predicted proteins | sample MGYA00250062_ERZ773400 | MGnify/ENA primary metagenome ERZ773400 (study PRJEB29103, sample SAMN06111961) | human gut metagenome | biome: human gut; feature: ankylosing spondylitis patient; material... | reverse complement strand
GAATACTTCTATCAACCTCGTATGGCCTACTGGAAGCATGATGGTAAGGTAAGCATCTTCAATGCCTTTGAGCGTGCCAAAGCAAACTATGCGTCTGTCATGGAACGTTGCCGTGCTTACGACGAAATGATTCTGAACGATGCAGAAAAAGCAGGTGGCAAAGAATACTCTGAACTGTGTGCATTGGCTTACCGTCAGGTGATTGCCGCCCATAAGCTGTTCAAGGATGCGGATGGTAACTTGCTCTTCTTCTCTAAAGAGAACAATAGTAACGGTTGTATCAATACTGTCGACCTGACTTATCCGTCTGCTCCGCTCTTCCTGGCTTATAACCCCGAATTGCAGAAAGGCATGATGACCAGTATCTTTGAATATAGTGCCAGCGGACGTTGGAACAAGCCTTTCCCGGCTCACGACCTGGGAACTTATCCTATTGCTAACGGACAGGTATACGGTGGTGACATGCCGATTGAAGAAGGTGGAAATATGGTAGTCCTGGCTGCTGCTATTGCCAAGGTAGAAGGTAACGCCAACTATGCTAAAAAGTATTGGGATTTACTGACCATTTGGACTGATTATCTGGCGGAATACGGACAAGATCCCGAGAACCAACTCTGTACTGATGACTTTGCCGGACACTGGGCACATAACGCCAACCTTTCGGTAAAAGCGATCATGGGTGTAGCTGCTTACAGTGAAATGGCCCGTATGCTCGGTATGGATGATGTAGCCGACCGATATGCTGCCAAAGCCAAAGCAATGGCTACCAAATGGGAACAAATGGCTCGTGAGCGTTTTGCTAAAGAGAATGCGGCATTGCCGAAGCCGTCAAAGAAGGAAAAAAGAGTTGTTTTTATGGGTAATTCGATAACGGAAGGTTGGATAAGGACTCATCCTGATTTCTTTAAGTCAAACGGATATATTAGTCGTGGTATCAGTGGGCAGACTTCTTATCAGTTTTTGTTGCGTTTTCGGGAAGATGTGATAAATCTTTCTCCGGCTTTGGTCGTTATTAATGCAGGAACGAACGATGTAGCGGAAAATACAAATGTTTACAATGAAGATCAAACCTTTGGTAACATCGTTTCTATGGTAGAGTTGGCTAAAGCGAATAAGATTAAGGTGATATTAACTTCCGTTCTTCCTGCCGCCGCCTTTAAGTGGAGAATGGAAATCAAAGATGCGCCACAGAAGATTCAAGCATTAAATGCTCGTATAGAGGCTTATGCGAAGGCTAATAAAATTCCGTTCGTGAATTATTATAAGGTAATGGTGGTTGATGAAAATCAGGCATTGAATCCTCAATATACAAAAGACGGAGTTCATCCGACGAGTGAGGGATATGATATAATGGAGCCGTTGATTAAAAGTGCAATAGATAAGGCGCTTTAATTTATTTATAATGAAGTCGGGGCAACCCGACTTTCAGGAGAAAATTTAAGGAGGATTGTATAAGCGTAGAGCCCGGATCACAAGTAATATTATATTAGGAAGTCCACCTGGCGTATGGGCATAAAAAAAGGAGCAACGCCTTGCTCCAACCTTTGTTAACCTTAAATCTAATACTATGAAAAACACACTGCAAAGATACGTTGTTTTGCCATATCTGCAAATTAACAGCAGATAAAAGGTGTTTTTATAACACTAATTAAAAAATGGATGTTTGTATTATAGACTTGTTAAGAATTTATAGCCCTTAATACCCAGAATATAGTATGTGGAGAATGAGGAAAGTTTATCCCCATTTCTCCTTCATAAGGTCTTCCAGTTTCAATAATTCATCGCGATATTGCGCAGCTTCGATAAATTCCAGTTTCTTGGCTGCCTCTTGCATTAGTTTGCGGGTACGTTCGATGCTCTTTTCCATTTGCGCTTTGCTCATATACTGTACCACCGGATCTGCTGCAATATTCGGAGTAGAAGGTTCAACATAAGCGTGCTTTTCTTTCAGCAGTTCTTCTGTTTCCGAGTTTGCATTTCCGAATACTGATAGATTTCGAGCCTTTTTAATCTGTTGGGGAGTGATTCCGTTTGCTTCATTGTAAGCCAACTGTTTTTCGCGGCGGCGGTTAGTCTCGTCGATGGTGAGTTTCATACTGTCCGTCATTCTGTCGGCATACATGATAACTTTTCCATTGACATTACGGGCAGCACGTCCGGCGGTCTGTGTCAGGGAACGGTGTGAACGGAGGAATCCTTCCTTATCCGCATCAAGGATAGCAACAAGTGATACTTCCGGAAGGTCAAGCCCCTCACGAAGCAGGTTGACGCCAATCAGTACATCGTATATACCTTGCCGGAGATCATCCATAATCTTCACACGCTCCAAAGTGTCGACATCACTGTGGATATAATTGCATCTTACATTATTATTAAGGAGATATTCGGTCAGTTCTTCAGCCATACGTTTGGTGAGAGTAGTGACAAGCACACGTTCGCTTTTTTCGATACGAAGCTGGATTTCTTCCATTAAATCATCAATTTGATTCAGGCTCGGCCGGACTTCAATGATAGGATCAAGCAGGCCGGTGGGACGAATCACTTGTTCTACGACAATACCTTCAGACTGAATCAATTCATATTCTGCCGGAGTGGCACTGACATAGATCACCTGCTTTGCCATTTCTGCAAACTCTTCAAATTTTAACGGACGGTTGTCCATGGCTGCGGGCAAACGGAAGCCATATTCTACAAGATTGATTTTACGGGCACGGTCTCCTCCGTACATGGCACGGATTTGTGGTACGCTAACATGGCTTTCGTCAATAACAATCAAGAAATCGTCCGGGAAGAAATCGAGCAGGCAGTATGGACGAGTACCGGCAGCCCGACCATCGAAGTAACGTGAATAGTTCTCTATCCCGGAGCAGTGTCCCAACTCCCGGATCATTTCCATATCATAAGTAACCCGTTCATAGAGCCGTTTGGCCTCGTATTCTTTGCCGATTGATTCAAAGAAGGCAACCTGTTTGGTCAGATCATCTTCTATTTCATGAATGGCACGGAGAGTCGCCTCCTTGGTAGTCATGAACAGATTTGCCGGATAAATCTTGTAAGCTTCGAAAGGAGCAATGGTGACTCCGGTCACTGGGTCTACCTCTTCTATACCGTCAATTTCGTCACCCCAGAAAGTGACACGGAGCAGATTGTCCGTATAGGCCAGATAAATATCTACTGTATCTCCCTTGACACGGAAATTCCCACGGTTTAGGTCAATGTCGTTGCGTACATATAAACTATCTACTAGCCGGCGGAGGAATACGTTGCGGTCGAGCATACGTCCCCGTTCGATTTCTATGACATTTTTATAGAAGTCCGAAGGATTTCCCATGCCATAGATACAAGAAACGGAAGACACCACGACCACATCCTTTCGTCCGGAGAGTAGGGCAGAAGTGGCAGCAAGACGGAGTTTGTCAATTTCGTCATTGATAGCAAGGTCTTTTTCTATATAAGTATCACTGTTGGGTAGATAGGCCTCCGGCTGATAATAGTCATAGTAAGAAACATAGTATTCTACCGCATTATTCGGAAAAAATCCCTTAAACTCGCTGTATAACTGTGCAGCCAGCGTCTTGTTATGGCTTAGAATCAACGTCGGCTTGTTGATGTTAGCAATAACGTTGGCGATAGTGAATGTCTTTCCCGAACCGGTAACTCCTAATAAAGTCTGTGCAGGAAGTCCCTGGATTACTCCGTCTGTTAGTTGGGCAATCGCTTCCGGTTGGTCTCCGGTGGGTTTGTAGGCTGATGTTAATTCAAAATTCATAGTTAAATCCTAAAAAGTGGAGCAATATTCGGTAAAATAATCGAGATAACAAATCATTTTTCCAAATAAATCCTTTACTTTGCAACATATTAATATCAAAAAACAGATTCATACAACTAGTAATACCAGAAACACATGATTTGGAATGAGAGCATTGAGTGTATGGACCGCGAAAGTCTTCGCAAGATTCAAAGCATACGACTCAAGAAAATTGTAGATTACGTTTATCACAACACCCCCTTCTATCGGAAGAAAATGCAGGAAATGGGTATTACGCCCGATGACATCAACAGTATTGATGATATTGTGAAACTGCCGTTTACCACAAAACATGATTTAAGAGATAACTATCCGTTCGGACTTTGTGCCGTGCCGATGAGTCAGATTGTGCGTATTCATGCGTCTTCCGGTACTACCGGAAAACCGACCGTTGTCGGATATACCCGTAAGGACTTGTCTTCATGGGCAGAATGTATCTCACGTGCTTTTACTGCTTATGGTGCCGGCCGTTCGGATATTTTCCAGGTGTCTTATGGATACGGACTTTTTACAGGTGGATTGGGAGCACATGCCGGTGCAGAAAATATCGGAGCATCCGTGATTCCGATGTCCAGCGGTAATACGGAGAAACAAATCACACTGATGCATGATTTCGGTTCAACGGTGCTTTGTTGTACTCCTTCTTATGCACTTTATCTGGCTGATGCGATCAAAGACTCCGGTTTACCCCGCGAAGAATTCAAGTTGAAAGTCGGTGCTTTTGGTGCAGAACCCTGGACGGAGCAAATGCGCCATGAAATTGAAGAAAAACTGGGTATCAAGGCTTATGATATTTATGGTTTGAGTGAGATTGCCGGACCGGGTGTGGGGTACGAATGTGAATGCCAACACGGCACTCACTTGAATGAAGACCATTATTTTCCGGAAATTATTGATCCCAATACCCTGCAACCTGTTGAACCCGGGCAAACGGGTGAACTGGTATTTACTCATTTGACAAAAGAAGGGATGCCACTATTACGTTACCGTACTCGTGACTTAACTGCCTTGCATTATGACACATGTTCCTGTGGTCGTACGTTGGTACGTATGGATCGTATCTTGGGACGTAGTGATGATATGCTGATTATTCGTGGGGTGAATGTCTTCCCGACACAGATCGAATCTGTTATTCTTGAAATGGCAGAATTTGAACCGCATTACCTGTTAATAGTAGGCCGTGAAAATAATACCGATACCATGGAACTCCAGGTGGAAGTACGTCCGGATTTTTATTCGGACGAAATCAACCGGATGTTGGCATTGAAGAAGAAATTGGCAGGACGTTTGCAAAGTGTACTCGGATTGGGTGTTAATGTGAAACTGGTAGAACCACGTAGTATTGAACGTAGCGTGGGTAAAGCGAAACGAGTGATTGATAACAGAAAACTGTAAACCTAATACTTAAATAATTATGGTAGCAAAACAACTTTCTATCTTTTTGGAAAACAAGTCAGGTCGTTTGACGGAAGTGACTGAAGTGCTGGCAAAAGAAAATATCAACCTTTCTGCCTTGTGCATCGCCGAAAATGCTGATTTTGGCATTCTGCGTGGAATTGTATCCGATCCGGATAGAGCATACAAAGCCTTAAAAGACAATCATTTTGCAGTGAATGTGACTGATGTGGTCGGCATTAGCTGTCCGAACGTACCAGGAGCTTTGGCAAAGGTACTGGGATATTTGTCTGCTGAAGGAGTGTTTATTGAATATATGTACTCATTTGCTAACAACAATATTGCAAATGTGGTGATTCGCCCCAGCAATCTGGATAAATGCATCGAAGTGCTGAAAGAAAAGAAAGTCGACCTGTTGGCGGCAAGCGATTTGTATAAATTGTAGTATTATAGCTGAAATGTAGACAGTAGAAAATGAATTGTAAATAATATGCGGTGAATAGGTTGCGCTTTTAAGTGATGTGTAGTTTATTCACCGTATATTGTTTCCGGTTCGCCGTTATTTTCTCCCCTTTTGTCGATGTTTAACGCCTTTTATGTATTAAAAAACATAGATTAATTGCTAAATTCCCAGCGAATAAGTAACTTTGCGCATTATTTTTAAATAGGATGAAGAAAAATATCATTATAACTTTGCTTGCGGCAGCCACTCTGACATCATGTGGAGAGTATAATAAATTGCTGAAAAGCACCGATTACGAATACAAGTACGAAGCCGCCAAAAACTATTTTGCGAAAGGGCAGTATAACCGCTCAGCTACTTTGCTGAACGAGTTAATAACCATTCTTAAAGGAACCGATAAAGCGGAAGAATCCTTGTATATGTTGGGTATGAGCTATTATAATCAGAAAGATTATCAGACAGCAGCCCAGACATTTATCACCTATTTTAATACATATCCGCGTGGCACATTTACCGAATTGGCACGTTTCCATGCAGGTAAGGCCTTGTTCTTGGATACTCCGGAACCACGTCTGGACCAATCGAGTACTTATCAGGCTATCCAACAATTACAGATGTTCATGGAATACTTTCCGAATAGTGTCAAGAAGCAGGAAGCTCAGGATATGATTTTTGCTTTGCAGGATAAGCTGGTGTTGAAAGAACTTTATTCGGCAAAACTATATTATAATTTGGGTAATTATATGGGTAATAATTATGAGTCTTGTGTAATCACGGCTCAGAATGCACTGAAAGATTATCCTTATACCGATTATCGCGAAGAACTTTCTATATTAATTCTGCGTGCAAGATACGAAATGGCTATTTATAGCGTGGAAGATAAAAAGGCGGATCGTTATCGTGAAACTGTTGATGAGTATTATGCTTTTAAGAATGAGTTTCCGGAAAGCAAGTACTTGAAAGAGGCTGAGAAAATATTTAATGAATCACAAAAAGTAATTAAAGACTAAATTTAAATAGATTTATGGACTACAAAAAAACGAATGCTCCTGCTACAACGGTAACCCGTGACATGATGGAACTCTGTGCCGATACAGGAAATGTTTATGAAACTGTTGCTATTATTGGTAAGCGTGCTAACCAGATCAGCGTGGAAATCAAGAACGACCTTTCTAAGAAATTGGCAGAGTTTGCTTCTTACAATGATAACTTGGAAGAAGTATTTGAGAATAGAGAGCAAATCGAAATTTCTCGTTATTATGAGAAGTTGCCGAAACCGGACTTGATTGCTACGCAAGAATACATCGAAGGGAAAATATATTATAGAAATCCGGCAAAGGAAAAGGAAAAACTTCAGTAATTTATTTTCTGACGAAAGAATTGATAGTCAAGTAGTAAGCGGGAAAGTAATTCCTATTCCTTATTGCTTGGCTATTATTGTTTAACTTAACTACTATTAGAATACTTATGATTCAACGAATTCAAACAGTTTATTTACTGATTGTTACAGGGTTGCTTATTACGGCAATGTGTTTGCCAATGGGATATTTTACTGATACAATGGGCGAACATCCCTTCAAAGCTTTAGGAATGGATGTAAATGGTGCTTTTCAATCTACATGGGGATTGTTTGGCATATTGATGCTTAGCACTATAGTTGCTTTTGCTACTATCTTTTTATATAAGAATCGTATGTTGCAGATTCGTATGTCTATTTTCAATAGCTTGCTGCTGGTAGGATATTATATTGCTTTCTTTGCTTTTTATTTTGCATTGAAAAACGATGAGAATCTTTTCCGTATCGGTTGGGCGCTTTGTTTACCCCTTGTTTCTATCATTCTGAATATACTGGCTATCCGTTCTATAGGACGTGATGAAGTTATGGTTAAAGCTGCCGATAGATTGAGATAATCGTCAGAAATAAGAATATAATATAAAATGGCCACTGTTTCAGCAATGAACTAGTGGCCATTTTTATAATCTGATGAGAGATTATTTATTTCTTCAAATCAAAAAGATAGGTGAGTTTTACAGTGATTGTGCCATGCGCTGCGCGGGCGAAATAATCTTTTTTTGTTGTACAGTAGAAGTCTGATAAGGCAAAATAATAACGACCTTCTACCAAAAAACTGCCGGCTTTTTTCGTTCTTAGTTCTACGCCGCCACCGCCAGTGATACCATAATCGAATTTATTCTGGATCTTAACTCCATATATCGCTTTCTGGGTGTTCGACAACGTATTCATATCTATGCCCTCTATTGTTTCCGATTCGCCGATCAGAAAACCGATTTGAGGACCTGCATGAACAAAGAACTGCAAACCTCTTTCTCGTCCGAAAGCAAGATGCGCAAGAAAAGGGATATCGACATAGGTCATCTTGCGGGTATATGTCTTGCCGGGTACTTTAATCGTTTGCCCGTTTTCATCTTCCATTTCAAATAACTCATCCCAGCCTCGTTGTGAGATATTAAGTTCTACTTGTGCGCCACAGATCATGGCAAAATACTTTTCGGAAATATAACGTGCCGTCAATCCTCCGGTAATTCCCATAAGGCTGTTTTGCTTAATAGTAGGAGTGAAGGAAGCGCTGTTCAGGTTGACACCTCCATTGACACCAACAGAGAAGTTACTTCGTGGCTCTCCGATCTGTGCAGTAGCAGGAAAAACAAGTCCTGTAAGCAGGAGTGTTGCGAGCAAAAATGTCTTTATCTTTATCATTTTCGTATTATTCGAAATCAAGTTTTACTAATTCAAAGTTCTTAGTGAAACGTATGAAGAACACCTTTTTATTAATAAATCCTCCCCAGTTGTTTACACGCTCGAATTTGAAACCGGTCTGGATAGGAGTAAGGTTCATCTTGGACAGGTTATTTTCCAGTTCCGAGCCATAGCGTGACAATCCTTTCAGGAAGAAGAAACCTGTATCGAAACCAAGCATTGCATAGTTGGGATATTTGCTGGCTAAATCTTTGCTGTACCATTTGTGGTAGGCATTAGTAAATTGCACGGCAGCCGGGAACAAAGTATTTGTATAAAATGAGGAGTAGAAATATACATCTAGTTCAAAGAAACTTTCCAGGTGATCTTTTGTGTTAGTCTGCCATTCCGGATAACCGAATAAATGAATGTTGGGCCCCGGATTATCTCTGACTAACAGGGTTAACTGTGGAAGTATCTTGATTAATAATACATTTTTACCGGATGTCGGAATAAAGATATTTTCTTTATCGTTGCGTAGTGCTGCTTTCAGCGTTTCTTTAGTTGCGCTTTCGTCTACAGTCCGCATGGAAATGCCTTTGCTTTTCAATTCCTGCTTCAACCCACTGATGAAGTCAGCTTTTTCTTTGTCCGGATTTGCCGATTCAATAAAAATAACATGAGAATTGGGGAATTGGCGAGTGAAATGCTCGTATACTTCAGAATATAAATATGATTGTGGAGTATTAATCTGATAAACGGCAGGATTGTTGAATACTTCTTCGCCTTTTTGTGAGAAAGGAATCACTAGACGAATACCATTCTTTTCCGCAAAATCAGATAACGGTTTAATTTGACTTTGATGCATCGGGCCGAAGATGACATTCATTTCTTTCATCTCTTTTTTAGCCAGAATTGTGTTCAACGTGGAAACTTCTTTACCGCAATCGTATACATACAAATCAAGAGAAGTACCCGTACGTTTCAAACTATCAACTGCCATTAAAAAACCTTCATAATATTCTACCATACGTTTGTCTTCCTGGAAAGGCAGTAACAGAGCGGCTTTAATAGTCGAGATATTCTTCGGAGTTTCTTTACTCTTACGGAAAAGTTCGCTGTTGCTGGGAGGAACCGCATATAGATCTTCCTTGGGTGTAGGTTGCACTGGTGTTGCAGAAGGATAAGGGATACAGAGTAGTTGTCCTTTTTTCATTCCCTTTTTCAGTTCGGGATTAGCGTTGATTAATTCTTGTTCGCTGATTTCATATTCGCGGCTCACGCTAAATATAGTCTCTTTGCGTTTAACCTTGTGCATCTCTTTACATCTGGCTACTACCGGACCTTGGATCGCAGGTTGTGTCACCGAAGTCTGCACCGTATTGGTTGGTTCTTTTTCCAACGGGATGAGAATTACCTGTCCGATGCGAAAATTCTCAGCGCTTAACCCGGGATTTGCCTCACAGATAGCCTTGGCGGATACGTTATACATTGTAGTCAGTTTATATAAAGTCTCCCCGGCTTGAATCGTATGGAATGTTTCCCCTTTCTGAGTATCCTTTCCTTTGGGAATTTTAATGGTCTGTCCGGCATAAATCTTCTCATCGCAACCGGGATTCAAGCGGATGATGTCAGATGTAGTGACATTGTACATCTTGGAGATAGAGTATAAACTTTGTCCTTTTTCGATAGTATGCAAGAAAAATGATTGATTTTCTTGGGCATAACTGATAGCGTATGAAGCGCTTATAAAAAGCAAAAATAAGAATAATCGGTTTATCGGTTTCATCAAATTATAACTATTAGTTCTTGAAATCAAGGAACAAAGGTACAAATAATGCCCTATATCTTCATAAGATTTGAGTTAAGAAAATAATATTGTGCTTTTTTAGGAGCATATTTCGGGCGGAAACATTAATTTTGCAACATTTATGGAAGGATATGAATATGCAGGAAACAGAATATATTAATGTGTATGGTGCGCGCGTACATAATTTGAAGGATATTGATGCCGAGATTCCCCGTAATAGCTTGACTGTGATTACCGGATTGAGTGGTAGTGGAAAATCTTCTTTGGCGTTTGATACGATATTTGCAGAAGGACAGCGTCGCTATATTGAAACCTTTTCAGCGTATGCCCGCAACTTTTTGGGTAATCTGGAGCGTCCGGATGTTGATAAAATAACCGGTTTGAGCCCGGTGATCTCTATTGAACAGAAAACGACGAATAAAAATCCGCGTTCTACGGTAGGAACTACTACTGAGATATACGATTATCTCCGTCTGCTTTATGCTCGTGCGGGAGTGGCTTATTCGTATCTGTCCGGTGAAGAAATGGTGAAATATACCGAGGAGCAGATTCTCGGTCTGATTCTGAAAGATTATAAAGGAAAGAAAATCTATTTGTTGGCTCCCTTGATTCGTACACGTAAAGGACATTATAGGGAGCTTTTTGAGCAAATACGTAAAAAAGGATATCTCTATGTTCGGGTAGACGGTGAAGTGCGTGAAATTACTCATGGTATGAAACTCGACCGTTACAAGAATCACGATATAGAGGTAGTAATAGATAAGTTGGTCGTTACCGAAAAAGATGATAGAAGACTGAAACAGAGTGTAGCGACGGCTATGCGTCAGGGAGACGGCTTGTTGATGATTCTGGATGCACAGACGGAAAGTATCCGTCATTATAGTAAGCGACTGATGTGTCCTGTCACCGGATTGTCTTATCGTGAACCGGCACCGCACAATTTTTCATTTAACTCTCCTCAGGGAGCGTGTCCAAAGTGTAAAGGGCTGGGAGTAGTCAATCAGATTGATGTGGATAAAGTGATTCCCGACTGTGAACAATCCATTTATGAAGGAGCCATAGCACCTTTGGGAAAATATAAAAATGCTATGATCTTCTGGCAAATCGGTGCTTTGTTGGAAAAATACGATGCAACACTGAAGACCCCAGTAAAGGAATTGCCGGATGATGCAATTGAAGAAGTGTTGTATGGTTCCGATGATCGTATAAAAATCAAGAGCTCGCTGATCGGTACTTCTTCTGATTATTTTGTCACTTACGAAGGGGTGGTGAAGTATATTCAGATGTTACAAGAGAAAGACGCTTCGGCTACGGCACAGAAATGGGCAGAACAATTTGCAAAAACAACTGTTTGTCCCGAATGTAAAGGTGCTCGCCTGAATAAAGAAGCCTTGCACTTCCGTATTCATGATAAAAATATCAACGAATTGGCGAATATGGACATCAGCGAATTATATGATTGGTTAATGAAAGTTGATGTATATCTTTCCGATAAACAGAAGAAGATTTCTGTAGAAATTTTGAAAGAAATTCGTACGCGTCTGAAATTCTTGTTAGATGTCGGATTGGATTATCTTGCTTTGAACCGTAGTTCGGTGAGTCTTTCCGGTGGTGAAAGTCAACGTATCCGTTTGGCTACACAGATTGGCTCGCAGTTGGTGAATGTACTATATATCTTGGATGAACCGAGTATTGGTTTGCATCAGCGTGATAACCTGCGTCTTATTAATTCGTTGAAAGAACTTCGTGACATGGGAAACTCCGTAATTGTAGTGGAACATGATAAAGATATGATGCTGGCTGCCGATTATGTGATTGACATGGGGCCAAAAGCCGGACGTCTCGGTGGAGAAGTCGTTTTTGCCGGAACTCCAACGGAAATGTTGAAGACGAATACAATGACTTCACAATATTTGAATGGAAAAATGAAGATAGAAATCCCTGCTAAACGTCGGAAAGGGAATGGAAAATCTATCTGGTTGAGAGGCGCGAAAGGTAATAATCTGAAAAATGTTGATGTTGAATTTCCATTAGGTAAACTGATTTGCGTCACAGGTGTATCAGGGAGTGGAAAATCAACCTTGATTAATGAAACATTACAACCTATTCTTTCACAAAAATTCTACCGTTCATTACAAGATCCTTTGGAATATGATTCTATTGAAGGATTGGAGAATATAGATAAAGTAGTCAATGTAGACCAATCCCCGTTGGGGCGTACCCCACGCTCCAACCCGGCCACCTATACGGGGGTATTTTCGGATATCCGTAACTTGTTTGTCGGTCTTCCGGAAGCTAAGATTCGCGGATACAAACCGGGACGTTTCTCCTTTAATGTTTCGGGCGGACGTTGTGAAGCATGTACAGGAAACGGCTATAAGACGATTGAAATGAACTTCCTGCCTGATGTATATGTACCTTGTGAAGTTTGTCATGGCAAGCGATATAACCGGGAAACATTGGAAGTCCGTTTCAAGGGAAAGTCCATAGCCGATGTGCTTGATATGACGATTAACCGTGCCGTTGAATTTTTTGAGAATGTTCCGCAAATTTTGAACAAGATTAAAGTATTGCAGGATGTCGGACTAGGCTACATTAAGCTGGGGCAATCATCTACCACTCTTTCCGGCGGAGAGAGCCAGCGTGTGAAACTGGCAACGGAACTTTCAAAACGTGATACGGGAAAAACTCTTTATATTCTTGATGAACCGACTACGGGACTTCATTTCGAAGATATCCGGGTGCTAATGGGTGTACTGAACAAACTTGTCGATAAAGGAAACACAGTTATTGTTATCGAACATAATCTGGATGTGATAAAAATGGCGGATTACCTTATTGATATGGGCCCTGAAGGTGGTAAGGGTGGGGGAGAACTCTTAAGTTACGGAACGCCGGAAGAGGTAGTGAAGAGTACTAAAGGATATACGCCAAAGTTTCTTCGCGAAGAACTGGGGCTTTAATCTATGCTAAAAACATACCGAAAATGAAAATCAATAAAACAAATGCAGCCCGACTATTGGATAAAGCCAAAATAACTTATGAGCTTATTCCTTATGAAGTAGATGAAAAGGATTTAAGTGCTGTACACGTAGCAGCTAGTTTGGGTGAGAATATAGAACAGGTATTTAAGACTCTCGTATTGCATGGTGATAAAAGCGGATATTTTGTCTGCGTTATTCCTGGAGAGCATGAAGTCGATTTAAAACTGGCAGCTAAAGCCTCCGGTAATAAGAAGTGTGATTTGATCCCTATGAAAGAGCTTTTGCCGTTAACCGGATATATTCGGGGAGGGTGTTCGCCTATTGGTATGAAAAAGCATTTCCCTACTTATATTCATGAAACATGCCGGCATTTTCCGTATATTTATATAAGTGCCGGTGTGCGTGGACTTCAGATAAAAATAGCTCCGGAAGATCTGATACATGAAGCGAAAGCGGAAATTTGTGTCCTGTTTGCAGAGTAATTTCAATTTATTCTGAAGTAAATATGGCTACATATTCTTTGAATAAATCAAAAAAAGTATATATTTGCAGGAAATATCAATTTTATTAATCTAATATTCTTTTTATATGTTTGAAGGACAACCGAAAGGGTTATACGCTTTAGCTTTGGCTAACACGGGCGAACGTTTTGGCTACTACACGATGCTTGCTATTTTTACACTTTTCTTACAAGCAAAATTTGGTTACACAGCAGCAGAAACATCTACTATTTTTGGCTCATTTTTAGCAGCAGTTTATTTTATGCCACTTGTAGGCGGTATTTTAGCTGATAAATGTGGTTATGGTAAAATGGTAACGACAGGTATTGTTGTTATGTTTGTCGGTTATCTCCTTTTGGCGATTCCTACTGCGGCAAATCTTACTGGTAAAATGATGATGTTTGGTTCATTGTTTTTGATTGCTTGCGGAACAGGATTGTTTAAAGGAAACTTGCAAGTAATGGTGGGTAACCTTTATGATTCACCAGAGTATAGTTCAAAGCGTGATACAGCTTTCAGCTTGTTTTATATGGCTATTAACGTGGGTGCTTTGTTTGCTCCGACTGCTGCTACCAAGGTGACTAACTACATATTAGGTGGCGCAGGGTTCACCTATAATGCTCAGATTCCTTCGTTGGCGCATCAATTCCTTAATGGTACTATTACTCCGGAAGGAAATGCTACTCTTAGTAGCTTGCAGGCTGCGCAAGGTTTTACCGGTGATATGTCCGCTTTCTGTTCCACTTATATAGAGAAATTGTCTGAAGCCTATAATTATGGTTTTGCTGTGGCTTGTATTTCTTTGATTCTTTCAATGGCAATTTATGTTTGTTGTCGTTCAATGTTCAAGCATGCAGACTATAATTCTAAGCAAGCTAAAGCAGTGAATAACTATAATGAACCGGAACTGACTCCGGCACAGACTAAAGAACGTATTGTAGCTTTGTTACTGGTATTTGCCGTAGTAATTTTCTTTTGGATGGCATTCCACCAGAATGGTTTGACAATGACATTCTTTGCGCGTGATTATACTACTCAATCTGTAACAGGGCTTGATCGTATCGGATTTGATGTATGGAATCTGGTTCTTCTGATTATTGTAGTTTATGGTGCGTTCTCTTTATTCCAGTCTAAAACAGGACGTGGTAAAGCGATTGCCGGTGTCGCTGTATTGGCTTCCCTTGGCATATTAATATGGAGTTATTCTTCCATGGATCCGACAGTGGAAATCCTTCCTCAAATCTTCCAGCAATTTAATCCGTTCTTCGTTGTGGCTTTGACTCCGGTATCTTTGGCTGTCTTTGGCTATTTGGCCAGAAGAAAAAAAGAGCCTTCCGCACCACGTAAAATCGGTATTGGTATGGTGATTGCAGCATGTGGTTTCTTGATTCTGGCCATTGGGTCTTTGGGACTTCCTACTCCGAAAGAAGTAGAAGCGGCAGGCATTAATCCGGATGTTTTGGTTTCTCCTAACTGGCTGATCTCCACTTATCTGGTCTTGACTTTTGCTGAATTGCTGCTTTCTCCAATGGGTATCTCTTTTGTTTCGAAAGTAGCTCCTCCCAAGTATAAAGGTATGATGATGGGCGGCTGGTTTGTGGCTACTGCTATTGGTAATTATCTGGTTGCTATTATTGGTTATCTGTGGGGTGGTATACAGTTGTGGATGGTATGGAGTGTATTGATTGTTTGCTGTCTGTTATCTGCTCTGTTTATTTTCTCTATTATGAAGAAATTAGAAAAAGTAGCATAAGTATTATATGTAGATAACATAGTATACTTATAAAAAATCTAGGGTAATAAATGAATTATATAAATCATTTATTACCCTATTTTTATTTCGCTATATTTCTTTTGTTTCAAATATCCAGTCCCATGATATAATCATTCATGTAATATCCGTTTCCAATCGGGAAATCACCTTCCCTCAACTTTCTCATTCCCATGTGTTGATAAAACTGCAATGCCTTATTATTCCGATTCACATTTAGTTCCATAAGGCAAGGCTCCGGGTGGATTTCTTTAATATATTTAATGGCTTCTTTAAATAAAAAGCTGCCACAATGACTACCTTGAAAATGAGGGAGGACATAAATCTTTTGGAGGTGGAAAATATCTTTTTCCTGTTGCTGCACAGAAACGTAGCCACAGGGCTTTCCCTCTTTGTAGGCTATGAAATAGACATGACCTTCTTCTTCCATCTGTTTGCGTATATTCTCGGGAGCATACATCCAGTCCATCATATAATCCAATTGTTCGGGAGATAGGATTTCCTTGTAAGTTGCAGGGAATACTTCGCCTGCCATTTTATTAATAAGCTCACAATCGGCAACCGTTACTTTTTGAATTGTCAACATACCTGTTTTTTGTAGTTTAATGGGATACAAATATAGCTATTATTTCTTTTTGTAATAAGGTGAATTCTCTTTGATAGTTTAATTATTATTAATTTATAGTACTTTGCAATGCAAGGTACTAAAGTAATACATATATTTGTGCCATTCAAAAGAAAAGGAACAATGAAAGTAGACAATGTAAAATCCCAGATGAGAAAAGGCATGCTTGAATACTGCATCATGCTTTTGCTGCATAAGGAGCCTGCTTACGCTTCGGATATTATTCAGAAGTTAAAAGAAGCTCAACTGATTGTGGTGGAAGGTACCTTGTATCCATTGCTGACGCGTTTAAAAAATGATGATCTGTTAAGTTATGAGTGGGTGGAATCCACGCAAGGGCCACCTCGCAAGTACTACAAACTTACGGAGAAGGGAGAAACTTTTTTGGGAGAACTCGAACTTTCCTGGAAAGAGTTGACCGAAACAGTAAATCACATAGCCAATAGATAATTAGAATAAAGAAATAATAGAAATGAAAAAGACATTGACCGTAAATTTAGGTGGAACTGTCTATCATATAGATGATGATGCCTACCGTCTGTTAGACAATTATCTGTCTAATCTGAAGCATTACTTTCGTAAACAAGAGGGTGCGGAGGAGATTATAAATGATATTGAGATGCGTATTGCCGAATTATTTGCTGAAAAAGTAGCTGCGGGAAAACAAGTCATTACAGTTCAGGATGTGGAAGAAGTTATAGCCCGTGTAGGTAAACCGGAAGATTTTGGAATTACCGAAGATGATGCCGAGTCCAATAAACGAACAGAGCAATCATCTTCTGCCAGTCAGACATATACACGAACTGCCGGTTCACGCCGTTTGTTTCGTGACCCGGACAGTAAGTTGTTGGGGGGCGTAGCAGCAGGATTGGCCGCATATCTCGGTTGGGATATAACACTGGTGCGTATTCTGATGATTGTACTGGTGTTTGTTCCTTATTGCCCGATGATTATACTTTATATAGTCGGGTGGATTGTGATACCGGAGGCTCATACAGCAGCCGAGAAATTAAGTATGCGTGGCGAAGCGGTGACGATTGAGAATATTGGCAAGACGGTGACGGACGGTTTTGAACGGGTAGCGGACGGGGTAAATAATTATGTGAATTCCGGCAAACCACGTACCTTTTTGCAAAAGATAGGAGACGTGTTTGTGGCTATTGCTGCCGTTTTCTTCAAGATATTCTTGGTTGCTCTTGTCATAATCTGTTGTCCGGTGCTGTTTGTACTTGCTATAGTATTGGTTGCTGTGGTATTTGCAGCAATCGCCGTAGCGGTGAGTGGGGGAGCCTTGTTGTACGAATTACTCCCTGCTATTGACTGGACACCTATCGCTTCCGTCACTCCTATGATGACGTTACTTGGTACGATTGCCGGGGTTGCTTTGATTGGTATTCCTTTGGGAGCTTTTTTATATACGATTCTACGTCAGTTGTTCCATTGGGCACCAATGGGGACAGGACTGAAGTGGTCGTTACTGATTCTGTGGATATTGGGTGCGGTTATTATGATTATTAATCTTTCAGCACTAGGCTGGCAACTGCCTTTATATGGTTTGCACCACTTTTAACCAAGTTTATTCTATTAAAAAAGGATAATATTTATTCTTTTATAACTAAATGTACCCTGATAGTGTGTCCAGGGTACATTTTTTGTTTGTTCTTATCTATGGTAAATCGGGATTTTTTATTAAGTTTGTAAAGACGTATTCGATAAGTATAAAAATGGGTGAACATATATGTTTCAGGAGAAATGAACGTTTAGCTACTGTCAATCCTTATTGGCGAGGCAATCCGATGGTGCGCGGGCGCTTTTTTAACAGACAACACCGCTTCCGTCCGGGTATGGGCAGTGTCTTGAAATGGCGTTTGTCGCCTAACCCTCAGCGTAAAGAAAAGAAGGCTGTGAAGTGGGATCCGAAGGTCTGCTATCTTCGTTCGCTGGATGCCGTAGTGGGAGATTCGTTGATATGGCTGGGGCATAACTCTTTCTTCCTCCAATTGGCAGGTAAAAGAGTCATGTTCGATCCCGTATTCGGAAATATTCCCTTTGTAAAACGGCAAAGTGAGTTTCCTGCGAATCCCGACATTTTTACAGAGATTGATTATCTCCTTGTCAGTCATGATCATTTCGATCATCTGGATAAACGAAGTATCGCCCATTTGCTGAAAAATAATCCGCAGATGAAACTGTTTTGCGGCTTGGGAACAGGTGAATTGATTCAAAGTTGGTTCTCGGAGATGAAAATTGTTGAAGCAGGTTGGTATCAACAGATAGAAGACGAAGGATTAAAGATAACCTTCCTTCCTGCACAGCATTGGAGCAAACGTTCTGTGCGTGACGGCGGTCAACGGTTATGGGGAGCCTTTATGTTGCAGGGTGACAATATCTCACTTTATTATAGTGGTGATACAGGGTATTCCAGCCATTTTCGTGAGATTCCCGATTTGTTCGGTGCTCCTGATTATGCTTTGCTAGGTATCGGTGCATACAAACCCCGTTGGTTTATGCGTCCCAACCATATTTCCCCTTACGAATCCCTGACTGCCTCAGAAGAAATGCATGCAGGACTTACTATCCCTATGCATTATGGAACTTTTGATCTGTCGGATGAGCCTCTGCACGATCCTCCTAAAGTGTTTGCGGCAGAAGCAAAGAAAAGAAAGATCCCGGTAGAAATACCTTATTTGGGAGAAATAGTAAAACTAAGCAAGAAGAAGTAATTATAAATGTATAAAGAGATGAAGAAATTAGAAGTAAAAGACTTAAAAGACAACTTTTTCGAAGCTATCGGAAAAGAATGGATGCTGATTACAGCCGGAACAAAGGAGAAGTTCAACACTATGACAGCAAGTTGGGGTGGCATTGGGTGGCTGTGGAATAAGCCTGTAGCCTTTGTCTTTGTCCGTCCCGAAAGATATACTTATGAGTTCATTGAAAAAAGTGATTACCTGACACTTTCTTTTTTAGGAGAAGAAAATAAGAAAATTCATGCAGTATGCGGTTCAAAGTCAGGTCGTAATACAGATAAGGTCAAAGAAACCGGCTTGAAGCCTGTTTTTACGGAAGGAGGTAATGTGGTGTTTGAACAAGCCCGTTTAAGTCTGGAATGTAAGAAACTTTATGCGGACGGTATCAAATCCGAATGCTTTTTGGACAAAGAATCATTGGAGAAATGGTATGGTGGTGCTCATGGAGGATTTCATAAAATGTATATCGTAGAGATTAAAAATATATATTCGGAGTAAATTTAGCGAATTTTGACGGATGTAATGTAGAAGGCTCTGAACTCAATGATTGAGAATAGAGCCTTCGTTGATTTTTCACCTTTCGGAGTTTATCTTATTTACTCGAGGTCTTACTCTGAAGGAGCCTTCTTTACCCATTTATCCAGCCACTCGAAGAAAGTACGTTGCCACAAAACGCCATTTTGCGGTTTCAGTACCCAGTGATTCTCATCCGGATAAATTAGCAGTTCTGCCGGAACGCCACGCATTATGGCAGCATCGAAAGCAGCCATTGCCTGATTGGCTAGGATACGATAATCTTTTTCTCCATGAATACAAAGGATTGGAGTATCCCATTTCTCTACAAAGAGGTGAGGGGAGTTGGCGAAGGTGCAATACCGCATTCACGCTCAACATCACCGATCCGAAGGTGGTGGCCGAGCTGCCCGCATTCGTCCGCGAAGGCATGGCCGCCGAGGCCAAGGCCCGCGGCGAGAAGGGCTGGACCGTGACGCTGCAACATCCCAGCTACCTGCCGTTTATGACCTATTCCTCGAACCGCGAACTGAAGGAGAAACTCTGGAAAGCCAGCAATTCGAGGGCGCTGGGCGGCGAGTTCGACAACACGGAGATCGTGAAGAAAATCGCCAATACGCGTCTGAAGATCGCCAACCTGCTGGGCTACAAGTGCTATGCCGATTACGTGCTCGAACGCCGCATGGCCGAGAATACGAAAACGGTCAACGACTTCCTCGCGGAACTGCTGGCCGCGACCAAGTCCTATGCCGACGCCGACTACCGCACGGTGAGCGACTACGCCGCTACGCTCGGTTTCAAGGGACAGCTGATGCCTTGGGACTGGTCCTATTACACCGAGAAATACAAGGATGAGAAATATGCCCTGAACGACGAGCTGGTGAAACCCTACCTGAAACTCGAAAACGTGAAGAAGGGCGTCTTCATGCTGGCCAACAAGCTCTACGGGCTGAATTTCACGCCCGACGACAAGATCGAGGTGTACCATCCCGACGTGACGGCCTACGACGTGACGGACGCCGACGGACGCTTCATGGCAGTCCTCTATCTCGACTTCTTCCCCCGCGAGTCGAAGCGTTCGGGGGCGTGGATGACCGAGTTCCGCGGCACGAAGATCGAGGACGGCAAGGAGATCCGTCCGCTGGTGTCGCTGGTGATGAACTTCACCAAGCCCACCGAAACGGCTCCGTCGCTGCTGACGTTCGACGAGCTGGAGACCTTCCTCCACGAATTCGGACACGCCCTGCACGGCATGCTGGGCGAGGGCAAGTACGAGTCGCAGACCGGCACGAACGTCTACCGCGACTTCGTGGAACTGCCCTCGCAGCTGATGGAGAACTGGGCGACCGAGAAGGAGTTCCTCGACCTGTGGGCCGTGCACTACGAGACCGGCGAGCCGATGCCCGCCGAGATCGTCGACCGCATCGTCGCCGCGCAGAACTATCTGGCGGCTTACGCCAACGTGCGCCAGCTGTCGTTCGGTATGACCGACATAGCATGGCATACGCTCACCGAGCCGTTCGAGGGCGACGTGGAGCAGTTCGAAGCCGTCTCGATGGCCCCGACGCAGGTGCTGCCCGTCGTTTCCGGAACGGCGATGGCTCCGGCTTTCGGCCACATCTTCTCGGGCGGTTACGCCGCCGGATACTACGGTTACAAGTGGGCCGAGGTGCTCGAGGCCGACGCTTTCTCGCTCTTCAAGGAGAAGGGCATCTTCAACCGCGAGGCGGCTTCGTCGTTCCGCGAGAACGTCCTCTCGAAGGGCGGCACGGAGCACCCGATGGAACTCTACGTGCGCTTCCGCGGCCACAAGCCCGAAACCCGCGCCCTCATCGAAAAGATGGGTCTGGGAAAATAAGCGATCCGTTCACCGATTCCGGAGGAGGGCCTGCACAGGCCCTCCTCTTTTCGTATTCCGGGGACCGGAACGGCAGGCTGCGGTTCCGGGTCGGGCATTCGGATCTTCGGCGCCGCGGGCGACGACGCGTCTGTCCACCCCCCCCCGCCGGGCGCGATTCTGTTTTGCAACCGTCCGGTTTTTTCGTATCTTTGCGACTTGGGAAGAGAATTTTTTTGTTGACTACATCTATGCTTGAAAAATCGAATGCCGCATTGATCGAGGCGATCCATGCGCATACTCCGCAGCATTCGAATCCGGCTTCGCTGCTGATGGACATGCTGAACATAGGCCGCGAGGCCGCTTACAGGAGGCTGCGCGGCGAGGTGCCGTTCACCTTCGGCGAAGCCAGCGCGCTGTGCGCGCGGATGCACTTCTCGCTCGACCGGGTGGTGGGGCTGGCGGCTACGGACAAGTTGTCGTTCCAGCTCAAGTTCAAGGAGTTCACCGCGCTGCTCGAAACCTATAACGAGATTCTGGAACGCGACATCGCCTTTATGCGCGAGGTGGCGTCAGACCCCACGACCGAATTTGCCATGGCGACCAATTCGCTGCCGGCGGAGTTCTACGGCAAATACGACAACCTGAACCGGTTCAAGCTCTTCAAATGGCTTTACCAGCACGAAGTGGGCAACCCCGCCGTGAGGACCTTCGAGGAGCTGAAGCTCCCCGCGGAATTGCGGCGCAACTGCCGGGAGTATGTCCGGTGGGTGCAGTCGGTCGCGACGACCTACCTGATCTTCGACGACAGCAATTTCAAGCACTGGCTCAACGCCCTGCGCGCCTACCGGGAGATGCACCTGATTTCGCAGGAGAGCGTTCGCGTGCTCCGGGACGAACTCTTCGCCATGCTCGACGAGATGGAGACGGTGGCGGTCAAGGGGGAGTTCGAGAACGGCAACAAGATCTTCCTCTATCTTTCGGACATCGACCTCGAGTCGTCGTACAGCTATGTCACGACCAGCAGACACCAGGCCGTGAACATCGGAATGTTCTCGCTGAACGGACTGCGGACGCCCGATCCGCTGATGTACGAATACGTGAAGAAATGGATCAAGACCCAGAGCCGGTTTTTGACGCTCATATCCGGCAGCGGAGAGCTGCGGCGCATCCACTATTTCAAGCGTCAGCGCGAGATCGTCGCCCAGCTGGGCTGACGCCCCGTTCCCGATGCGGAGTCTCTCCGGCGGGCACGAAAGGAAAGGGGAGGGTTTCACAACCCTCCCCTCGAAGCCTCCGGATGTGCGGAACATAGTTGCGTCACTGTCAAGCAATCCTTCCAACTTCTGTGGGCGTCACTACATGCAAACTGAATTCTTCATAGCCCCTTTCGGAACTGGTACAAACGTACGCCATTTCAGCGGGCGAACCAAGACGAAAATCGAAACAATCCGAAATGCGATGTTCTAATTTCGTGTATCGAACGGATTATCGCCGTTCCGGTTTCGATAATCGGTTATTTCGGGAGGCGGCGTTTCGATTATCGAAACGAAAGGCCTCCGGCGTCTGGAATCCGAAACGCCGCTTCCGCCCGCCGCAGAAATGAAAAAACGACTAAATTTTGCACGGGCCGCGACGAAGTAGTAAAAAATTACTACTTTTACCCCGTCCCCGTTCATACCGGCTATTTCCCATGGAAGACGAAAGAACACTGCTCGAAAAACTTGCCCGCGGCGACCGCGCGTCGTTCGACGCCCTCTACATGAGGTATGCGGCGAAGACCGAGGAGTTTCTGTGCCGCATGCTCAAGAACCGGGCAGAGGCCGAGGACATCACCCACGACCTGTTCCTGAAAATCTGGCAGAACCGCAGCACGATGGCCGGCGTCACGGCCTTCGGCTCCTACCTGTTCCGCATGGCCCGCAATGCCGTATACGACCGTTTCGACAGCCGTACGGTGCGGACCAACTTCGCCCGGCAGACCAATCTGCTGCCCGAATACGACCTTCCGGACGTGGACAACCGCGACCT
>ENA-USUK01000904-USUK01000904.1-human-gut-metagenome-genome-assembly--contig:-NODE-904-length-23373-cov-7.123455_pt1 | contig 23373 bp, 19 predicted proteins | sample MGYA00250062_ERZ773400 | MGnify/ENA primary metagenome ERZ773400 (study PRJEB29103, sample SAMN06111961) | human gut metagenome | biome: human gut; feature: ankylosing spondylitis patient; material... | reverse complement strand
CGTCTGGAAGGGTTGCAAGTATCGAAGAAATGCGTACCTTTGCAAATGACTAAAAGAATCGATCGTTTAAACTAGTCGTTTCTATACTAGAAAAGCATTTATTAATCATACAAACTTTTCTATCATATACTAAATGTACATGCGTACATTGTATATCTATATCAAAGTAACACTTTGACATTTTGTATTCTTAACTCCCAGAGAATCGACTTTTTCAGGCTCCCCCGATAAATAGTGGGAATAATCTCGCAATGTACTTTTATCTACACTTTAATTTGTTTATCACACGTTTCACATCGGTCAACTTGCTTTATGTCAGTGATATGTTGTGAAGGATGTGAAAGGGAGCGCAGAGATGCCTACGAAGAGTTGTTACCGTTGAGCCTTTCTATTTAATACAAACATTATCGGCAGTAGCTTGCTCTATCTGCCCATGAAATCGTTTCACGGTTGTGATACAATCTTTTCACCTATGCGAAACGATTGTATCACGTAGGTGAAAAGATCTCTTCACGAATGTGAAATGATCAGATCATGTAGTGCCTGGCCATACTATCCCTTGGTGGAATATACATTCAGGAAAATTATCCCCACGATTTATCGGCTGATCCGGTATTTGAAGTAGTTACATTATGCCTCTCAAAAAACACGTACGAGTTTTTCGAAAAACATGTACGTGTTTCCGAAAAAACTCGTACGTGTTTTCTTAAAAGCTAAAACGATGCCTATCCTATTAAAAAAGTAGTATCTTTACAACCGGAAGACAGGATGCCCCGTCTCATTATACTATTATTCATTATTAATCACTGAAATCTATAAACACTATGGGAAAATTTATCAATCCCTTCACCGATTTCGGCTTCAAGCACATATTCGGCAGGGAAATGGACAAGGACATACTAATCGAGTTCCTGAACGACCTCCTCAAAGGGGAGCATACGATCATGGACTTGAGGATCATGAACAATGAGCGATTGCCCGAGACAGAGCAAGGAAGGAAAGTCATCTTTGACATTCATTGCGAGACCGACAAGGGCGAACGGATCATAATCGAGATGCAGAACAGGGAACAGCCCCACTTCAAGGACAGGGCCTTGTATTACCTCTCGCACTCGGTGGTGGAACAGGGGATAAAGGGAACATGGGACTATAAGCTAGCGGCCGTGTACGGTGTTTTCTTCTTGAACTTCACGCTGGACGAGGAGAACAAGCCAAACAATAACAGGAACGAAGGAAAGTTCCGAAGGGACATCGTGCTAGCGGACCGAGAGACCGGACAGGTATTCAACCCCAAGTTCCGCCAGATCTATATTGAGCTTCCCCGATTCAACAAAGAGGAGGATGAATGCGAGACAGATTTTGAACGTTGGATTTATGTATTGAAACATATGGACACATTAGACAGAATGCCATTCAAGGCACGCAAGGCCATATTCGAGCGGTTGGAACGCATCGGATCCATGGCGAACCTCACCCCCAAACAACGGGCGCAGTACGAGGCGGAGTGGAAGATGTATAATGATTATTACAACACCTTGGACTTCGCCGTTGAGAAAGGCATGAAAAAAGGGATGGAAAAAGGATTGCAGGAAGGTTTGCAAGAAGGTTTGCAAAAAGGAAAAGCAGAAGGAAAAGCAGAAGGACGACAGGAAGAGAAACACTCCATAGCACTTAATCTTAAGAAATTAGGAGTTAGTATAGAGCAAATCGCCTTTGCCACCGGCCTCTCCATAGAAGAAATAGAGAAACTATAATAATCTGAGACCTTTCGCCTGATCAACAACTGATTAGGCGAAAGGACAACTCCCACCCCTCACACCCCAACCATTGTTCGCAAATTATTGTTACCTTTGTACGACAACTATAAGGATAAAACGATATGACAAACGAGAGACCGTTGATTCTGATCACGAATGATGATGGCGTATGGGCCAAAGGTATTAACGAATTGATTGAGTGCCTGAAAGATCTAGGCGATTTGGTGGTATTCGCTCCCGATGGACCTCGTTCCGGGATGGGTAGTGCCATTACATCCTTAGTTCCTATCAAGTATACCTTGTTGAAAAAGGAGGAAGGACTTACCATCTATAGTTGCACCGGGACACCGGTTGATTGCGTTAAATTAGCGATTAATGAGGTTATGGAGCGCAAGCCCGATCTGTTAGTCTCCGGTATCAACCACGGGGGGAATATGGCTATCTGCGTAAATTATTCCGGAACGATGGGTGCCACCGCCGAGGGCTGTATTTTCAACGTCCCTTCCATGGGTGTATCCTTACTGGACCATGCGGCCGATGCCGACTTCTCCGAATGCTGCCGTCTTGGACGTATGCTGGCACGCCGGGTATTAAAAGAAGGCTTACCGCACGGAACCTACTTAAACCTCAACGTGCCGAAGCTACCGCAAGTGAAAGGGTTGAAAGTTTGTCGCCAAGCGGATGGTCGTTGGGTACGTGAATTCAAGCGTTCCGAGAACGCCAGCGGAGAGCCCGTATTCTGGTTGACAGGAGCTTTCGAAAGCGCCAAACCCATCCACCCGGACAATGATATGCTTGCGCTGGACAGCGGATACGCCTCCCTAGTCCCCTGCAAGATCGACGTTACGGACTACGACTTCATGGCCACCTTAAACAACTGGATCCTTTAATTTTCAATTCTCAATTTTCAATTCATGAAGTATTACCTGATAGCCGGAGAAGCCTCCGGAGACCTGCACGCCTCGAATTTGATGGCAGCCCTGAAAGAGAATGACCCGAAGGCCGAGTTCCGCTTTCTGGGCGGCGATCTGATGAGAGCCGTCGGAGGAACCCTTGTCAAACATTACCGGGAAATGGCGTTCATGGGCTTTATCCCGGTATTGCTGAACTTGCGCACCATCTTAAATAACATGAAGACGTGCCAAGAGGATATCCGCCGCTATCAGCCAGATGTCGTCATTTTAATTGACTATCCGGGATTCAACCTGAAGATCGCCAAATATGTGAAAACCCAATTGGGTCTCCCGGTATATTACTATATATCCCCCAAGATATGGGCCTGGAAACAATACCGCATCAGGGACTTCCGGCGTTATGTAGATCGTATGTTCTGCATCCTGCCGTTCGAGACCAAGTTTTTCCGGAAGCTTAATTATTCGGTAGATTACGTAGGAAATCCTTCTGTAGACTCCGTAGCCTATTACAAGGAGCATCAAGCGATCCCCAAAGATACATTTATCAAAGAGGAAGGATTGGCCAACAAGCCTATCCTCGCCTTGCTATCCGGTAGCCGCAAACAAGAGATCAAGGATAATTTACCGACCATGCTGAAAGTAGCCTCCGCATATCCCGACTACCAGCCGGTAATAGCCGGAGCACCAGGCATCGATCCTGCCTACTATCAAGAATACATAGGCTCTTATCCTGCCAAGATCGTGTTCGGTAAAACCTATCCCTTGCTACAACATAGTGCCGCCGCCTTGGTAACCTCCGGCACGGCAACCTTGGAAACCGCCCTGTTCCGGGTTCCGCAAGTCGTTTGCTACTACGTTGTAGCCGGACAGTTGGCCAGCTTTATTTTCAAGCATTTCTTCCATACGAAATACATATCCCTCGTGAACCTGATCGGGGGACGGGAGATCGTACAAGAACTATTCGGAGCCCGCTTCTCCGAATCGCAAATACAAGACGAGCTAGGACGCATCCTACAAGATCCAGCCTATCGAAAACGAATGCTAGACGGATACGACAAGATTATCCATACGCTAGGAATGCCCGGGGCTTCAAAGCGTACGGCACGGCTAATCGTTGAATCCCTTGGTTCTTAACATCTTTTATTAACGTCTTTTGCAGCATTTCACCCCGAACTTACATCTTTCTTCATAGAACGATGAAATGTGAACTTTTTAAGAAACAAAAGGAATGAAGACGTTGAGAGCTTTTTTATTGGTTATCGGGATCGCTTTAGTATCCCTCACCCTACCCTCTTGCTTAGATGACGATAACTCGTATTCTTTAGGTGATATCTGGATAGCGGTCGCTACCGTAGTACCGGAAGGCAATAACGTATATTACTTACGGCTGGATGACGGGGATAAGCTATGGCCCGCCGCCACGAACTATCCGAACTATCAGCCGAAGCCTAACCAACGTGCCTTGGTTAACTTCACGATATTGGCGGATTCCACCCAAAGTAACCTAGGAGGTTTCTCCCACTATATCAAGGTGAATGCGATCCATAACATCCTTACGAAATCCATCGCTAAGAACGAGGGAGCGGCTAATGATTCTATCTATGGTACGGACCCGGTAAGTATTTATAACAATAATATGTGGATCGGAGACGGATATTTGAATATCTATTTCGAGACACTCTGGGGAGGCAAGACCGCCCACTTTATCAACCTGATCCAACCGGATGCCGAGAATGATCCTTATACGCTGGAGTTTAGGCATAACGCTTACGATGATCCCCAATATACGATCGGGGCCGGACGTGTGGCGTTCAATTTGTCTTCCTTGCCGGATACCAAAGGAGAGACGGTCGATCTTGTCGTAAACTATTGGACTTCCGACGGGAAACAGGCTTATAAATTGAAATATAATTCGGATAAGACAAAAATGGAAGGTACTTCGCAAGGCTATACGAACGATAGTATCTCCAATATAACAGACATGAAATAAACCTTCCCACATAACTTTTATTTTTATCATTTAGTTCAGGAGGAGAGGCGTCGAGATGATGCCTTTCTTTTTTTTGTATTTTTACGCTACAAGATGCAACGGTCAAGGCATCACTCTCGTTTATATAAGCAAATGGACAAAGTAACCGAACATCTGATCGAGGGTTGCCGCCGGGAAGACCGGAGCTCGCAACTAAAGTTGTACAAACAATACGCACAGCGATTGTATATAGCCTGCTTGCGTATCGTAGGCAACTCATCCGAGGCGGAAGAAGCCATGCAGGACTCGTTCCTCAAGATCTTCACACGCTTGGACCAATATCATGATGGGCAATGCTTTGAGGCATGGATGCATCGCATCGCTATCCATACGGCCATCGATTATGTACGCCGCCAAGCACCGGACCAAGAGGAGCTTTCCGACAATCTGGCCGAACCGGAAACGGACGGACCGGACGAGGAAGAAATCCAATATTCCGTGGCACAGATAAAGGAAGCCACCACGAAGTTGCCGGCAGGCTATCGCATAATCCTCTCGCTTTACCTCTTTGAGGGATATGACATGGAAGAGATCGCCTCTATCCTGAAAATCCAACCGCCAAGTGTCCGTAGCCAGTACCTACGCGCTAAGCGGAAATTGTTAGACATTATAGCAGCCAATTAAACATGGATAAACTAAAGAATTTCATAGACGCAAACCGTGACGCATTCGAGGAAGATGAGATGCTTCCCGAAGGTCACTTCGAACGTTTCGAGCAAAAACTGCCGAAGCCACGGAAAAACCGTGCGGCCCTATACAGCCTATCGGCCTTTGTCATAGCTGCCTCTATCGCTTTGTTGCTCTTATTCCGCTTGCCGGGAGGGACCGGTCTGCCGGAACCCGCGCAAAAGACCACGGCCCAGACCTGCGAGACCCAAGAGGAGATCGAGGAACTACGTCTATATTACAATATGCAAATGAACGAGGTATTGACGCAGATGAAGAAGTTGTATAAACAGGACCGGACACCGGGAGCGGAAGAGTTATTGCAAGAGAGCAAACGGATCCTCACGGATAATTATATGTTCGAGGAAACGATACTCCCTACCTTGCCTTGTTCCAACGACGGTCTCTTCGCCATGACCCAGCATTACAGCAATAGCTTGGAGGGCCTCACGCTGATGCTTAAGCAAATGGAACAAGTCACGGATAACCAGAAATAGTAATAACAATTAATACATATCAATCATGAACACGACACACGTAAAATTGAGTCCCGCCGTATTGCTGACTTTCGTATTGCTGCTATGCAATCTATCGGCAATAGCTAGGCCACAAGAGAAGATCAAGAAAAAAGAGATATCCCAATCCTACAGCGTAAGCGCCGGTGATCGTCTCCAAGTAGAAAACCGTTATGGAAACATCACCGTTACCCACTGGAATCAGAATACGGTAGCTATACGGGTTGAGGTAGAATGTAAGGCTCGCAGCGAGGAACGTGCTCAAGAGAACTTGGACCGTATCCAAATCGAGACCAAGAAGATAGGTGGTATTGTCTCAGCGGTCACTACGATAAAGAAGGAGATGAATAGCAATTCGAATAATGAGTCCATGACGATCAATTATTATATCCAGATGCCTCCTAAGCTCGCCGCAGACTTGAACCAGAAATACGGAAACATCAACTTGCCAAGCGATAATAACGGCAACATGGATATCCATGTAAAATACGGCAACCTGAATGCGGGTAATTTCATAGCCAACGCAATGATAGAGGCCAAATATGGTAACATCGAGGTAGGAAATCTGCAGGACGCCCAACTGGATCTGGGCTACGTAGGAACCGCCAAGATTCGCAACGCTAAAGATTTAACGATAGACAGCAAATATTCCAATCTGGATATACAGGATATACAATCTTTACGCATGGAAATTAAATATGGTAATCTCACCATTGAAAGCGTAAGCAGACTAGACATGGAGATTAAGTACAGCGACGCTAAAATCGGGACCCTTAAAGATGCCTTGAATGTAAGTAGCCTTAGCTATAGTAACTTAAAGATACGGAACTTGTCTCCCTCTTTCTCGAAGGTGAACGTAGAATCTCATTATGGGAATTTAGAGGTAGCGCTTCCCGCAAAAACTTCTTTCCGGATAGTAGCGGAGAACATGAAGTATTCAAGCTGCGACGTGAACGGTTTCAATATCACCCGCAAGCATTTTGACGATGAGGATCGTGACAAGAATTACACCTATGAGATTAATGGTGGAAAGCAACCGACGATTCACTTCGAAGGAAATCGTTACGGAAATCTAAAAGTCAAGGCCAATTAATCGGTTGTAGAGACGGGGCGTGCCCCGTCTCTACAACCGGATATTTTTATTTTGAGGTGTTTTGCCGGCGTATCTCTTCTCTCTTCAACCAGTTATCGAGTTGTGTAAACAGGAAGAAACAAGAGATCCCGGAAGCAATCGTTAAAACAATCGGGAAATAGGCTCGCAAAGAGCCTAAAACCGTTTCCGCCCCGCCCGGAGAAAGCTTAACCAAATACAAGATGCCTACTAACACAAGCATATAAGCGACAAATATGCTAAAAATGCCTACAGGTGTAAATCGTTTCTTGATATAGTACTTATATACCCGCTTCTTCTCTTGTATAATCAATGCCATAATACGGGAGTTTAATGAGGCCGAAGGTTGTTCCGCCGTCCCTCGCATCAACTTACGTGTCAAATGATCAATATCTTTCTCATTCATATTCATAACAAATCAGCTGTCTCTAATTTCATTTTATCTTGCAACACTTCATAAAACCGTTTCCGCCCACGGAATAGTTTTACTTTCACATTAGAAGCGCTCAATTCAGTGATCTGACAGATCTCTTCCACCGAGCATTCCTCCAAATAATAAAGAGTAAGCAACAAGGCCTCATCAGCCGGAAGCTTTTTCAGCGTACGTGCGATCATCTCTTTCCGGTCCTCACGCTCTAATAAAGCCGTAGCCGATTCAACCTCGTCATTCGAAAGGTCTACAGGGCCCGCCTCCTCATAACTCACGAACATACGCTGTTGTCTCAAGGCCGTCAACGCCGTACGATACACAATCCTATAAAACCATGTTGAGAACTTACTATCGAAATGAAAATCGGAAAGAGCACGATACATCTTCACGAACGCATCCTGTACAGCCTCTTCTGCCTCCTCGCGATTTTCCAAGATACGAAGAGCGATGGTATAAGCCATCTTCTCATACTTCGCGACAAGGCAGGAGAAACTTTGCGTGTCCCCTGCCAAAATACGTTCTATCCACTTTCGCTCATCCATCCGGTATCGTTTATTCTTCCAGACGCATTTTCTTCTCGTCCTCCAATCTCTCCTTCTCCATTAAAGAACGGGAAAGAAAGAAATAAATTATAAAAGCTACTCCACCGAACATAATCGTAATAGCCGGAACTAACAAAAAGAACCAATCGCTATCGTAAGTGAAAGCAGAGTCGACCATCATACCGACAATCACACCCAATGACAAACCGATCATAAAAATACCGTTACGCAGGGTATTATAACGATTAGGCCTTCTCTCGGGGCGCATAGCCTCTTCCAACACAATTCCTTTCTCGATCATCGCCATCTTTTCCTCATGCTTACTTTTAATGGTCATGTAACTAGCGATAATACCTAACAATACCGGCATACCTACCGCACAAATAACACCTAAAATAGGAATCCACAACTCGTTCATATCTTTTATTCTTTAAAGGTTTAATAAATTATTCGCTTTTATCAATAAGACATGAGTAATCACAAATCGGTTACAAAAAAGAGAAGAAATTTTATACATGCACAAATAAAAGAAGCGAACTCCATCCATTTATGAAGTTCGCTTCTTGGGAAAGTTATTTATCGTCTTTTTAGATACTTACGCAAGTTCACCTCTTACGATCTCTTCTTTGTCCTTATCCCAGTACATCGTACGTCCTTCCAGATAAGCACGCGTACCCATGTGGGCAGTCATAGCTTCTTGGAAAGCAGCGTCGATATTACAGCTAGGAGTCTTGCCTTGACGGATACATTCCAGCCACTCACGGATATGCAAGTGAGTCGTATCATAACGTTTACCATTTACATACGTATACAGCAAACCACGTTTAGCGAAATACAACTCCGTAGGAGATGTAACGGAATCCGAGCTATTTTGTCCCGGTACATAGGTATAGAACGGGGTATCTGTAGGAATAATACCTTCCTTGATCTTATCCGCATAACGAGTGGAATCTTGGTCAACCGTAATAGCCAAGATATTGGAAACCTCCATAGAAGCATCATGCCCCATGAACACCTTGCCACGGTTACGGCTACTTGCCAATGTAGCGCTATACAACATCGTCAAGTCACGATCCGGCCACTCGAAAGTAGTCTGCAATACATCAGGTACCGTACGTCCGTCCTTGAAGAAATAAACACCGCCGGATGAAGTAGCGGAATGAGGTATACCCACATGCATGATCTGGTTGACAGCGTCATACTCATGTGTCAACAAGTCACCGGAAAGGCCTGTACTATAATCCCACCAGCAACGCCAGCGGAAGAAACGTTCCAGACTGAACTTGCTACGCTCGTCCGGACCGATATATCTTTCAAGCTTGTTGGATGTCATATAATCCATATATTCCTTAATACGCTCAGGATCACCCTCGAACTGCTTCCAATCGATCGTATTCGGATTAGAGCCTTCAATAATATCATATACCCAAGCACCATTTGGAGAGTTACGGTTCGTACAAACCTCGATCAAGTTAACAGGGCCTAATAATCCGTTACCGATAATCTCCTCGGCCTTCTGATAGCAATCGGTCTGACGTCCTTGGTGACCTAACTGAAATACAACGCCGGTCTCTTTGATCACTTGGCGAACCATATACGTCTCAGGAACCGTCCATGATAACGGTTTCTCGCAATATACATGCTTTCCGGCACGTGCCGCAGCCATAGCGATCGTGCTATGCCAGTGGTCCGGACCAGCGATAATAACGGCATCCACATCCGGAGCCGTTACCAGCTCTTGATAAGTCCGGTAACGTTTCGGAGCAGGCCCGAACTTACCGCCGCTACCCTCACGATGGATATTGGAACCGGTCAATACAGCGGCCTCACCATATACATCAAATATATCACAAACCGCGGTTATCTCAATATTCAGATCATCTTGCTCCATATATTGCTGATAACGCGTGTCTTTCTTATTCAACTTATTAGCCTCTTTCATCTTATCGATCCAAGAAGGCTCAGCGAAACCTGCGGCACGCATCAATTGCTTTCCACGAATACCGAAGCCTACCAAACCGATACGGATCTTCTTACCATCGCCTTGCGGCTCTAAATAGGAGGCCTGCCTGTTACTTACCTGAAATACATCTGATATGTTACGGCCTCTTAAAGCGTCTTTCCTTTTTTGGTAAACGCCATATGCCAAAGCACCTAAGATAGGCACTGTAGCCAATGTCTTCAATGTGTCCCGACGTCCTTTATCGGGCATTTGCTCCTGAGAAGGAGTATTCTTTGCATCTTCTGTTGCCATGGGTATCAAATAAATTTAAGTTTATGCAATATCGGACACACACGTCCTAACACACGATCGAATCCTATGATTTGTGATGTAGGGAATACGCACATCAAGCCTAAAGCGGCGAACTCCACAAGGTTCTTGTCAATCCATAAATAAGAGCCTTCAAACGGCATCATATAGCTCGCTCCCACGAAAGAGGGGTGGGATAACGTGTACATAGCGAGAAGAATCATACCTCCAACAGAAGATAAACGATACAAACAGCCTAAAGTCAAGCCTAGGCCGATCAATAACAGAGCCCACTCATTCAAGAAGTTGATGGTCGTCATCAAACTGTCGTCTTGAGTCAATTTGATAAAAAATGAAGCAGCGGGACCCTTTGAATCGAGTAGATAGGGTAGAGATGTCCATTTTGGGTTCATGATTTTTACTAGGCCTTCATACATAAAGTGCCAACCTATAAAAAGACGCAGCATCATCAGCCAAGTCATCTGCGCTTTCGTGTAACCTTGTTCTATTTTCATTTCTTGGTCCTAAAAAATTGGTTTAGAAAAAGTCGATTATTAAAAACACAACACCCGAAGCTAAAATCATAGATTTAGGCCTCGGGCGTTATTTATGCTAAAATGTGCTTGATACGATTAATCCAAAACTTTAACAGTAATGTTACGGAACCAAACATCATCCCCGTGGTCTTGAAATCCGATGAAACCTTCTTTGTTAGCGCCACCGCAATTCAACAACAACTCATAAGCCAACGGCCATTTGTCTTTGCTAAATTTGCTATTATCCAACATTTCTTTCCATTGCGGAGTCCACAAGTGATACTCAACAACAGGTTCATCGCTATTCAAATAGTGAACAACTGTACCCTTATAGCACATGATCTTACCCTTGTTCCACTCACCGAACGGTTTTGCGTTCTGCGGTTTAGCAGGAATCATGTCATACAAAGAAGAAGATTTACGGTTGCCATCCTTACCTAACTTAGCGTCGGGGTGGTTCTCGTTATCCAATACTTGGTACTCAGGAGCAGAGATGTAAGAAGGTTGTCCCTCTACCTCTTGAATCATGATGAATACACCAGAGTTAGAGCCTTTACCTACTTTCCATTCGAACTCAAGCTCGAAGTTACCCAACTTATGAGCGAAGATCAAGTCCCCACCGTTGGAAGCACCAGCCTCACCAGCACCAGAGCCATTGATTTTGATCGCTCCGTCCTCGATTGTCCAAGCACCCGGAACGTCAGCACGGTCATAACCTCTCCAGCCATTGAATGTCTTACCATCGAAGATCACATATCTACCCTCTTTATCTTTCGGGAAAGTCGTGATATCTACAGTAGGAAGATCTGTCATGAGCTTGTACTCAGGAGTTGCGGCTTCTGTTGTAGTCTCAGCAGCTGCAGGAGCTTCTTCTGTTTTCTTTCCACCACCACAAGATGTGAAATAACACATCATGATAGCAGCACTTGCTAATAATACTGACTTTTTCATTTTATTTATTGAGTTAAAACTATTATCTCGGCATATCTACCAACTTCCAGCCTTCACGGTAGTTGTGCTTGATCAAGCCTGCGGCAAATTCTTGAGCATTAATTGGATCCGTCCACTCTGTCTTGAATTTCGGGTCACCATCGATAACCTCGAATGTATCTTTCTTGATGATCTTGATTGTCTCATTCGGATCGATATTCGTAAATCTCATGTTAGGGCCATCCCACAACAATTCTTTATTCAATCTTTGCAAACGAACAGCCAATACACCCATTACAACCATTTCATTGAACGGACCAGCCTCCAAGAAGTTAGACTTCGTCTGAACACGGCTGCCTGCGCTTTCCTTACAAGCACGAATCCAGTCTTGTTCGTGACCACCCTTCATAGCGTCTTTCACGCGGCGCAATGTTTGAGGAACGTTCGGTTTACGACCAGATAACAACCATGGGTTAACACCGTAGCAACCGCAGATCAATGTATCTTTCGTACCATGGAAGATACACAATCCACCACCTTCACCCATCAATTCCTTACCTTGAGGGAATCCTTCTGGACGATCCGGCATCATACCACCATCATACCAGTGAACTTCAACCTCCGGCATAGCTACCTTTGGCATATTATCACGAGCCGGGAATACCAACTTAACATGCTGAGCGTTAGGAGCACAGTCTTGTAATAACAATGTAGAAGAACCTTGAACTCTTGTCGGATAGCCTAAATTCAAGCCTTTGAATACCGGATGTAAGATGTGGCAAGCCATATCACCCAACGCACCTGTACCATAATCCCACCATCCGCGCCAGTTCCAAGGATGATATGTCTTATTAAACGGTCTCAATTTAGCAGGACCCGTAAACAAATCCCAATTCAATGTAGAAGGAATCTTATCAACTTTCTCAGGAGCGTTCAAACCTTGCGGCCAGATAGGACGGTTGGTAGCGCATTCTACTTTAGTAACCTCACCGATCTCACCATTCCAAATCCATTCACAGATCAAATCTACACCTTCAGCCAATGAAGAACCTTGGTTACCCATCTGAGTAGCTACGTCATACTTCTTAGCCAAGTTCGTAAGCAAACGGGACTCATAAACAGAGTGAGTCAACGGTTTCTGAGTGTATACGTGTTTGCCAAGCGTCATAGCGTCAGCTGTGATCATCGCATGAGTATGGTCAGCGGTAGCTACCAACACAGCGTCAATAGATTTACCCATCTCATCATACATCTTACGATAGTCCCAGTATTTTTTAGCTTGAGGATGACGGTCGAATACAGGTTTTGAGTACTTCCAGTCGATGTCACAAAGAGCTACGATATTCTCGGTAGTCTCCATGTTCTTTAAGTTAGCGTTACCCATACCTCCGATACCAACACCGGCAATATTCAATTTATCAGTTGGAGCGATATGACCATGGGTTTTACCTAGGACCGCACTCGGAACAATAGTCAAAGCTGCTGCGGCAGCCGTACCTTTTTGAAGAAAAGATCTTCTAGAAATGTTAGACATAGTAATAATTTTTTATAGATTAGCACTTAACAATGATATTTCATGTGTCTTTACACCTTTACAGGCAACAAATTGTCGCAAATATAGCCAATGCTGTATTATTGACAAGATCAAAAGACCGCTTTCTTATTTAAAATAGTTTTTTTTAACAGACAGGATAGATCTTATTTATAATTTCATAAATATTATCTATAGGATTGGGGGTATTTTATTAACGCAGTTTGGATATATTTGTAAAAACATGAAAACATATTCATATTAACAACTGTTATCTTAAATGAGAACAACTATATGAAAAAAGAATCTGCATTCATACGAATATATCGCTTTTATCTGGAAGGATTCCGGGAGATGAAGCTGGGCAAGACTCTTTGGCTAATCATTCTAGTCAAATTGTTTATCATGTTTTTTATCCTGAGATTATTCTTCTTTCCTAATTATCTCGGGCAATTCGATAGCGATAGTGAGAAGGAGAACCACGTATCGAACGAACTCATACAACGGGCAATAAATCCTTAAAACATTAATAAATATGATTGAAAACATTGACACTTCATTGATCGATTGGTCGAGGGCTCAATTTGCCCTTACTGCCATGTATCATTGGCTCTTCGTGCCACTAACACTAGGACTTGGCGTTATCCAAGCTATTATGGAGACGATTTATTATCGGACAGGTAATGAGGCATGGAAAAAGACCGCCCAATTTTGGATGAAATTATTCGGTATCAATTTCGCTATCGGTGTCGCTACGGGATTGATCCTCGAGTTCGAGTTCGGAACCAACTGGTCTAACTATAGTTGGTTTGTCGGGGATATCTTCGGGGCACCTTTGGCTATCGAGGGAATTCTCGCCTTCTTTATGGAAGCTACCTTTATCGCTGTTATGTTTTTTGGTTGGGACAAGGTTAGCAAACGCTTTCATCTCGCCTCCACTTGGCTGACGATTATCGGCGCTACTCTTTCCGCTCTCTGGATCTTGATCGCTAACGCATGGATGCAATATCCGGTCGGTATGCATTTCAATCCGGATACGGTCCGTAACGAGATGTTCGATTTCTGGGCCGTAGCCTTATCGCCTGTCGCCATTAATAAGTTTTTCCATACGGTATTGTCCGGTTGGATCGTAGGCGCCTTGTTCGTACTAGGAATCAGCTGCTGGTATTTATTAAAGAAACGGAATACCGAATTCGCTTTGTCAAGTATCAAGGTCAGCGCTATATTCGGGTTGGTAGCCTCCATCCTTATTATCTGGACGGGTGATGGCTCCGCTTACCAAGTCGCTCAAAAGCAGCCGATGAAACTAGCCGCCATGGAAGGTCTTTATGAGGGTGGCAACGGAGTAGGACTCGTAGGTATCGGCATCTTAAATCCGGCAAAGACGAGTTATCTGGATAACCAGAACGCATTTATTTTTGACATTAAGTTCCCCAAACTCCTCTCCTTCTTAGCAGAACGTGACATGAACGCATACGTTCCGGGAATCGTAAACTTAATAGAGGGAGGTTATACGACCAATAAAGGAACGGTAGCGCTCTCCGCCAAAGAAAAAATAGAGAAAGGTAAAACCGCCATCAAAGCGTTAGCTGATTATCGCAAAGCGGTTAAAGATAAAGATACCGCAGCAGCCGCACAATACAGGGTAACCTTGGAAGAGAATTTCCCCTATTTCGGATATGGTTATATTAAGGATCCGGCAGAGTTAATCCCGCATGTAGGATTGACATTCTATTCTTTCCGTGTGATGGTGATCCTTGGTTGTTTCTTCATCTTACTATTCATTATTACGTTGATATGGGATAAAAAAGGGAAAATCGCTAATACACGTTGGTTGCAATACGTGGGCCTATGGTCTATACCTTTAGGATATATAGCGGGACAAGCCGGTTGGATCGTAGCGGAGGTAGGACGTCAACCTTGGGCTATACAGGATATCTTGCCGACCAGCGCTTCGATATCCAAGTTAAACCCATCCTCGGTACAGACCACTTTCTACCTGTTCCTTATCTTATTTACGATCCTGCTGATCGCAGAGATTGGAATCATGGTTAAGGCCATCAAGAAAGGGCCGGAAGCTGCCGCCCACTAATTTTCAATTTTCAAATATCAATTCTTAAATAGAAAGTCCTATGGATAGTACATATATATTGTTACAACATTACTGGTGGTTTCTGGTATCTCTACTCGGAGCGCTATTAGTATTCCTTCTTTTTGTACAAGGAGGCCAATCTCTACTCTTCACTATCGGCAAGACGGAGATACAGCAAAAAATGTTATTGAACTCGACCGGGCGTAAGTGGGAGTTTACTTTCACTACGTTGGTCACTTTCGGAGGTGCTTTCTTCGCCTCTTTCCCTTTATTTTATTCCACAAGCTTCGGCGGAGCCTATTGGGTATGGATGCTGATCTTGCTTTGCTTCGTGATACAAGCTGTATCTTACGAGTATCAAGCGAAAAAAGGCAACCTACTCGGGAAAAAGACGTATCAAGTATTTCTTATGATCAATGGTATAGCAGGTCCGATCTTACTCGGAACCGCTGTAGCGACCTTCTTTAACGGCGCTGAATTTATTGTTAACAAAGAACAGTTGACTGATGTAGCCATGCCCGTCATTTCCACGTGGGCCAATCCTTGGCATGGATTAGAGGCGGCTTTGGTATTTTGGAATTTGTGCCTAGGACTGGCAGTTTTCTTCTTGGCACGAGCTCTGGCCCTACTCTATTTTATCAACAATATCGATGATCCGGAGATTGTCGCTAAAAGCCGGAAACAATTGATACCGGAGACAATCTTGTTCCTCGTCTTTTTCTTGACATTCTTGATCCGTTTATTGTTGGTGGACGGTTTTGCCGTAAATCCGGATACCGGAGAAGTATTTATGCAACCGTATAAGTATTTTATGAACCTGATCGAGATGCCAATCGTGTTAGCCGTATTATTGATTGGCGTGGTTGGCGTGCTATTCGGCATAGGGAAAACGATATTCTCGAAGACTTGGAGAAAAGGCATCTGGTTCGCGGGAGCAGGGACTGTCTTGACCGTATTAGCTTTATTACTTTGCGCAGGATGGAATAATACGGCTTACTACCCATCTTTGGCGGATCTACAAAGTTCATTGACGATCCAGAATAGTTGCTCAAGCCCATTCACGTTGAAAGTAATGAGCTATGTATCTATTCTCGTTCCATTCGTATTAGCCTACATTTTCTATGCTTGGAGAGCGCTTGATCTACATAAGATCAATAGTAAGGAAATGCAAGAAGGAGGTCATACCTATTAAATAATGTGCAAATTAAATAATATGCCAATGTGCCAATATGTCAATGTCAAGTGAGAATACAAGTGATAGTATCTTAATTGACACATTAGCATATTGGCATATTGCTACATTGGCACATTAATCTATTGCCTTTGGAAGTCCGCCTCTTTTGTCCACTTAGGCATCTCATCATTGTTGGCGATAACTAAACCGATACTAAACATTAAGTTCATATCTTCCATAGCCCCATCAAAATCCCACCAAGATTCATCATACTCATCATTCGGTTGGTGATACCGGTAAACTTTCGGTTTAGCCTCATGGCGTGCTTTATCCACGTAATCCTTACCGCCACCAACTAAAATCGTAGGTACGCCTTTTTTCACGAAATTAAAATGATCGGAACGGAAATAACCACCCGCAGGATCTTCGGTAATAACCTTCACGGTCCGTCCTTGTGCCGAGGCCATAGCGATCACCAAGGCATCCGTATCCGTCTTACCCGCAGCCCGGAGAGAAATATCATGGGTACGCTCACGCGGAGCTGTGCCGTCAAAGTTCAAGTTAATAGCCGTTTTAGATAAAGGGAACAAAGGATGCTCACAATAGTACTGAGAACCTAATAAGCCACATTCCTCGGAAGTCACCGCCACGAATACGATGGAACGACGGGGATGAACAGGCAATGATTGATATTTCTTAGCTAATAACATTAAGGTTGCCACGCCCGAAGCATTATCGCTAGCGCCATTATAGATACTGTCCCCATCTATCGGCGTGCCGATCCCAAAATGATCCCAGTGAGCGGTAAAAACCAAGTATTCGTCTTTCAGGTCCGTGCCCGGTAAAACAGCCGCCACGTTATGAGACTCGCCTACGGTCATCTTTACATTTAATATAACCTTACTCTTCGCCTTCATCGTAAAACTCTTGAAACCCGGTTTCTTCGCCGCGGCAATCGTCTCATCAAAATTCAATCCGCTAAGGGCGAACATTTTCTTGCAAGCCTCCTCCGAGAGCCATCCCTTCATGCCCAAAGCTTCCGCATTCATTGTCTCCGAGCAAAGAGCGATATTTGTTTGCACGTGAGAAGCCTGACAGACCTTCCAACCATACGAAGCGGCCGCCTCGTTATGAAGGACCAATAAACCTGCGGCACCTTGGCGTTGCGCCTCCTCGAACTTATAAGTCCAACGACCATAATAGGTCATGTTCTTTCCGCGAAACAAAGACGCGTCATAAAAACCGGGATCATTCACCATAGCGATAACGATTTTCCCCTTCACGTCTACATTCGCATAATCGTTCCATCCATATTCCGGCGCATTAATACCAAACCCACAGAACACATAATCCGTAGTAGGAATAACTACCTTTTCAGTCCCCCGGTTCGTCCAAACGACAATATCATCCGAGAACTTCAAATCCATAGAGCCTTTCGCGCATTTCACCGTGATCTTATTCTTTACCGGACGGGTAAAAGTAGATATTTCCTTCACCGGCTGGAAATAACTATCGCCATTAGCAGGCTGAAGACCTAGTTTCTTAAATTCATCAGCAATGTAATGGATTGTTTTCGTCTCATACTCGGTCAAAGGCTTACGCCCTCCGAACTCATCCGAGCCTAAAGTCTTTACTCGTTCCTTGAAAAAAGCCAAATCTTCCTCATAACTCTGGGCCATAACAGATACGCCCATAGCGAGCATCAGAAGAAAAACAGAGATAAAATTCTTGTTCATAATCGTAGATTGTTAAATGACATAATTTATTAGATATAGGTATTTAGATTTCAAATTAACAATAAAAAAAGGAAACGGCGAAGCTCACGCTTGGCCGTTTCTACATTTAACCGTTTTAAACAAAAAGAAAAAGTTAGTTAAGGCTTAGAAAAAAATATCTTAAGTCTATTTACCGACTGTATATTCGCTTTCCCGAAGGACAGCAAACAAATATATGGAATCCACCTCATCCTGCATACATTACACTTTGTTTTTTTGTTATTTTTCACAGAACAGAAATGCTTTTGTATTATCTTTGCACTCAATTATTCCCATAGACAACAAATGGCTGATTTTGATATAAACATATTGGGATGCGGTTCCGCATTGCCCACGACACGCCATCTGGCGACCTCTCAAATAGTAGATTTACGAGATAAACTATACATGATCGACTGCGGGGAAGGCACGCAAGTGCAAATGCGTCGTATGCGTATAAAATTCAGCCGTTTAAATCATATCTTCATCTCCCACCTACACGGAGATCATTGCTTCGGGCTACCGGGATTGATCTCTACATTAGGTATGCTGGGACGTAATGGAGAACTTGTTATTCATGGGCCGAAAGAGATCGAGAGCTATATGCGTCCGGTACTTGATATCTTTTGCAAAGGGTTGCCTTATGAGATCCGTTTTAACTTAATCGACCCGACAACTCATTCGTTGGTTATGGAAGATCGCTCCTTAAGCGTTTATTCCATTCCGTTAAAGCACCGTATACCCTGTTGTGGCTATTTATTCGCCGAGAAAGCCAAAGAAGCGCATATCATCCGGGAGATGACAGATTTCTATCAAGTTCCCGTCCGTATGATGCAAGAGATCAAAAGGGGCGCTGATTTCGTCACCCCGGAAGGAGAGGTAATCCCGAATGCCCGCTTAACCCGCCCTGCCGTCGCTCCCAAACGGTATGCTTATTGCTCGGATACAGCTTTTCACCCATCTATAATCCCCATCATTGAAGGGGTGGATTTATTATACCACGAGGCGACTTTCGCTGAATGTGACGCCGCACGTGCGAAAGAGACCTTCCACTCTACCGCCCGCCAAGCGGCCGAGATTGCTTATAAAGCCCAAGTGAAGCGATTGGTTATCGGTCATTACTCGGCTCGTTACGAGGATATGGCACCGTTAAAGAAAGAAGCAGACAAGATATTTCCCGGCACGATCTTAGGAGAGGAAGGTATGAGGCTTAGCGTATAATCATACATCCGTTTTACGAAATAAAGCTAATTACTTTCTAATATGCGGAAAACTTTCTACATTTGTACGAATTTAGGGACAAGTAAATGAAGCTTATACATATCATCGCTTTGGCACTTGCATTCTCCGCAAGTTATCCGGTTTACGCGCAAGCTAATAAATCGGGAGTCAAGACATTTGCTTCTAGGCAAGAAGATCCCTCTCCTATCGAAATCACGGCCTACGAGAATCGCATCAAGGTAGAGAACGCTCCTGTCGGGAGTATCTTGGAAATCTACAGTGTCGTAGGCATCAAGGTGAAAGAAATCGAAGTCAAGCAGTCCACCGCCGAATATGTCGTAGATATCGCAAAGGGATATTATATCATCCGCATTGGCGATACGGTACGCAAGGTGGCGATACGATAAATAAAAGCCCCATAGGATAAATCCCACGGGGCTTGTTTTTTGATCCGCTCTCTCTTCTCACGAGGATACCTGCGGAAGAACTTTTAATTACTTTAGTATTAATATGCCACGTGTTCACCCGTCACGGGATACTTCTTTATTGCGGCATAGTTATTTAATTATATATTACATAAAGGCGGGTCTCCCCGCCTCTATTCGTTTAGTCCATCGGTTAGTCTTATTTTACGACTACCTTAACAGCCTCTTCACCATCAACAGCTACAGCTACGATACCAGCCGGTACAGCGATTGTAGCGTTGTCAGAAGTAAGAACTGTCTCAGCGACAACCTTACCTAAGATGTTAGTGATAACTACAGACTTGCCAGCTGCGCCTTGGATAGTTACAGTACCGTTACCAGCGATTACAGATACTCCTTCAACATTGTTGATGTTATCGTTAGATGTTACCATATCATCATCTTCAGTCTTAGAATATGCGTTGAATACCAATGCTCCATCACCACCAGTCTTAGCGGCACCAAATGTAGAGCTAGCATCTGTCAATACCAAGCAGCCATTGTGCATCTTCAACCATGCGGCAGCTTCATTAGGAGCGATAGCTTTTGCCAAATCACCCTTGATAGTCTGATATTGATTATCACCATCTGTTCCTGTTGCATATACGTTAGACTCGATCAAGAATGAGTTGTTCTCACCCTCTTTTCCATCTACATAAGCTAAAGCAGCCTTATCCGGATTTACATAACGGAATGACCAAGTTACGTTCTTATGCTTGTCTCCAGACAATACGTTGATGAATTTCGGATAATCTTTCTTATAAACAGCCATAATAGACTCGATTCCCTCATTCTTCAATTGATCAGCAGTCATAGCTTTGTACTTACCTGTCAAAACGATCAAGGTATCACCATATTGAACGGCAGGAACGAAACCTACACGAGTATAGCTACTGTTTGAAACTGCTTTCGTATTGAACAAGTACGGGTTAAGAGCTTCCTTGCGAGCAGCAACAGCGGCAGCAGAGTCTGAGTAGTTAACCAAATACTTACCATAGATGAATGCTGGAGTCTTCACATGAACAGCATGTACACATTGATATGGATCTTCTGTAACTTGACCATCAGCAGTGATATGCTTGCCTGTCTCAGTACAAGGAATGATCTTCTCACCCTCGATCAACTCACGATAAGCGGATACCAAGTATTGAGGTTTAACCTTACCTGCGCCACGAGTTAACCATGCTGTGTCAATACGGAAAGCCAACTTACCATCAGCCTTACCCTCACTCCAGATACCAGCGTAATCAACATCCTTGTTCAACAAGGCACCATTATGCTCATCCATCAAATATTCACCACGGATAGTTTCCTTGAACATCAAGCTATCAGCTGAATTATCAACGTTCTCACCAAGAAGTTCATTATTGAATTGACGATACAACGGAGTCTCGTCCGGAGCGATAGCGAATGCGGAAGTACGAGTCTCACCCATTACCTGAGCTTTCAAAGTAGCGGAAGCATCATAATCGGAAACACCTGCTTTATGAGTGCTGATAGCACCTGCGGAAGTAGCCTCAAGGATAGCATAGTAATGGTTACCCTCAATATGGTTGTTCTCCTTGAAGTAAACAGAGTCATTCGTAGTATTAGGATAATACTTACTCAATTTATACTTAGACTCTACCGCTACGTTATGATTACGGAAAGTAGTCTCACCATTAGTAATGATATACATCGTTCTTACCGGTCTCACCAAGCCAGGGATACGACCCGTGATCTTCTTGTCCGCATTACCGGAAACCTCCTCAGAAGGATTATAGCCATAAGCATGTTCTTTGTAAGAAGACTTAAGAGTGAACGCTTTCTTACCCTCTAACACATTCATCGTAGAATCCTTAACACCGATAAATTTATCAGATGCGTACGGATGCCAGTAGTTGAAAGTATATTTGTTCGTGATCAACTCATCATTAGTCAGATGCTTATAACCCACATACTTATCAGTATAGATTTCTTTAGCGACTGGGATAAATTCCAAAGAGTCACCAAAACTAGCAGCATACATATAAGTAGCCCCCGCATTTTTATTCAATTGGAGAGTCGCATCAGCAGCCGTACCGTCATTATACTCACGGTTATACAAATCTACAGCAGAAACCTTATTCTTATCTGTTACGTTCTTCTTCAACACAACCCATTGATAAGCAGGCATATGAGCAGCATCTTGAATATCCAAAGTCACCCACTCGTATTTACTAGATGCAGATTCATTATAAAGCGGAGCAGCATAGTACTTACCAGTCTTAGCATTTCTGATTACATAAACACCATCATCAACAGTTGTCTTTGTAGTAGGCAAAACTTTGCAACCTGCGAAACCTAACTCAATCTTAGTATTTTGAGCCGCATCTACCGTCAAGATACGAACCTTGTCTTTCAGCAACTCTTGCAAAGAGATATGCTGATTTTGCATAGCTGTAGTAGCAGTAACATCTTTCCAATACGTCTCACTTGTTTTTAACAAAGATTGTTTAACCTGAATCTCCAAGCTGTCATTTGAAGGCCAATATGTAAACATAAATTTATATTGGTCTGATAAATCTGTAGCATTGATAGAATCTTTCGGAGTAGCATGATTCTTAGTACCAGTCTTATAAGTATCCTTTAAGTTGCTCCAGTTATAAGCCAAGAACTTAGCTCCACCCACAGCATTCGTATAAGCAGTATCTACGTACAAGTAAGAAGAGTCGGCTCTCAATACATGGAAATAATTAGCAGTTCCAGAAGCTTCAACCGTGAACTTCTTCTCGGTAAAGTAGTTTACCGCTCCATCTCCTAATACATCCGGAGTAAACTTCAATGTGATACCAGCTTTCTTATCTTGGGTACCAAAGATCGTATTCAATTCATCAGCACCTGAGACAACGATCGAAGCGGCCTCTACCAACTCAAATTCAGTGAAACCAGCGGCAGTAATACCAGCTGTAGTAGCTATAGTTTTAACCATTTCTACATCGCCACTAGTATTCACCTTCAAACCGATTACAGAGTCATTCGTGAAATAAGAATAGAGAACGGATTTCTCCACACCATTCTTAAATACAGGAGAGAATTTCCAACCGGAAAGATCACCACCGACAACAGCAGGTACAGCAGCTAACGGAGCCGCCGCCTTACCTTTGATCGTGCTGATCTCAAGACCTAAAAACTTTCCGATCTTGTTCGTGAAATCATACTTAGGATTCTGTCCTTGATTCTCGGCATCAACCGTTACACACCACATTGTACCTCCTAAATTTGCGGAAGAGTGAGAAACCATTTTGATTTCATCTTCGTGAGTCGTGGAATTTTCGGTAATACTCAAGAAAGCAGAACCTGCCTTAAGCTGATAAAGACCGTTATTCGCTCCTTGATTCAGCTTAACAGCACCATTAGCCAGATCGGAAGAGCGTCGTGTAGGGAAAGAGTGTAGATCTCGGTGGTCGCCGTATCATTAAAAAAAAAAAAAGTAGA
>ENA-USUK01000900-USUK01000900.1-human-gut-metagenome-genome-assembly--contig:-NODE-900-length-23414-cov-16.651712_pt1 | contig 23414 bp, 17 predicted proteins | sample MGYA00250062_ERZ773400 | MGnify/ENA primary metagenome ERZ773400 (study PRJEB29103, sample SAMN06111961) | human gut metagenome | biome: human gut; feature: ankylosing spondylitis patient; material... | reverse complement strand
TACATTCTCCTGGTTTAACTGTTCTCTGATGATAGCTGCTACTTTCTCTAACATGTTTTTACTCTCCTTATGCATTTCATTATTGTGTTTCTGATACCTTGCTTTACTACTTTGTCGTCTCCGGCGTGTTCACTTTTCATTCATAAATGTTTGCGACACCGGTCTTATGCTTTCTCCATATTACCGTCGGTAAAATATTTTGACTATCAAAGTATTTAAATGCAATATACTACACAGATGTTGTTCTGTCAACATCTTTTTTTTAAAATTACCGCTGCAAAAGCGTAATTTCCTTGCCAGGTGGTAAATGCCATCGCAAACAATAGAAACTACTAGGTTTTTTCGTTTCTCCCCTTGCCAAACGGTTATTTTTCAGATAAAATAATCTACGTTGTAATCTTTTGGAGACGTATCGAAGTGGTCATAACGGGGCGCACTCGAAATGCGTTAGCCCTCCGGGGCACGTGGGTTCAAATCCCACCGTCTCCGCACATAAAAAGCCGGTAATCTGTCAAAACAGACTATCGGCTTTTAGTTTTAGAAAAATGTGCAAAAAACGTGTTTATTTTCCAGAAAAATGTGTTATGCCTCCCGCAGAATCTGCATGATCGTATCATAATGCTCCGGATCATGCGGGAAGGTGCAGCCCGAGCAATCCTTGATCCGTCTGCCATTTTTCTCGAAATACCTGGGATTCCCGGGGCAGTGCTCCAAGCGGTACATGGGGCAGTAGCAGAACAGGCAGTTGAAGTCTGCAAGTCCCTTGTGGCAGGGGAAATATTTACAATCTTTATTCTCAAAAAAACGATAGGAATTTTCCATTTGCAACACTCACATCCTTCCATAACCTGCAAAGTTTGCGCATTGGCGCAAATTTACGTGTGAAACATAGAACTTCTTCGCGAAAGAGCCTTTGCTCTGAGTGATTAGAAGTTCTTTTCACACTTTACACTACACTTCTTCCGCCATACACATTCCATGGGCAATACCCTGCTCCTTCAGCTGTTCCTCCAGCTGGTTCAAGGCATCATCTTCATCCTCTGCAAACACCATCGCCTGATAGACTTCCTCCGGTCCTTCCGGTGCCAGCGCTGTCACCTCATACATCTGCATGGCAATTACCTCTTTCTTCCGTTTCTATACGAATGTCCTTTACCGCTGTATCCGACATTTTCATTCAAAATACATATTCACCCTTCTCTTTATTTTATACCCGTTTCCACGTTTTTTTGCAAGCGAAAAGCGCCACTCCGGGAAGAGTGCCGCTTTTCAGGAGAGATTTATGTATTGAATGTTGCTGGCGAAATATTAACCCTTGACACTTCCCATTGCCACACCCTGGACAATGAACTTGGAAAGGATCAGGTATACCACGATAACAGGGAAGATGGAGAATGCGATAGTCACATACACCTGCCCCATATCGAACTTCAGGAAGTCCGCAGAACGCAGCTGGGCGATCAGGATAGGTAATGTCTTCATCTTGTCGTTATGCAGGATCAGTGCCGGTGTGAAGTAATTGTTCCAGCTGCTTACAAATGTGAAGATCGCCTGTACTGCGATGGCGGGCTTCATCAGAGGAAGCACGATAGTATTGAAAGTACGGAACTCACCGGAACCGTCGATTCTCGCTGCCTCTACCAGAGACAGGGGCAATGCGCTCTCCATGTACTGCTTCATATAGAAGAAAGTAACTGGAGCAGCGATTGCAGGAACGATCAAAGGAATAAAGTTATCTTCCAGTTTCATGTCAGATACTAACTGCAGGAAACCAAGTGCGGTAACCTGTGTAGGGATCGTCATGACTGCCATGATAAAAGTGAACATAAACTTTTTGATCTTAAAGTCATATACATGAATCGCATAAGCGGTCATGGTTGAGAAGTAGGTACAGAGTGCTGCACTGCACAATGCTACGAACAGGCTGTTGAACATGCCTCTTACGATGGGTAATGTTCCTGCCATAACTCCCTGCCAGTTTTTCAACAGGTACGTGCTGGGAATCGGGGTAAAACCTTTGGTCAGTTCTCCGTGGGATCTGGTTGCGTTTACAAACAGCACATAGAACCAGAACAGACACAGGAAGCTTACCAGTATCAATATTATATATGCAAGAATTCTTCTGGCGTGAATGCCCATACCTTTTTTTGTTTCGTTTGTTTCGATACTTAACATGTCTGCCACCTCCTATCAATCTTTCTTGTTGGAGAACTTGAATACAACGAGACTCAGGATACCTGTGATAATAAACAGGATCACGGAGAGTGCACCGCCCATACCATAGTTCTTACTGAACAGATGCTTGTTCAGATACATGATCAGAGTCATGGTAGATCTCATAGGATCACCGGTACCATTGGTCAGGATCTGAGGTACATCGAACATCTGTAAACCACCGATCAGGGAAGTGATCATTACGTAGATCAGAATCGGTCGAAGCAGAGGTAATGTAATCTTAAAGAATACCTGTGTAGAGGTGGCACCGTCTACTTCTGCTGCCTCGAAAAGGGATGTATCAATACCCATCATACCAGCCATCAGAAGGATGGTGGTATTACCGAACCACATCAGGAAGTTCATAAATGCTACCAGGGATCTGGTACTCCATTCGTTGGAGAGGAACTTATAGGGTTCGCTGATCCATCCCATCTGCATCAGGATCTCATTGATCGGTCCTCCCTCAGAGAACAATGTGAAGAACAACATTGCAAATGCTGCTGCCATGATCAGGTTCGGCAGATAGATCACTGTCTTAAAGAATCTCTGTCCTTTTAATCTGAGGCTGGGATCCGAGAACCATGCCCCCAGCACCAAAGATACAATAATCTGCGGAATAAATCCCATGATCCACATGATCAATGTGTTCTCGGTATAAATCCAGATATCCGGATTTTTGAAAATTGTAATAAAGTTCTGTAATCCGACAAAGTTGGGACCGATCTGTGTCAGTCCGGAACGATAGTTCTCAAAAAAGCTGTAATAGAATGTTCTGAAAAGTGGAACTAACTGGAATATCAGATATACTACAATGAAAGGAATCAGGAAAATATAACCCCATTTATTGTAGCTTACCACCTTTCCGCGTTTTACCTTTGCCATAAATCATTCCTCCCTTTAGTTGCCATGCATACCTTCTGCATGGATTGTCGTGCCATAATTTCCGATAAGGCTCGCAGCAGATCTCTTACTTGCATTTTTTACTTATAAAAAAGCTTCTGCCAGCCTTCTCTTTTTCTTGTTCTTCCTGCTTTTCCCTTTTTTGAGAGAAAAACCGTACCCACCTGACCAACCAGGCAGGTACGGCTCTCCATTACTTATTTTCAGCCAACTGCTTATCTAATTCAGATTAGTGAGTAAGCTCAGGATACTTCTCTTCTACAGCCTTGTAGAACAGATCCAGTGCGCCGTCCAGATCGGTCTTGCCTTCGAAGTAGTTCTTCATAGCATTCTGGAAGCTCTCGTTACATCCCTGATCGTAAGCGGACAGATTGCTCAGATCGATCTTCTCAGCACCTGCGCAGTACATAGCCAGAGGGTTCTGACCACCCAGTACTTTGCTTGCGTAAGAGGTATCTGCTGCCATAGCTTCCATTGCAGGTACGTTGTTTACGAAATCATTATCATCTTTAACGATGTCGGTCATGATATCGGTATCGGTGGTCATCTTCAGGATGATGTCCTTAACAAGGCTCGCATTGTCAGTGCCCTGTGCTGCACATGCCCAAGTACCGCCCCAGAAGAAGCCCTGAGGTCCTTCGGTAGCGCCCCACTTACCGGCGTTAGCGATAGATCCGTCAGTATCTGCTGCCATAGAGAAGTCTACGAACCAAGCGGGTCCAAAGTAGCAGAATACCTTGCCATCGGGATAGAAGCCTTTGCTCCAGTCATCAGACCACAGATCATAAGTATTGGTTTCCTTAGCGTCAACCATCTTCTTGGAGTCCTCAACCCACTTCATGATGTTGTCATCTACTACGATCTTGCCATCCTGTACCCACTTACCGGATACGTTGTTGGAGTATACACGATAGGTATCGTTAGCAGAAGAAGTCATGAAGTAACCGGCTTTCTTCATAGTCTCAGCGGTTGCGGTAAAGGTATCCCAGTCAGCTACTGCCTTCTGAACCTCTGCAGGATCATCAGATCCAAGTACTTCCTTAGCTACGTCGCGGCTGTAGATCAGGACACCGGGGCAGCCCTGCCATGAAACTCCCTTCAGAACACCCTTGGAATCCGTAACGATATCCTTGGTGTACTGATACTGATTAGCCAGATCTGCATCGGTGATACCCAGATCAGCGATAGGCATTGTATAATCGGTATCTACATATTTCAGAGCGTAGTCAGCCTCGATCAGGAACATATCGATCTTGTCATCAGCTGCTGCGTCAGCCTGCTTTAACAGATTGGCATCCAGATTGTTCTGGTAAGCGTTGTCATTACTGGGGGTAATGTTCCACTTAACAGTTACATCACCGATCTTACCGGTGGTACCGTCAACCTCTTCATATCCGGGATAGTGAGCGATCAGACGGCTCTTGAACTCTTCGTTCCAAGCGTAGATGTTGAGGACTTTTCCTTCCTCAGCTGCAGGCTCAGCTACCTCGGTAGAAGCAGCTGCTTCAGTGGATGCTGCGGGTGCTGCTTCGCTAGAAGCTGCTGCAGGAGCATCGTTGTTGCTGCCACAGCCTACCAGCATGCTGGCAAGCATAGCGGTTGTAAGTAAAGCACTAAGTACTTTTTTCTTCATGTTTGTTTCCTCCCATTTTTTGTTGAATGTTTGTTGTAAGTGCTTGTTGCATTTATATTCATATGGTTGCGGTTGCGGCGCTTCCATAAGAAATGCCTGATTATTTATCTGTCGGAAGCTGTGCTACCGACTTGCCTTCCACTACCTTACCGGGTACTATGACCTGTTCGATAATGGTGGTCTTGGGTCTCTCTATGAGGCTGATCAATTCTCTGGCTGCCAGACAGCCGATCTGTTCGGTGTCCTGTTGGACTGTAGTCAGCCTGGGCTCCAGCTGTCTTGCGGACTGAATCCCATCATATCCTGCCACTGAGATGTCTTCGGGGATCTGTAACCCCCTCTCCCTGATAGCATTGATGCCTCCGAAAGAAGCGAAGTCATCCGGATAAATGATACATGTCGGCGGATCCGGAAGATCCAGTAATTCATTAGTCACACGATAGGTCGTGACAGTATCTCTGTAAGCTGCTTCCCTGATGTATTCATCAGGAATCTGTAATCCCAGTCGTTCTGCCGTCCGGTAGAAGCTGGATAACCGTCCCGAGGTAACTGCTGACATTGCGCCGTGGATATAAGCGATTTTCCTATGTCCTCTGCTATATATGTATTCCAGCAGTTCTTTCATCCCTGTCACATTGTCCGACATGATCGCGATACGATTATTAAACAGATAGTCAATGGTGACCACCGGGATGGAACTCTGTACTAATTCAATGACTTCGGGATCTGCGAAATCAATACAGGCGAGCACCACTCCATCAAAACCTCTGTACCTGCTGTGTTCCAGGTAGGACATCCGATCCGGACGGTTCTTGCAGCTGTTAATAAATGTAATGTCGTAACCGCTCTTCTCTGCAGTCCTTTTGAAGCTGTCCAGTACACTGGAAAAGTAATCATGGGTCAGACCGCTTTGTGCTTCATCTACGAAGAGGACTCCTATTCCATAAGTTCTGTTCGTCTTCAGTGCTCTGGCAGAAAGGTTCGGGGAATATCCCATCTCCTTGGCTACCCGTCTGATATTTGCTTTCGTTTCTTCTCCAATGTCCTTGTGGTCGTTCAGTGCCTTACTGACAGTTGCAACGGAGACTCCACAAATCTTGGAAATGTCTTTCAATGATGCCATACCGTTCTCCTGTTTCATATCTTTGTCATTTCATCCGACCTGTTTTGTAACTTAATCGTTTTCGTAGTTTTAATATATACCACCTTTGAGCATTTTGCAATACTTTTTTGCAGTTTTTTTCTAAAAAATATCCACTTTGTCTATATTTAACAATTTCAAATAGGTGTTTTTGTACATTCGGCTTGTACAGCGATTGTGTTTCTTCTATATAATGGCAAAGTGTGCGATAACGTTTGCTACTATTTCGTTTCGCAAATCCGTTTTTCGGAGTCCGTTTTGTTTTGTATCTTCTGTCCATGTTTTTCCGCCATCTTTGTATATATTGCGCATTTTGCAGGCTTTTTCAAGATTCGTATTGCATTTTCAGCATTGCTTCTGTATAATACAAATCAGAATTTCGGATTACTTAATCGTTTTCTTAACATTAATTAATCCGCAGCGAAAAAGCAAACACTCAACATACAACAACATGAAAGAAGGAGATTTTCTTATGAAGTATGGTCATTTTGATGATGTGCATCAGGAATATGTCATCACTACTCCCAAGACTCCGCTTCCCTGGATCAACTATCTGGGATGCAACGAGTTTTTCAGTCTGATATCCAACACCTGCGGCGGATATACCTTCTATAAGGATGCAAAGCTGCTGCGCCTGACCCGTTATCGTTACAATAATGTACCGGCAGACATCAACGGCAAATATCTGTATATTAAGGATGGAGATACCGTATGGAATCCCGGCTGGCAGCCTACGAAGACCGAGCTGGACTCTTACGAGTGCCGTCATGGTATCGGTTACAGCCGTTTCACCTCTTCCAAGAACGGCGTTAAAGCTTCCGTGCTCTCCTTCGTTCCTCTGAATGATAACTGTGAGATTTCTCAGCTGACTCTGACCAACGGTAGCTCCGAGGACAAGAAGCTGTCCATATTCTCTTATGTAGAATGGTGTCTGTGGAATGCGGATGATGATATGAAGAACTTCCAGCGTAACTTAAGTACCGGCGAAGTGGAGGTACAGGATTCCACCATTTACCATAAGACCGAGTACCGCGAACGTCGTAATCATTACGCAATCTATTCTGTAAATACGAAAATTGACGGTTTCGATACCAGTAGAGATGCATTCCTGGGTGCGTACAGAGGAGCAGATTCTCCCGAAGCGGTTGAGAACGGCAAGTGCACAAACTCTATGGCAAGCGGCTGGTCTCCCATCGCTTCTCATCAGATCAATATAGATCTGGCAGCCGGTGAGACCAAGACCTTCATCTTCGTACTGGGTTATATTGAGAATCCCGAAGACGAGAAGTGGGAGTCTTACGGCGTGATCAACAAGACCCGTGCCAAGGAAATGTTGGCAAAATACCAGACCGATGCCCAGGTGGAGGACGCTTTTGCAGCACTGCAGGCTTACTGGAAACAGTTACTCGCCCGTTACACGGTAGATTCTGCCGACGATAAAGTAAACCGTATGGTCAACACCTGGAACCAGTATCAGTGCATGGTAACCTTCAACATGTCCCGTTCCGCTTCCTATTACGAATCCGGAATCGGCCGTGGTATGGGCTTCCGTGATTCCTGTCAGGATCTGCTCGGTTTCGTACATCTGATCCCGGATCGTGCAAGAGAGCGTATCATTGATATCGCTTCCACCCAGTTCCAGGACGGCAGTGCTTACCATCAGTACCAGCCTCTGACCAAGAAGGGCAACTCCGATATCGGCAGCGGCTTCAACGATGATCCTCTGTGGCTCATTGCAGGTACCAGTGCTTACGTAAGAGAGACCGGTGATACCTCCATCCTGACCCAGATGGTTCCCTTTGACAACGATATGAGCGTGGCTGCTCCTCTGATGGATCACTTAAAGCGCTCCTTAGACTATATCATCAACCACAAGGGTCCTCACAATCTGCCTCTGATCGGCCGCGCTGACTGGAATGACTGTCTGAACCTGAACTGCTTCTCCGCTCATCCCGGAGAATCCTTCCAGACCTTCGGTCCCAGCGAAGGACCTGTGGCAGAATCCGTATTCATTGCCGGTATGTTTGTAAAATACGGTGAAGAATATGCTCAGCTGTGTGAGCTGATGGGTGATGCTGATGAAGCTGCCCGCGCACGCAAGGAAGTACAGGCAATGTACGATGCGATCCTGAAGGATGGCTGGGACGGTGACTGGTTCGTTCGTGCTTACGATGCTTACAGTCACAAGGTAGGTTCCAGGGAATGCCGCGAAGGTCAGATCTACATCGAGCCTCAGGGCTTCTGTGTACTCGCCGGTGTCGGTGTAAAGGAAGGGCTTGCCGAGAAGGCACTGAATTCCGTAAAAGAAAGACTGGATACCAAGTACGGTGTCATGATCTTACAGCCTGCATACACAGAATATCACCTCGAACTTGGTGAAGTATCCTCTTATCCCCCCGGATACAAGGAGAATGCCGGTATCTTCTGCCACAACAATCCCTGGGTGTCCATCGCAGAGACAGTTCTGGGCAGAGGTGACAGAGCTTTCGAGATCTACCGCAAGACCTGTCCCGCATACATCGAGGATATCAGCGAGATTCATCGTACCGAGCCTTATGTATATTCTCAAATGGTAGCCGGTAAGGATGCAAAATTCCACGGCGAGGCGAAAAACAGCTGGCTGACCGGTACTGCGGCATGGACTTTCGTAAATATCTCCCAGTACATCCTGGGTGTATATCCTACCCATCAGGGATTATCCGTAGATCCTTGTATTCCTAAGGGCTTCGGCGATTTCTCCATCACCCGTAAGTTCCGTGAGGGCACCTATCACATTCAGGTGAAGAACCCTCAGAACGTGGAGAAGGGTGTGATATCCATGACCGTTGACGGCAAGACTGTTGACGGACACATCATCCCTTACGAAAAGGGCAAGGAAGAGTACAACGTAGTTATTACGATGGGCTAATTCATTTTAAAACGATTTCTATCCTCCTTAAAACCCCGGCAGTTATGATAACTGTCGGGGTTTTGCATTGGATATTCGTAGTTTTCGCTGCAACATCTACACCATATGGACAAGCAGGCCGTAAGCAGACGTCGGTACTTATTGACCGTATCGGGGTCAATTATGTACCGCTACGTTCTGCGCCAGAGCGAGAGCGTGCCTGCGGTTCTTATGGTGTAGATGTTGTAGATATTTTTGCAGATTCCCAGCGGGACTCGATCACATGCCAGATGGCTGCCACCGGGTGGACGAAAAGCATCCGAGGGCCGGAGAAGTGCATGACGACGCGGATGCGTTCCCGCATGTCGGGCTTGTAGCAGTGGACCCTGCAGTTGGAGCAGAAGGTTTTGGTCTCCATGAAGGGGCATTTGTCACTACGCATACGGGCGTAGGCTTCCAGGTCGGCGCATTCCGGACAGAGGTCTGTCTTCCCAAGTCCGGTTGTTTTCCGTATGGATTTATGTTGTTTCCGGCAATAGAGCAGGATCATATCGGAGACCATCTCCTTTTCACGTTTTCTCTTGTCCTGTATCTTGTTTTCTTTTTGTGTATTCTTGTTCAATCTTAATCTCTTTCTATATTGTAATATTCTCATCAGCTCATGCGACCGCTCTCTACAGAATAAGTCCGGTCCGCGATACGCATGGTGGATTCTCTGTGGGATATGAGAACTACCGTCTTGTCCTCTTTTTCCTCACACAAAGACTTTAGAATCACCGCTTCGTTCAGGCTATCCAAATTACTTGTGGGCTCATCCAAAAGCATTAAAGGTGCATCATGCAGAAATGCTCTCGCCAGTCCGATCCGCTGTCTCTCACCGCCGGATAAGGTATCACCCAGTTCTCCGACAGGTGTGTCATACCCTTTCGGCAGCGTCATTATAAAATCATGTACCGATGCCTTTTTACAGGCGGCGATCATCTCATTCTCCGTAGCATCCAGCTTTGCGATGCGCAGGTTATTGCGGATGCTGTCATGGAACAGATGGGTTTCCTGGGTCACAAAGCTCTCCAAATTGCGGAGATTCACTGTATTAATATCTTCCACCGAAGTATCGGAGATCTTCACCGTACCGTCTCTCACTGTCCAGAACCGCATCAACAGCTTCAACAATGTAGACTTTCCACTTCCGCTTCGTCCGGTGATGCCGACGACAGAATGTTTCGGAATTTCTACTGACACATCTGTCAGAACATTATTCTGCACCGTGCTCCTTAGCGCATTCTTCCCGGAAGAGGTTTGGCCGCAGGCAATCTTCTCATCTACGGGTCTGTCGCTGCAGATGGTTTCATGGGGATTCTCATAAGAAAAAGTCACCCGTTCCACCGTTGCTCCTTCAAAAGTAATCTCCGGTCTTCCGGCAATCTCTTCCACCGCCGGTGTTTCCTCCAGAATATCTAGCACCCGGTTACCCGCAGCGAAAGTGTTCTGCAGGGTGCTGCCCAGCGCCGCCAGTGCCACGCAGGGTCCGAAAGAACTCATCAGTGCAATCGTAGGAATCAATACTCCTTCATATCCCACTGTGCCGCTTCGGTATAATGTCACGGAAGCATATAGCATCGCCAGATCAAATAGCAGAATCACTGTGTTAGTGATTGCCGTATTTCTTCCGGTGATTGCTTTCATTTTCTCTTCATCGGCGCTTAACCCATCTGTCTTCGCCATCATTTTATCCAGTCTCGTCTGTCCCTGACCATACTGAATGGTCTCCATCAGCCCCCGCAGGCTATCCAATACATAACCGGATAATTCTCCGGAACCGTTACGAAAGCGAATTCCGTAGTCTCCACTCGCTTTCGAGATCGCAAGGGGTACCAGTACACCCACCGTCATATAAGCAGCAAGCGCCAGCAGCCCCAGCAGCGGATGGAAGTTTCCGATGAATCCGCACAGGATAAGAGTAAACAGAAATGCAATGGCTGCCGGAGAGATCGTATGGGCATAAAATACTTCCAATAATTCGATATCCGAAGTGATCACTGCAATCAGATCTCCCTTGTCTCTGACTTCCAGCTTCGCAGGACACAGTCTACGCAGCGTGTGGAATACCTTGTCACGGATCAACGCCAGTAATTTAAAAGCAATGAAATGGTTGCAGGACTGCTCACCGTAGCGGAGTCCCGCCCGCAGAAGTGCCAGCAGAGGCACCATAATAAATACCTGCAAAGGTGTGATCTTATCCTGTACTCCCACTACTGCCAGCACCGCATAACCGCCCAGTATCGTAATAAAAGCAGCACATAGATGCCCCACAAGTCCTGCCAAAATCGCAAGACACATATATCCGGATAACGGTTTCACCAGTCCGATCAGTTTTGTCACGACCCGAAAACCACTGCGTTTCCCGGTGTTTTTTCCCTGTGATGTCATGCCCAGGCACCTCCTTTCCCGTAATTTTCCAGACTCTGCTGGGCATTCCACAGTTTTGCATAAGTTCCGTTCTGTGAAAGCAGATCTTCCTGTGTTCCCTGCTCCGTGACATTTCCGGCATCCATGACATAGATCCGATCCGCACTCACCACATTTGCCAACCTGTGGGAGATCAACAGAATCGTCTTCTCTCCGGTCTCTGCCAGCTCCCGGATCAGCGCCATGATATCGTTTTCACTTTCTACATCAATATTAGAAGTCGCTTCGTCGAAAATATAAACTGGGCTGTCATGTAGCAGTGCTCGCGCCAGCGCCAGACGCTGACACTGTCCTCCGGAGAAATTGCTTCCTTTCTCCTGAACCGGGGTCTTAAGACCCTGCTCGCTCCGCAGAAAATCCGCCAGCCGCACCTTTTCCAGTATCTGCCACAGTTTCTCATCAGAAGCTTCCGGACATCCCATCCGCAGATTGTCGCTGACCGTCCCCCGGAACAGATAGCTCTGATGGCTGACATAGGTGACATTCTGCATCAGACTTTCTTCTGAAATCCGATGATAATCCATCGTCCCCACCCGGACTGTGCCGGAATATCCACCATTTCTGCCCATAAGGATGCCGGAAATAGTGGATTTGCCACATCCACTCTCTCCCACAACGGCAGTAAATTTTCCTCTGTTCAGTACCAGATCCACGCCGTGGAGGATCTCTCTGTCCGCTTCATAAGCAAAATGTACCTGCTCTAAATAAATATCGCCATCCGCAGGGAACTGCCCGCTCTGTACCGTGATAAATCCCCCGGAATTATCCGCGTCCGCTGCCTTACCGTCGCCCTCCGGCAGATCCAGCAGTCGAAAGATCTTCTCGCTAGCCGCCATTCCATTCATGGCAATATGGAAAAAGGAACCCAGCTGACGCATAGGGATGAAAAAATCCGCCGCCAGCAGGATGATCAGCAGGCATCCTGACAGGTTCACTTTGCCCGCCTGCATCTGGCTGACAGAGAGAACGATTCCCAGTGCCGCACCGCCGTAAGCAATGAAGTCCATGATAGTAATGGAATTTAACTGCATAGTCAGCACTTTCATGGTGATCTTGCGAAACTTTTCCGATTCTGCATTCATTTCTTCGTTTTTATAGGCATCAGACTGATAGATCTTCAGTGTGGTCAGCCCCTGCAGGTTTTCCAGGAACGTATCGCCTAATGCCGTGTACTGTCCCCAGTATTTAGACAACAGCTTTTTCGCCCATGTCTGCACCGCCGAAATTGCCACGGGGATCAAGGGCACGCAGATCAGAAGCGCCACCGCTGAAGGCACATTGATAAAGCACAGATAGATAAATAGGGTCAGCGGTGCCAGCATCGCATAGAAAAACTGAGGCAGATACGCGCCGAAGTAAGTCTCCAGCTGATCCACACCCTCCACTGCTACCTGTACCACCTCGGAAGTTGTCGTCTGCTCCTGATAAGAAGCTCCCAGGCGCAGGAGTTTCTCATAAAGCAGTCTGCGCAGGGTCTTTTTGACCTCTTTGGATGACAGATAACTCATTTTCAATGCCCCGGCAGCACAGCCGAAACGCACAAGCATTGCCGCCAACATTGCTACCACTGCGCCCAAGAACACCGTACTCGTCTCCCTGTGGATATACAAGGCCGACAACAGTGTCGTAATCGATGTCATCATCACGATATTCGCCACCAGAGACAACCATTGCAGTGCTACATTTCCCGCAATATACTTTCGGCTCTCCGGCACAATACCAATCAGTCTTTTGTTGATCATCATAGAATTGTTCCATCCTTTTTCTCTTATCCCGGTCTCTGTCTGGGCTTCTGCTCAAAGCCCGGAAATAAAAAACCGAGCAAGGGTTAGTGTGTTCTAACCTCTTACTCGGTCATTTTATCGAAAATGGTTCTCATTGTCAAATGATATTATTTTCTCCATTTTTCTGAAGCAGCTTCCGATACGTGGCATCCATTCCCAATGCCCCAAGTGGTGCCGTAATGAGAATTGCCAGCACTGCCACCGACAAGATAATCTTGCCACAGGATAATCCCATCGATAATGGTACGGAGCCGATGGCTGCCTGTACGGTAGCCTTCGGCAGATAAGCGATCATACAAAACAGGCGCTCCTTTTTACCCAGTTCCGTTCCCAGCAGGCACAACGCCACACCAACGGAGCGGAACACCAGTGCCAGCAGGATCATGCCTACCGCTGCAAGACCGGCTTCCATGGTATAGCGGATGTCCACCGCAGCGCCTACCAGCACAAACAGCACCACCTCCGCTGCCAGCCACAGCTTGCCAAACTTGGCAGACAACCTGCCCGTGACTTCCTTAGGTGTCCGCATCTTCAGTGCACAGGCCATGCTCACTACCGCAAGCAGACCGGAAAAGGCCACCGTTCCCTTTAACAGCGTTTCCAAAGCCATTAACAAGAAGGATAACCCCATGATGATAATGACTTTCATGCTGTTGCGCACATAACTGCCCTTCCGGTACAACAGTTCAAAAAGCTGTCCCAGCAGCCATCCCACCAATGCGCCGAACAGCACACCGGTCAGAATTGACACCGGAATATTTGCAAAATCCAGTGCATTTACATGCCCGCCCTGCGCCATTCCGACGAAGGTGGAAAACAGCACTATGACATAAATGTCATCACAGGAAGTTCCTGCCAGGATCATCTGCGGAATACTTTTCTCCGTGCCATAGCCGTTCTCCATGAGGTGCACCATCCTCGGCACCACCACAGCAGGTGACACCGCTGCCAGTACTGCACCCATGACCGCCGCATCCACTCTGCTGATATTCAGGATCATGGGGGCAAATATTACAAAAGCAAGCAATTCACAAGTAGCGGGAACGCAGGATAGCATGACTGCGGAGCGTCCTACTTTTTTCAAATCCTTCAGATCCAGAGATAATCCGGCTTTGAGAAGTATAATGATCAGTGCGATCTGTCGCAGCTGTGATGAAATATTCAGAATCGATGCATCCAACAGGTTCAGCACATATGGTCCCAGAATAATTCCGGTAAACAACATTCCAATAATGCGTGGCAGGTGAATCTTCTGGCAGATTGCTGCCATAAGAAGTCCCAGTAAAAAAATCAGTCCCAGTGATGTAAGCATAAAAATCCCCTCCATTTTCTCGCAGCAGGACGTTTTGGATTCCAGCAAAAAGGCTGGTGTCCCCTGCATATTCTGCAGAAGTCATCAGCCAAATCGAATTCGTATGTTCCTATTTCGGCGGTTCGAAACCTAAGTTTCCGGGAGAACCTCATTCCCGATGTTTTTATTATATACTAGAAAATATCCGCCGTCAACGCATCCCCGAAATCCTCTGCTGGGATCTCGAAATCAACAATTCCCACTGCATACGGCTGCAGTACATACTGTCCGGATTCAAAGACAAATCCATCTCCCGTAATGCTGAAGGTCGGGCTTGCCGGTCCATTGCCGGTACCTGCAATGTCCGCTCCATAGATTTCCTGATAGATAGTATCCATATTTTCCGTACCATCTAACACTACCAGTTTAATACTCTTCTCATAATCAGGGAAGAAGCAGTCATCCGTCGCCTGCATCTCGGCAGCTTTTTTCGTCACCAGTTCCAGTGCTTTGTCACGGAATCCACTTCCGAGACTGTCAAAGGTGATTTTTTCTCCTGTCTGCGTATAATAGTTTCTGTAATCCTGTATGTACCAGCCATGCGCTCCCTGATCATATCCCTCGTTGCCCCATACCACGCTGATCACCTTGTCATCTGCGCGGATCACGCGGAACGTCAGGTCCTGATAGCTGGTTATTCCGCTCATTTCTCCTTCATACACCGTACCGAACTCACTATTTTTCACACTATCCAAAAACATTTCCACGTAATCACTCAGATCCTTTTGAATTTTGCTCTGGGCTTCGTCATTACCTTCTATCGTGATCGTCGGCACCTGATAGTTATAGGTGTATTGTCTTTCCGCATTTTCCGGATCACTGCTACCCTCAAAGTCCTCTGTGGTAATCTCCACTTTACCGATTGCAGTAGTCTCGGTCTGCGTCTCCTGCTGTGATGCCGTCTCCGTTACTATATTTTCCTGCACGGTTTCCTTCACGTTCTCAATCGGGCTACCGGTCACCTCCGGGATTACCGGGGATTCCTGACTTCCGCATGCCGTAAGCGCAAGCAGCAGTCCTGTAAGTATTGTTGCCAATAATTTCTTCTTCATATTAATCTCCCTTCCGTAGACAATTCCTTCCGTCGGGGGAATCGCAAATCAAATTTTAAATTTGATTCTGCGACACTATTTTCCTCCCACTATCAATATATACCGTCCCTGCATCATAACTGCATCATATTCGACCAGTGGAATTTAGTCTGACACACTACATTCCAGTGGCTTGTTTACTATACAGAAAAACAGAGAATTTCGCCACGAATTACTATAATTATAACAGAAATCCATTATTTTTTCTCTAAAATCATTCGATTTCAGGCAACTTTTAAAGGCACGGTGGACTTTACCCTGTGCACTGGAATTTAAAATTTCAAGTCAGCGCAAAAATAAAAACGAATGGTCCTCCCAAACCATTCGTTTTTATTTTCGTTTTCAATTTCCCGTCTTATACTTTTTCTCTTTTTATTGTGCCCGCGTCTTAGTTCAGATTCAATCTCTGACCCACCTTGATCAAATTCCGGTTCGTGATCTGTGCGTTTCTGCGAAGCAGCTCTGCCAGGGTCATATGATTCCTCTGTGCGATCTTGGAAAGCGTATCTCCTGCCTTAACTATGTAATCGCCTTCGGCATACCATACGCTTTCGGACGGTCTGCGCTCCGTTACCGTTACCAGATAATTACCACCGCGCTTTAACGCGAACATGGACTGTCCATTAGAAGTTACGGTAAAGGATCCACAGTACTCCAGACGACCCTTTTCTGTATTGTAACGATACAGGTTTGCTGTCTTACCTGCATTTTCCTTACCTACATTTACATGAATATTCACATTCACGCCAAAACTTCCGCTATCCTTAATCGCCAGTTGTCTTACAGGTGCGGATGTCTTAGCAGCTACAACATTTGCAGGAATATTGTTGCTCGTCTGATCCACTGTCAGGTCAATATTCTGAATCTTAGACAAATCTTTATTTTTCAGATCCTGACCACTGATACTCATCGCTATACCATTTCCACTATGGAATGCAACCGTTACGTTGGTACCCTTAATGGTATTTAGTACCTTCTGCGGAACCTGTACCTCACCGGTACATACCATGTTCATGTTAACCGTTGCAATCGCGGGGTTCTGTGCAATTTCTGTAACCTTATCCTGTACAGAACTGCTTACTTCATTCCAGTTCACAGTCTCCGGAGCGGAAGAAGTGGCTGCGCTGCCGGTGCTGCCAGTGTCGCCGTTGGTGCTGTTATCGGTTTTGCTGTCATCCTGCTTCGGTTCATCCGGTGTTACAGTAATGTCCCCGGAGGTTCTTCCGGACATTCTTGCACCTACACCTTCCGGTACCTCATCGGTCAATTCAAGGAAGCCATTCATATTGATGGTACCGTCTGCATTTCGGGTGATACCACCATCCTTCAGAGCAGATGCTGTATCCAGACTCTTGAACCAGGAAGCAGATACCTCCTTACCATTATTATTGACAGTCTTACTGCCATCAAAATAGTAATTCGTAACACCTTTGACATCTGTAGCATTCTGTGTTCCTAACAGCTTAAACTGCTCAGCCACCTTGTTTGACACCTTGTAGGATAAAATACCGTCTGCTGCAAATGCTGTATTTACAGCGGTGTTGGTGTAAAATGCTACATTGTAACTTTCATTATCGAATGTTGTGCTACTGTATACCTTAATATCAGGGCAGCTGTTAGAGTCAATACCCTTTGCCTTATTCGCAAAAGCAACAGAATTCTTCAGCACATGAGCTCCCGGCATACTGTCGCCACCCATTTTGAAACCATTACCATTGCCGGCATTGATCTCTCTGCCATTCTCGTCTAAAATATAGCCATTTTTGAATGCCACACAGTTCTGAATCGTTACCACTCCAATGGAACCACTCTGCACTTTAGCGAACAGATCCCATCCATCATCGGCATTGTATGCTGCGATACATCCGTCGAATACGTTGCCCTGACCTACAGTCAGTTTTGCAGCGAATCCATCCGCATCCTCATAACCCTTATCTGCATTCAGGTAGGAACTACAGTTCAAAATTGTGTTATGAGCTGGCCACTGATTAAATTGATCAGTGCCAAGATAACGGCTGATCTGTATACCTGTGTTACCATTTTTATATGCTTTGATCCGATCCAGTATATTATGGTTACCGGATACCTGAATACCCTTCTGGGCATCTGCTGATCTGGTCACATCGAATCCCTGGAAATACCAGTAATCACCTGCCAGTATCATGCCTGCGCATTTTCCGCCAAAGTCAAATACAGGTCTGGAGCCCGCCTCAGGATCAGCGATCATATAGATCATAGCATCTGCAGTACCATTGATTCCGCGTTCTACTTTTACAGTACTGGACAGATTGTAAGTTCCTTCCTTGATCAGGATCTTCTGCCCGGGTGCAGCAATCTTCACTGCTGTGTAGATATCCATAGGAGCATCCTTGGTACCTGCTGCATTCGATTTACCATTCGGACTCACATAAATATTGTTGTTCTCTACTCTCTTGTACTCTACCGTATGGTTAATAGTCACCGGATCATAGGAAGTCATTAACTTAAATTCGCCGGGTTTGTATTCCTTATCCGGGATAAAGTTAATCGTAAATGCATTTTTGCCATTGTTTAACTTCAGAGCTGCCGTTTCCTTGGTCAATGCTTTGAATTCCTTGTTCAGGACTTCTTTTCCGTTCTGATCCTTTACGACCAGAGTACCGTCAGCATTTCCATAGTATATCAGATCATAATCCGCAGAATTGGAGAACGCAGGAGATTCTATCGTATTGATCGGATATACATATTCAATCTCTCTTTCCTCTGCTTTTTCATCATCTGCAGGGTTAATCGTCTTAAGATCAATATTACTTACCGTAATTCTCGCATTTCTAGAAGCGAAGAATCCAACATAAATATTGTCTTTATCAATCTGGGTCAAAGAATTTCTCTCCAGATCATAGTAACGTACTTCTTTGATTACTTTGTTATCCTTATCTAAATATCTCAGATAATAACCTGTGTTGTTTCTCTGAATCTGCAGGCGGAAGTCAGTCAGCTGATTCTCCAGGTTTCCGGCAGGCTCTGCTTTTTCATTCCAGTTACCCACAAGATTATAAGTGCCAGGACCCTTAGTTGCCGCACCGGTCTCCAGTGTTGTGGTCGCACTTACATAACCTGCAGGCATCGTAATGGTTCCATTTTTAATTCCAGCAACATCATCTGCCGTTACACCAAGTCTGGAAATCGCACCCAGACCAAGCTTCATGGAGATTTTGCCCGCAGAGCTGTCAGTAGTTACATCCTCGCCATCCCAGTAATACTCAATCTTGGTAGCGATCGCCTGATAAGCGTTGTTCCAGAATGCAGTTCCATCACCATTTAGGCCAACTGCATCCGCAGCCATCATACCGAAGCCTTCCTGTCCATTGGAAAGCTTCCAACTGTCTACATGAATATCTGCTGTCAAAGTAAAGTTCTCCGTCTCAGGATCAATTGCCGTATAATAAAAAGTCAGTCCATCCGTAGATCCGGGTACAATCTTACCTTTGCCACCTTCACTGTATACCGTTACCTTACCGTCATTTGCATTTCCGGTAACACCATTATTCTTAGAATCCGTACTGGAACCGTAAGTGGATTTGCTCCATACTCGCTGTGCCTCAGCCGTTACTGTAACAGTTGCTGTTCCGGGTTTCGTTTTATCTTCACCACGTACAGCTACTACACTGATCGTATATGCCTTTCCTACAATCAGTCCAGTTAAAAGAGCTGTGGTTTCATCAGCGTTTGTCGTCACTGAGACTTCTTTTTCTCCCTCTGTAGCAGCGGTTACAATATATTCAGTTGCTTCCTTAACCGCTCCCCAGATCACTTCTACGCTATTGTTGCCCTTGCTGGTCGCACTGCTTATTACAGGAGTTGCTAAAACCAATGAAAAATCAACATCCAGTGTATTTTCAGCTACCTTATTCTCTTCTCCATCACGAGTAGCAACTACACTGAATACATACTTACCAGAATTCTCCGGTGTAAATGTAACCGTAAAGTCCTTACCATCTTTTGTAACACTCTGTGTCTTAACTACAGTTCCGGCTTCATCTTTCATCGTTACCACAAGTGTATCTGCACCGTTGTAACCGACGAGACCTGTAACTTCTACTTCAATATCATTTTTGTCAGTAATCTGTTTCGCACTGACCAGTGTCGGCGCTTCTACGGTAGACCAGTCTGCTCTGGCAGGTCTGCTGCCGCCTGTTGTGTCAGATACCTTAGCAGAAAGAATTCTAACACCTCTTCCTGTATTATTTCCATCCTTCGGAGAACATATCTGATACGTTTCTGCTTCCAGCTTGCTATATTTAACTTCTTTTACAGGATCTGTTCCATATACAGTGATAATTCCGGTTGTCTCTCCGTCGGGAATCACTTTTGTTCCATCGCTCTTCAACAAAGCAAAATCCGAAGTATTACTAGAACCGGTACTTGTTATGTCAATCGTTACGCTTGCCTGTCCCTGTACCGCAAAACTCATACATCCAGTTTCTGTTTTTCCCACTTCCGCTGAAAATGTGCTACTATTTCCTCTTGTTACTGTTCCGCTAAAAGTAAAGTAATTATCTGTTCCATACTTTCCTTCCGGTACAGCTGCCTTTTTCTCCAGCTTAGTAATTATTGCATCTGTTGCTGCATCAAATTTGTATTCCTTTGTAACGCTTACCGGTACATCCACTACTTTTGCAGAAAGAATTCTAACACCTCTTCCTGTATTATTCCCATCCTTCGGAGAGCACATCTGGTACGTTCCTGCTTCCAGCTTGCTATATTTAACTTCTTTTACAGGATCTGTTCCATATACAGTGATAATTCCGGTTGTCTCACCGTCGGGAATCACCTTTGTTCCATCACTCTTCAACAAAGCAAAATCCGAAGTATTACTAGAACCGGTACTTGTTATGCTAATCGTTACGCTTGCGGTTCCCTGCACAGTAAAGCTCAGGGTTCCTTTTTCGGCTTTTCCTAATTCTGCTGAGTATGTGTTGCTATTTCCTCTGGTTGCGGTTCCGCTAAGTGTAAAGTAATTATCTATGCCATACTTTCCTTCCGGTATAGCTGCCTTTTTCTCCAACTTAGAAATTATCGCATCTATTGCTGCCTCAAACACATATATTCCATCTGCGTTTTGTACCACAGGCGCAGAAGCTTCACCCGTCTCTTCTGTTTCCAAGACTTCTGTCTCTTCCGCTTCCGGCATTACAACATCACCGCCGGATACCGTCTCTTCTCCCTGCTCTTCTACGACTGCTTCCACTGGTTCCGTTTCCTGCACCTGCTCCACAGCCGTTTCCTCTGCTTGTACAGAGATGGGACTGATTCCCATTCCCGACAGCACCATAACTCCTGCCAGCAGCAGTGCGATCAGTCGTTTTCTTTCCTTTCTGCCTTTACTACCAAACATTTTCCATACCTCCGTTTACTCCGGTTATAAACGTATATAATGTAAGTGCTTACAACGTTATGTATTATATACTAACACTGTCTGGTCACAATATCAAATCTATTTTGTGCAGTTTGATTATTTTTGGAAGTATTTCATAGATTATTTGAGCAATTTTTAGTTATTATTTTTGCGTGGTTTCTGATTTTCGCAAAAATGCACAGTTTAGGTATTTTGTTACTATTTTTATAAAGTAAACGCTTTCAATATCAACCATATCAAATTCTATATCTTAGTCTTAGTAAAACCCATATAAAAAATTTGAATATAGATCAATAAAATAGGTTGTCTTTTCAGACAACCCATAACCATCTCTCCATTTTATTCCACGCCCCGCAGCGTAACCTTCCCCACATATTTCCGGACCGCTTCCGCCATCTGTTCCAGTTCCTCCCGGGAAAATGCACCAAACGGATCCGCACTGCCCGTTTTCGCATCGTCACTTTCCACTGTCTGTATCATCCGGTACAGGCAGTTATCATTCTCCTGATAATTCTGCAGATAGTATGCTGGGCATCCTTCGATCCATCTGCCAATATCTTCAAATTCTTCCACCCTGTGGATTCCTTTTACCACGGTAGTTCGGAATTCATAAAGAATTCCGCTGCTTTTCAGGATACCGATACTCTCCTCAATGCGGGAGATATCCATATGTGGCAGTCCCGCTGCCCGGGCATAATTATCTCTGGAAGCCTTAATATCCATCGCCACATAATCGATCAGGTGCTCCTGCAACAATTCCCACAATACTCCGGGCATATACCCGTTGGTATCCAGCTTAATGGGATACTCCAGCTCCTTGATCTTTTGCAGGAACTTGCGAAGATCCCGCTGCAGAGTCGGCTCTCCGCCGGTGATACAGACACCCTGTAGGATTCCCTGTCTTTTCTTCAGGTAGGACAGCACTTCCTCTTCCGCGACGGAGGGCTGTCTCGCAGGATCCAGTACCAGTTCCCCATTATGGCAAAACGGACATCGAAAATTGCAGCCTCCTGTAAAAACAGTGGCTGCAATATGTTCCGGATAATCTAATAAAGTTGTCTTGTTAAAACCATGTATTTCCATACAGTATTTCCTTCGTCCCCACAGGGACTGTATGACTCTTTCTTACGTCCTCGACATCGTAGAATCCCGGACCACCAGTTCTCCGTCGAATACGCAGTGCTGGTGTTTCGCCTTTTTGCCGATAATGTCAAACAGAATCCGGGCAGTCTCTCTCGCCATGCTGTCTACCGGCTGCTTTAAAGTCGTCAATGACGGGATAACATATTTCCCGATTTCCACACCATCAAAGCCTGTCAGGGAAATATCTTCCGGTACCTTGTATCCGGCATCAGACAATGCTTTTCCTGCACCGATTGCCAACATGTCGGAGATTGCGAAGATCGCCGTGCACGGAATCTGCTTCTCCAGGAATTCCTTCGTCACCATATAGCCATTCTCCAGGGAGTAATCTTCCAAATCACTCCTCATAGGCAGGATCAGTTCTTCTCTTACTTCTATTCCGTTATCCTTCAACGCCTTTTTATAGCCCTCCAGACGCAGCTTACCGATGGAAGCATCCGTTTTGCGGGCACAGAGGATTGCAATATCCTTATGTCCGTTCTTGCACAGATAGTCCACCATCTTGTAGCTTTCCTTGGTATCATCCACAGTCACGGAAGAATAGGTATTACGACTGAATCCCTTTGGCAGCATTCCGGTAGTGCTCAAGATAAACGGTACATGAAGCTGTGCCAGTTTTTCCTCGCTGTGAACCAGATAACCACCGAGAAAGATAATGCCCCGAAGCCTTTTTTCCTTTACCAGCTTCAGCGCCACCTCCACTTCATCATCGTCATAATCGACATGCTGCAAAACCATGGAGTAGGACTTTTCCTTGATCTCTTCTTCCAACACCTTGATCATCTGGCTGAAGAAAGAGTTATTAATACCTTTGACCAGTACTGCAATTGCCTTGGCATCCTGACGCTTCAGGTTTCTGGCACTGTTGTTGGGTACGTAGTTATTCTCTTTGATCACCCGCATGATCGTTTCCTTGGTCTCAGGATTGATGTCCGGGTGGTTATTTATGGCACGGGATACCGTGCTGACGCCGACACCGCAGATTCTGGCAATGTCTCTGATCGTGATTTCCTCCATGGAGTGCAAACCTTTCTAAGCCTACAGACTTATCTGCCGTACAGCTTCGTCATGCTGCGGATCTTCCCTGCAAGCTCCTTTGTAAAATCTCCGTTCCCCATTCTCCACATCCAGTTGATGCCAAGCGTGGAAGGAATGTTGATGCGGGCCTCCGATCCCAGTCCGAGATAATCCTGCATGGGAATGATCGCCAGGTCCGCTACGCTGGACATTGCGGCACGCACGAATTCCCAGGGAATCTGCTCTCTGGGAATCGGCTCTCCGTCCGCATTTTTCAGACGCAGATAGTCGTCACAGAGCTTTTTATCAGCTCCCTTCAAGGTGTCATACCACCCCATCACAGTATCATTATCATGAGTTCCCGTATATACCACGCAATTATG
>ENA-USUK01000891-USUK01000891.1-human-gut-metagenome-genome-assembly--contig:-NODE-891-length-23544-cov-17.096519_pt1 | contig 23544 bp, 17 predicted proteins | sample MGYA00250062_ERZ773400 | MGnify/ENA primary metagenome ERZ773400 (study PRJEB29103, sample SAMN06111961) | human gut metagenome | biome: human gut; feature: ankylosing spondylitis patient; material... | reverse complement strand
CCATTACCATTGGCAATGGGAACAATGTTACCATCATTGAGAACTCACTATTATTAAGAGTTGCCTTGAATGGATAGAATATTGTAGCAACATATTCAAACATCTTATATAAAGAATATCCACCAGTTGAAACTCTTGAACCCGGATAGATTGTATTCATTATCTCTGTTACATATGTGCTTCTGTCCTTGAGGTACACAATAACAATTGATGCCATAAACAACATTGATGCTGCGAATACAAGCCATTCCTTAAGCTTGATTTTCTTGAAATTATCCCATGAACTTACAACCATCCATACTACAATTCCAAAATAAACATATCCTGAAGGTACCTGGAACGCCGGATATAATATTGTTATATATTCTGCTCCAAGTATGGCAATACACGGACTGAGTACCATCTTCTGCCACGTCTTCTCTGCATTTATAAAGTAATATATACATACAAGCGCTGTAAGACCACACGACAGATACTCAACATTCATCCACCACATCTCATATCCGGAGAATGCCACCATAACGCCACCAGTTACTGCCAGCACTTTATTCTTTCCTGCTATAATATAGAAGAACTGGATTGACATAACAATAAGTAATATGAATGGGAAGCACCATTCTACCGACATACCTATGCTATCTCCAAAAAGGTAATAGCCCCATGTATGTGGTTTAGCCAGTGCTGAATATGACTTATACAATCCAGTCTGTGCTATATTTTCTGTCTGCTTCCCCATAATTATATAATTATATTTACCATAATCAGTATACTTGGCTGTAAGATATCTTGGTGTTGAAACAGCCCACTCATCACTTCTTATAGAATGTGTCTCTCCATAAACAGGCGTTACAAACTCACTTCCCTGTCCAGGCTGTACATAATTATCAAACATTCCTATAGATGAAAAATTCACTCTCATAATAACAAGAATCAGAAATATTCCGACAGCAATATAGAATCTTTTATCAAATATGAATTCACACATTTTCTTTGGTCCGACAATAATTAATCCGCATACAAGCATAAGAATCAGCGTCATAAATACCATTCTTACTGCAAACACACCATAATTATCAGTATGGTGGTAATTCCTTAAAACTGCATAACAAAGTACACCATTCTGTTTCTCTCCGTTAATGCTGTACTGCACTGATGTATCTGTTATATTCTGATTATCTGTCCACAATGTAAACTTCTTTCCATTCGCTGATGTATCTGTCGATACTTTAAGTGTATAAGTTTTTCCACCTGATATAACATTTTCCTCAGCAAAATTAGAGAACTGGTTATCATTGATATTGACTCCGCTCACCTTCTGGTGGAATACAACTTCACCTGTTGTCTTATCTACAAGTTCTACAGTTATCTTAGAGAAATTCCTTATGGCATTAGTGCTGAAATAAAGCGCTATTCCATTGAAATCCCCATCAATATATATATCCTGGGTTATCTCCATTCCTTTCTCTAAACCTGCAGTCTCCTGTCTTGCTGCAAATCCTGAATCATACATATCTGCCACTTTATCATTAGTAACATTATATATGTGTACTCCTCTTAATACGAACAATACTGCCACAACAACAAGAAGCAATATCTTAATGTATTTTGATTTATTCTTCATGTGTTTTAATCTCCTAACAATTTTAATCGTTTTATTATATCACGCAATTATAAATACATACAAGTCCTTTACCTTGTCTTAACTTTTCAATTCATGTATAATTCAGTAAATACATATATTAATGGAGGATTGTCTTGAATTTCAATACTAAGAATTATAATTACAATTTTATTAGATTTATTGCAGCTTTAATGGTTATTATATCCCACTCATTTGCATTATCACTCGGTGCTTCATCACAGCATTATATAGATAGCCATCACCTTAATCTTATTAATATCAACACATGGGGATTCCTTGCTGTTGCAGTTTTCTTCTTTGGTTCAGGTTTCTATATTGCGAAATCATGTGAGCGCAATGAAAGCTTTCTGGTTTTCTTATTAAAGAGACTGTTTAAACTGCTTCCGATGCTTATACTTGTTGTACTTATATCTATATTCATTATAGGACCTGTATTCACAACACTGCCTCTTAAAGATTATTTTTCCAATATACTTACATGGAAATATCTTTTGAACGGAATACTGATTTTACAGCATAACCTGCCTGGTGTATTTACCAATAACGTATATATGCCTACTGTGAATGGCGCTTTATGGACACTTCCTGTTGAATTCTTATGTTATCTGTTCTGCTACATTTTTTATAAAATCTTTAAGAACAAAGATAATATTGTAAACCGTATAATGCTTGTTTTATCAGTTATTGTTATATTAGGTGCTTTCCTGTTACAGAGCCACATATCATCTCTTTATGATGCTTTATGTCCGGCTATTTCATTCTGGCTTGGTATCCAGTACTGGATTAACAGAGAACACCTTCTTAATATTAAGAAACCTCAGGTTTTATTCATAGCTTCGATTATTTTATTTGTTCTTGTATTTCCGGTTAAGAGTCTTTCAGCACTTGCCGTATGGATATGTGTTCCTTACTTTATGTTCTATGTAATGTTCATCAGTAAGCATCAGCATTTCCAAAAAGCGGAAATATTAGGTGACTGTTCTTACTGCATGTACCTCATAGGATTCCCTATACAACAGAGTATTGTATATGTGATGGGAGGCGGACCAATCAATCCTTTTATCAACATTATTACTGCCGTAGTCATAGATATTGCACTCGCCCTTCTCATGCATATCTTTATAGAACGCAGAGTCGAAAATTTAACCAGAAACATATTAAAAAAATGGTTCAGACATTAATCCATGTCTGAACCATTTTTCTTATTATTAGCGTAACTATTCAAAGCAATCTCCTGTGCCATCTTTCTAACTCTTTCTGAGTTTCTTGAAAGCGACATCGTAAGTGAGAATATAACAAGTATAATAAAGACAAATCCCAAAAAGAACAGCATATTAATCTCATTATATATTCCTAGTACCTTTGATATAACATTAAGCAGATTAGGTATTAATGTAATTATCAATATTCCAAGTTCCAGAAAAAGCCATGAAAGCGCATATTTTAATTCCAATTTGTTCTTCTTGATAAGACCTAAAATCTTTAACAGCCCTAATATAAGAACAGCAATTATAACACATTTAATTCTTATACTCATCTATGCTTATCTCCTCTGAAATTCTCAAACAATATTGCCAGTGTAACCTTAACCATATAATAAACAGATTTCTTAAGAGTTATTGACGAACTTCCACCCTGTCTTTCTCTCATGACAACGGGAATCTCAGCCACCTTGAAACCTTTCTTTAATATTGCCACAACTGTTTCCGGCTCCGGATAATCCTTAGGATACTTCTTGGCAAACTGTTCTATTGTACGTCTTCCTATAAGTCTTAATCCTGATGTAGGATCTGTTATTTTCTGACCTGTACATAACCTTATCAATCCTGTAAAATAATTAATTCCAATCCTTCTTGCCTTAGAAGACTGGAAACCCTGTTTCTCAATAAATCTTGAACCTATAACCATATCAAGGTCATTCTTTTCAAGATAATCAGCCATCTCTCCAAGGAATTTCGCATCATGCTGTCCATCACCATCTACCTGTACAGCAATATCATATCCATATCTTTCTGCATACAGATATCCTGTCTGAACAGCTCCGCCTATTCCCAGATTAACTGGCAGATTAACAATATTAAATCCATTATCTTCACATATCTGTCGTGTATTATCAGTTGAGCAGTCGTTGATAACTACATAATCAAATGATGGTGCATTCTCTATAATATCTCTGACTGTCTTCTCTATACTTTCGCTCTCGTTATATGCTGGAATTATTATAAGTTTTTTCATATTTTCTCCATAATTGTCCATGCTTTAAATATCAATATCTTTCAGCTCCTCATCAAATGGTCCGAACTCCAGAACCTCAGGTACATGATTCTTTCTGCTCTCTACTGGTGGCATCTTCATATAATCGCCAAACATTCTCTTAAGAAATACATCATTATTCTTAGGGACTTTAACCATTATATCTTCAAATGGCTTTTCAACCAATGGGAACAGGTCATCTAACTTTATAGCCTGCTTTAAAGGATCCATCTCACCAAAGAAACATGCAACCCATCTTGTCTTCTCATTGTTATACTTAAGTGCGCTCTTCATATAACGTCTGTTGATGAATTTTCTTGAGAAATGTGTCCATGTAAGTAATCTGTTCATTACTATACACATTGCACTTACAACTTTTCTCTTCCATCCATGCATGAAAAGCACAGGTTTCTTGAATTCTCTTAATATTCTTAACTTGCTCCAGAAGAATACTGATGATCTCTGTCTACTTCTCTTCTTGGCATCATCAGGAACATTATCATAAGGATAAAGCGCAATATCAATTCCCATAGGAACCTTAGCATCCTTGAATACATATGGTATATTCTTAGTTCCAATTCTTGCTATCTCTGCATTATAGAAAGGAAATGTTTCCTGTGAATCTATATCAAGTACTACATACTTATCTGTGTATTTCTCTCTATATATCTTCAGAACCTTCTCATAATCATCTCTGAGCATTCCGATATCTATATCATCATCCCATGGAATAAATCCTTTATGTCTCTCAACTCCGATTGCACATCCTGCAAACAGGAAATATGAAAGTCCGTTCTCATCACATATTTTAATAAAATCTTTAAACACCTCTAATTCTGCAAGCTGTAACTTTCTCAGGACCTTTGGATCATACTGTTCATTCTGGCTCATTGTCTTTTTCTATCCTTTCTAATCTGGTATAAGATATATCCCATCAATAATACGCCTAATAACACAACAAGTATCAGATAGCCGAGTGCAGCTCCGTTAAGACCAAGTCTGCCTGTAATCGGATCCATAATAATCAGCGCAACTCCGCATACAATAAGATACAGAATAGTCATGTATTTCTGCTTACGCATTATGGCAAGTACATAATAGAATATTATATTGACCGCATTAACGCCTCCACATAACAGAAGCAGAAGCAGTGTCATCTTGTAATCCTTAAGATTAACACCATAAAGCCATGACAGAACCGGTATTCCCAGTATATATGCCCCGACCTCACATATAAGTGTAAATCCTGCTATTATAGCAAACATCCTGAATATTATGTGCCAGAAATTCTTATACTTCTTCTCATAATAATTAACAGCCATTGATGTCTGCATCGGCTTAAATATTATACCACTAAACAGATTAATTACCATATTAGGCATGAATACCGCCGTATAATACAGCTGTGCTGCATCACCTAACATTCTGTCAACAGATAATTTCGATGAATTGATAATATAGTTACTTAAAAATGTGCTTATAGCAAGAGGCAGACACACTTTAAAAAGTACGAAAACTCTTCTGTAATCCCTGACAATACATATCTTAACCCTGCCTGCTGCAACAGATGCATCAAGACACAGAATTATAAGCAATGCAACTACATTCATACATATCAGAGAGAATATCAGATTTCTTGTTATAATTACTGTTACAACAAGAACCAGTATACTGAAGAATATCCTGTAAAACTCTGATTTACCGGACATATCTATTCTTTCCTCTTTCTGGAATTCACCTTCAAATGTATCAGCTACCGAATCAAGTATCTTATAGATACATACAAGCAATATAACAGTAACTTTCTCCGGACTGTAGCCGTTAAATACAACGTATACTATGCTTGCCAGAAATGTTATAAGACACATCATAAGTCTTAAAGTGAAATAATATCCAAAAGGATACTCATTCTTAACATCAGTAACCTGATATGTTCTTATTTCGAAATAGGCTATTGTAACAAGCCACTGTGCAATTGAAAGACCAATCGAGAACATTCCCGCTTTAGCCTCACCTAAGAAACGGCTTATAACAATTGTCATAACAAGCGTGGCAAGTGCGAAACATGCTGTTCCCATTGTAAACCAGATATATTTGTACTTATCTTCTGGTGTCTTATCCACACCCATTATTCTTGAAATAATATTCATATATACCTCTTAGTCTTTAAATTCCAATTTATATGGGTAATGATTCTTTCTCTTTTCAACTGGAGGAAGCTGCATATAATCTCCATACATATTTCTTAACTTCTCATCTTCGTTGGCTGGAAGAGGCATCTTAATATCTTCAAAATCATACATCTGTAATGGATATATCTCATCCTTTAACATTATATGATAATATGGATCTGTATCAAATAAGAATGCCATTCTCTTAGTATCCACATCATTATATCTTGATGCAATCTTTAAGCATTTGCCAGCAATCCAGTTATGTGAAATTCTGAACACAACAAGTCCGGCATGAATAATTGCTGTTGCAATATGTGTTATCTTAGCCTTAACTCCCTTATAAGGAAGTACCGGGAACGCAACATGTCTGAGAATAAGAAGCTTGCTCCAGAACCAGGCAGCTTTAGCCTGCTTTTTAAGTTCTTCCTCATCATCTGATATATTATCAAGCGGATACACATCAAGGAATATTCCAAGATCACATTTGATATTCTTAAGAGGTTCCTCTATAAATGTTGTTCCTTTCATCATAATTCTTGTTGTCATCAATGGATAATTCTTCATTGTTTCAACATTAGCAATTGAATACTTATCGCTGTAATCTCTTTTAATAACTTCAATCATCTTGTCGAAATCTTTTCTAGGAAGCATTACATCAATATCATCATCCCATGGAATGAATCCCTTATGTCTTATTGCCCCGATTCCTGATCCGGCATCACCAAACCATGTAAGATTATTCTCGTCACACACTTTGATGAAATCTCTAAGAATTTCCATCTCTGTCTGCTGTACCTTTTTAAGGGTTGCCTCATCGTATTCTTTCATCGTTAACTCCTATCCCTGCTTCATATCATTAGATTCTTCACTCTTGCTGTATGCCTTAGTAAGCATTTTAGCAATACATTTGGGCCAGAACTTCTGGTACATAATGTAATCTTCTTCAGATCTCTTATTATCATTAAGAATCTTAGTTGTCTCTGAGTCCTCATGTATTCTGTGATATGTGAGTATCTTATTACAGAATATAAAGTCTCCCTTAAGCTTTGATAATCTCTCCCATGCTTCCCAGTCTTCATCAGCTCTGAATCCATTAAGGAATACCTGCTTCATAAGATTAGGTCTGTAATATGTTGCTGATGGACAACATATTGGTGAGCCAAGCGATAACACTCTTCTTCTTATAAATCTGCTTCCCCACATTGCCTTTGGACGCATTATGAAAAGCATTATTCTCTTTACTTTAAGAATCTTGTTGGTTGTTACAATCTTGCCATTTCTTATCTCTGCATAATCGGTAAAGAAAAGCAGCGGCTTTTTAGCTTTAGCTGTATACGCTAACAGATTCTCTACATATTCAGGCGCATATTTATCATCCTGATGAGCTATAGTGACATAATCTGTCTGTACTTTAGAATAAGCAAAATTCCAATCCTGTGTAATTCCGCTTTCTCCCTCATTGACATACACCTTTAAATTATATTTTGCTGCTATGTTGTCAATATACTTATTAGGTGTAGATGTAGCAATAAATATCTCTGACTTTACAGTCTGTTCCATAAGTGATGTAATACACTCTTCGAGATATGGACTCTCCTTATAAGCGCATATCGCAAATGTATGATTAGTATTGACATGTTCCTTTGTCATTATAGTTCCTCCAAACGCCTTGTTTTAAGCATATGTATCTTCATACTATCTTCTACAGATACTCATTCTTTCCTTCTTCACGAAGCTTTGCAAGTACCTGCTTGATTTCGCCTGCATTCTCTTTAGTTGTAATAAGAGTTGCATCTTTAGTATCAACAACTACGATATCTCTTAAACCAACTGTGGCAATAAGTTTTTCGCCACCTTCTATTACACAGCCCCTAGTATTAACTGCAACTACATTGCCGTTAATTACATTGCTGTTATCATCATTCTTCTTGATTCTTCCTACTGCAAGCCATGAACCTACATCATCCCAACCGAAGTTGCCTGGAAGTGTGTAGATAGAATCTGCCTTCTCCATAATACCGTAGTCAACTGACTGTGACTCAAGATTAGGGAATTCTGCCTCAAGCACTGCATTTTCATCTGCTGTTCCAACTGCTGCCTTAATCTTTAATAAGCCTTCATATGTATCCGGCATGAACTTCTTAAAGCAGTCTAATATTGTAGATACCTTCCATACGAACATTCCACTGTTCCACAGATATGTTCCGTCAGCAAGGTATGATTTAGCTGTCTCAAGGTCTGGCTTCTCAACGAACTTTTCAACTGAATAAGCATTATTCTTCTTGTCATCCTGATTATACTTAATATAACCATAGCCTGTCTCTGGATAATTCGGAGTAATACCTACCGTTACAAGGTTAGCCCCCTCTTCTGCAATCTGAACAGCTTCTTTAAATGTATCTGCAAACACTTCATTATTCTTAATAAGGTGGTCTGATGGAAGTACAATCATAACTGCATCATCATATTTGCTTGCAACATGAACTGCTCCAAGGCCTACACATGGTGCTGTATTTCTTCCAACAGGCTCACATAATATATTTTCCTCTGGAATACCCGGAAGCTGCTGCTTTACAAGTTCTCTGTAGTTCTTGTTAGTAGCAATATAAACATCCTTAATATCAACCACTGGGCTGATTCGCTCTACCGTGAGCTGTATCATAGTCTTTCCGTCATCTGTAAGAGAAAGGAACTGTTTTGGCATATTAACACGGCTCTTTGGCCAGAATCGCTCTCCCTTACCACCTGCCATAATAAGTGCTGTAGTCTTCATAAATTCCTCCTTGTTCTGCCATATTGTTTTAACCATCAATTACGACATCTGTCTGTGCATCATAATATTTACCATCAGCTCTGATAGCACATCTATATGTGCCGCTTTCCATCTCTGTTGTATCTATTCCACAAAAAAACGGTGCATAGTTAATGTTCTTATCCACACCTTTTCTTAAATGAAATACTCTGTCACATACTGACTGTGCCTTAATCCTATAACAATTCTGTTCATTCCACAGAAAAATTACGGGATTATAATACACTTTATTTCCGTTATATGCAAATCCCCTAAGCTGCATATCATCATGATACCCTGTTTCTGTCACCTTAACTGTAGGTGATACTTCCATATATCCTGCAGCCGGCCTTAATCTGTCAGCTTTCTGAGGTTTTCTGTATATTACAGAATATATCTCATCTCCGAATCTGTAGTTATTCTCCGTCTGCGTAAGAAGCGGACTATAGAAAGGGTCATATTTCTCAAGCTTTGGATGTTTTTCATATGTCATATCCCTTGCATGCATATTACGTCTGTTCTTTTCTTCATCAACCTCATCATCACCTCTTGAGAATGATTCATGGTGAAAAAGAACCACGTCATTTCTTAAGACATTATAATATCCCTGTTCATAGAGAGTCAGGCATATATCAACATCATTATGTGTTACTTCAAATGCTTCATCAAATCCACCAGCTTTATCGAATTTAGCCTTCTCAATCATAAAGCATGCTCCTGTAACACACAGGCAGTCATAATCAGCGTAATTCCTGTGAGCCTTGATATTCTCATCATCAACTGCCTTCGCATACAGATGTGCAAAACAGCTTGATTCATAATTAATTACACCCACATGCTGGATATATGATGAGTCCGGATACAGAAGCTTTGCACCAACCGCGCCGGTACTTTCCTGCTTTGCCTGTCCGACAAGTACTGAAAGCCAGTCTGTGTCTTCATAATCCTGTCCGATTATTTCAATATCATCATTAAGGAACAGCAACAGATTACCTTTTGCTTTAGCTGCTCCAACATTACACATATGTGAGAAATTAAAATCTGCCTTTTCATACACATATGATGCCTGTCCTTCAAATGTATCTACAAGCTCCTGATACTTTTTTATGTTACTGTCGTTACTTCCATTGTCAACAACTACAATTTCATAATTGATATATTTTGTAAACCTGCATATACTTTGTAAACAGCATTTTAATATATCCGGATTATCCTTTGATGGAATAATTATGCTTACCAGATTATCTTCATCCGGAATGTAATGCACATGCTCAACAACCGCGTCATGCTTATCAGGTACAATATTCACATTAATGCCTGACTTATTAAGAAGCATTTTCTTAAAATCAGCCTTTCTGTAAGCAGCATCCATGTCTGAATTATTCTCAGTTCTTGTGTCCTTAACAAGTACCTGATGAATATGTCCAGCATTTTCCGACTTACACTCTGACAGAATCATTAAAGACAATTCATAATAATTAACCTTACTGCCCTCTCCCTGATTCTTCATACATCCATTAATTGCATCAATCAGCATATTCTTTTCGGCTGTAAAAGCATTTCCAATATAATTATAAGACAGCAGCGTATCCCATGAATAATCGGGCTTACAATTTGGAAGCATACATCCAGCTTGCGAATCATATTGTTCTGAATCTGTGTATACATAGCTAAGATTTCGCCCAGCCTTTTTCTGAGTCCTTATATAATGCGATACAATCCCTGCAAACTCTTTATCAAATTCACAGTTTTCATCACACACAGCAATATATTCAGCATTCATGCCAGACACCTCTGCCATCAGGCTTTCATAGTTCTCACAATGACTGCATATTTCTACACAATCTGCCTTATTATCAGTAATACGCTGTTTTGGTGCAATATTTTTCTGATAATTGCCATAGGCTTTCACATCTGTCATATTCTGATGCATCTTCTGGTGTAATGCATATCCGAATGTCTTAAAGCCTTCTTTTCCAATAATCTGCGCTGCTCTCGTTAAAAACATCTTTACCTCTAATAATTACTCTAATTCCAGTGTATATGACTCTGTATTAAGAGGGAAATTCCTGTTATAGAAAGGATCTCCTTCATCTAATTCTTTCTGCCATTTACTCTTGAACGTCTCAATCTCACCCTTGAATCTTAACTGCTTTTCTTCAGTATCCTCATAACCTCTTGACTTAGATTCATAATGATACCACTGTGAAAATGCGTCATAAACCACAAGATATCCCTTACTTCTGACTTTCATACAGAAATCAACATCATTGAATGCAACAGCATATTCTTCACATAAACCGCCAACTTCGTTATAGATATCCTTGGATATCATAAGGCATGCAGCCGTAACTGCAGAATAATCGCTTGAAAGATATGCCCTTGACATATATCCGTACTGGTTAGCATCTAATCCAATAAATGCATGTCCTGCAATTCCACCAAGACCGATAATTACACCGGCATGCTGTATTGTTCCATCCGGATACAATAACTTGGCACCAACGATTCCTACATCCGGACGCATGCAGTAACCAAGCATGTCTGATATAGAATCCGGAGCAATCATCTCTGTATCATTATTAAGAAGTAAAATGTAATCACCCTTTGCTTCCTTGACACCAAAATTATTAATTGCAGAATAGTTAAATTCACTCTTCCACATCAATACCCTGACATCAGAATATTCTTTCTGAATACTGTCATAATATTCAAATGTTTCTTTCTGCGTACTGTTATTCTCAACAATAATAACTTCTATATTCTTATAAGTATTGACATTAAACAGTGAACGTACACATTTATCAAGATCATCAATATGATCCTTATTAGGAATTACAATTGAAACAAGAGGATTTCCCGGTGTTTCATATATAACCCTGCTTCCTCCAAATAACTTGCTAAGTTCAACCTTACCCGGTATTCCAAGTCTCTTAAGATGATCCTCAACAGCCTTTCTTCCTGCTTCATGGCAGTATGCCTTACTTGCAGGATTAGCTGCTGTAGAATTATCATGCATTCTCCAATGATATAATATCTTGGCAATATGCCTAGTCTTACGGGCTTTTTCTGTACATCTTAATATAACATCATAATCCTGTGCCCCGTCATACTCAGCCTTAAATCCGCCAATTTCCTTAAGCAGCTCTGTCTTGACACAGAAAAAATGTGTTATATAGTTATGTGATCTTAACAAATCAATATTGTAATCTGGCTTAAAATTAGGATCAACATTTATCCAGTCTGGTCCTAATATCTTATCTTCATCTGTATATACAGCATCAACAAGCTTATCCTGAAACGCCTTAACAACTTCATATAAAGCATCCGGTTCTAATGTGTCATCATGATCAAGAAGACCTGTTATCTCACCATCAGCCAGTTCAAGTGCTGCATTAGTGTTGCCTGCAATTCCCTTATTACTATCTAACAGCTTATATATTATTCTTGAATCCTTATTGTGATATTCCTCAAGAACCTTCTCAAGCTTTGCATTTCCGCAGCTGCCATCCGCTATACACAGCTGCCAGTTACTATATGACTGGTCAATCACTGACTGAATCATCTCTTCAAGATACTTAACAGGTGTATTGTATGTTGGAACAATAATACTTATCTTAGGTTCATAATCAAACTTAGCTTTCTTCTGGTTATCCAGTTCTTCCTGTGTAACTTTATGAATTGCAAACCATTTCTTATATATCTCAGCCTGATCCATGACACCATATAATCCGCCATACACATACTCTTTAAGATCTTTGAATCCATATAATCTTATATGATGGCAGAGACGTGCAACATTATGTGGTGTGATAGCCTTAATCATTCTCTTAGCTTTATCTATATTGTAAACTCTTCTCTGTCTTTTAATCTCTTGGTCTATATTAATATCAATATTCTTAGCATCTGACTTAAAATGTAATACATATCCCGGTTTCTCGTCTATTGTAATAGTAAATCCAACGGCTTTCTTCTCATCTTCTGTATAACCATTATCAATTAAGTCAAGACGCTCACAACGCATGTTCTTGAATTCAAGCGGATTATTATTAACATCTGTCATGTCGATTGTCACATCGCCTTCCTGTGCAACACCCCATCCTGCTACTCTGTAAACATGCTTATCATCAGTAGTCTTTTCTGGCCATATTCTGTCTATATTATACTGTAATATCTGATCCTGTATTGTATATACAACATCCTTTTCATCAGCACTCGCAATCTGGCTTCTTACCCCCGCATCAACGACATACAGTTCAATACTCTTAACATCACTCTTATTAACATCTGCTTTAATAATGAATCCTATCTTACAGTCTCTTTTAAGACTATTACTTATAAGAAGATCCAGCTTGTCCTCTCTTGTTATATGCTGGATGCTACACTCTGTCTTTTCCCCATTAATAAATAATTCAAATGAATAATCATCAAAATCCTTAGGAATATACCAGCCTGCAATTCTGATATGAAGTTTTCCCTGATTATCTGAAAGCTGTATATTAATTACATTATCACTCTTTTTCATAGCCACTACCTTTCAATTAACAGTTCTTCCATGTATGTTCAATTCTTGCAACACCCATATCTTCAATTCCTGATACAACATTAAACCTTGCTGCTTCTTTATAATAATCAATTGGTGTTCCATCAGCTTTCTCAAGCACTATATCAACCCAGTACTGGCTTCTTGTAAGTGTCATACTGTCAAACTCAATAACAATCTTTCCATCTTTCTCAAGGTCAAATGCATCAAGTCTGTCTATCTTAGTACTGCTTCCGCTGCATAACTGACCATCAATTCTGTAAATCATGTATCTTGCATGAACATCTTTTACGGGAGTCTCAACAGAATAATCTATCTCTATTACGGCTTTTCTTCCAGTCTCAAGTGTCTCTGTTCTCTTGCCATCATCACAAGATAAGATAACATCATTAATTCTCGCCTCAAAACTTCCGTAACGCTTATCGTTACCGCCTTCTTTATTCTCTTCCTCGGCCTTCTTAAGTCTTCTCTGCTCTGCTTCAATTCTTAAGATTCTGGCTCTCTCCTGCTCGTCCTTGCTTAATCTTTCCTGATTCATATAATCAAGATAAGCAATATCAACCTCTCTTGGATCACCTTCCTGCTCAATCTGACCATCTTTAATCCAGATTGACTTGTCGCAGATTTCTTCAATCTGTCCAAGAGCATGTGATACTATAATAATAGTTGTTCCATTAGCCTTAATCTCTCTTAACTTATTGAAACATTTTGCCTGGAAATTCGCATCACCAACGGCAAGAATCTCATCAATAAGAAGAATATCTGCATTAACATTAATGGCTACTGAGAACGCAAGTCTCATATACATACCTGATGAATATGTTCTTACAGGATTATCAATAAACTGCTGTAATTCTGAAAACTCGATAATATCCTCAAGTCTTTCATCTATCTCTTTCTTAGTAAGACCAAATATCGCCGCATTAGTATATATATTCTCTCTTCCACTCATATCTGGATGAAATCCGGCACCAAGCTCAAGAAGGCTCGATACTCTTCCACACATCTCAATAGAACCACTGTCAGGATATATAATCTTGGTTAAAAGCTTAAGAGTTGTACTCTTACCACAGCCATTTCTTCCAATAAGACCTACTGCCTCACCCTTCTTTACTGAAAAGCTTATATCATTAAGAACAACTCTGTTTTCATATCTGTTTCTCTTCCAGAACAGCATTTTCTCTTTAAGTTCATTGCCCTTATCAAAATACACTTTAAAGCTCTTGGATACATTCCTTACTTCAATTGAATTCTCATTGTTAAGCATACTTATCTCTCTTTCTTAAACATTAAAACTCTTCTGCGAATCCGCGCTGAAGTCTTCTGAATATAATTGCTCCCAGAATAACAAAAACAACGCCTGTTATAATTGCAACCAATAATGTAGACAAATCCGGAATCTGCTTATAATAAAGAATTTGTCTGTATATATTGATGATTGGTGTCATTGGATTCAAATTGAATATTGTCTTTAATATCTGTGGAACATTAGCATTCTCCACCATATCAACGCCGTACATAACTGGTGTCATGTACTGTAATGCCATAACTACAATTCCAAGAATGTACTGTAAATCTCTAAGATATACAGTAAGTGCAGAAACTATAAGTCCAATTCCAAGACATAATATATATTCAACAATCATTACGACAGGAAGATATAATAATGCAACCGGATTAATTCCTCTTCCTGAGAAAATAAGTACAATAAACACAACAACAAATGTAAGAATCATGTTAATGAATGCACTTGTTACTGTAGATATTGGAATAACTTCTCTTGGGAAATATATTTTCTTAACCATGTTAGATTCACGCATTATACATGTTGAACCATCCTGAACACTTGAACCGAAGAACATCCATGGTACAAGTGCTACGAAAAGGAACAGATAATACTGCTCATAATTAGCTCTCATAATTATTGAGAAAACCAGTGTAAACACTAAAAGCTGTAACAGTGGGTTAATAAATGTCCACATAAATCCAAGCATTGAGCCCTTGTATCTTCCTCGTAAATCTTTCTTCACCAGAGAAAATATCATCTCTCTGTATTCATACATTTCCTTTAAATGTTTCATAAATCCTCCATTTAATTATGGCTGTTAGAAATTCGCATATAAGAATCCGCTTCCAGCGTCACTTGCGTATCCCAGAACAAATATTGCTACTATAATACCGTAATATATAAGCCATCTTACGGCTATTGGTTTTGCTGCTACGGCAGCTCTTATCTGTACTCCTCTTTCCTTTAGAATGCTTATTATTAATACAACAATGCATCCTGCTAAAAGAATTATGTAATCAACCGATGTTAAACCAATACACTTAAACATCTGTGCATTAAGCTGGTCAAACCTTAATTCTGTAAACATCCGCTTTATCATTCTGATTGCAGACCCCATACCTGCTGCGCTGCAATCAAATACCCATCCAATATTGACAAGTATAAATGTTCTTAATACCTGTACACACTGCCACCACTTCTTATGTGGATCAATATGACATGCATGTAAACATTTTTTATAAAGAGGTTCTGCGAGGTTACTGAATGCTATTATCACGCCATTATACATACCGTACATGATATAACGCCATTCTGCACCATGCCATATACCTACTATGAAGAATATCAGAAGATTAGAAAGACATATTGGGAGAGTCTTTCCAAGATGATCTCCAAGATGCTTCTTGCCCCACTTTCCGAACTTGTTCATAGCCTTTGATAAGCAGAATGGATAGAAGACATAATCCTTCATCCATGTACCTAGTGTAATATGCCACCTTCTCCAGAACTCTCCGATTGATTTACTAAAATATGGCTGTCTGAAGTTCTCATCCATAGTTACACCAAAAAGCTGTGCAACACCTATTACTATATCAATACCGCCTGAGAAATCAGCATATAACTGGATTGAATACATAAGCACCGCTATTATTGCCATTGCTCCCCCGTATTCATCAGGCTTGTTAAATATCATTGCCACAAATACTCCAGCCCTGTCTGCAAGAACCATCTTCTTAAACAAACCCCAGAATATTCTCTGAATTCCAAACTGTACATTCTGAAGATTAAATGCATTGCCTGCAAAAAGTGTTTTCTTCAGCTTATCAAATCTTCCAATAGGTCCCTGCATAATCTGTGGGAAGAATGATACGAAAAGACATATCCTGAATGGATTCTTTTCTGCTCTGTATTTTCCCTGATATATATCAATAACATAAGATATTGACTGAAATGTAAAGAATGATAAGCCAAGCGGCATTACATAATTGCTTAATGCATACACAGTCTTATCAATACCTATCTTGTTAAATACTGCTGTGATATTACCTGTGATAAATCCACCATATTTTAATACTGCAAGAACACCAAAATTAATAAGCATTGCAATAACAAGAATTATTCTCTTCTTATGCTTAACAGAATTCTTAAATTTCTTCTTCTGTTCCCTGCCAATCTCTGCCTTGTGTTCTTTCAGATATGCATCTGACTTATCCTGTATATGTTCCATTGCTAGTGCCGCAAGATATATAACCAGCGATGCTGCAACCATGAACAGACTATTCTTCGCATTGAATGAAAAATAATACAGATAACTTAACACCAGTAACCAGATCCATCTTACTTTAGATGGAAGTACATAATATATAACTACTCCGATTAATATAAAAAACCAAAATAACGCTGTTGTAAATGACATTTTATTTCTCCACTACCCCATATAATTCCGCTTCAGTATTGTACATTTGCTGAAATGAACTGTAGAAATATTTATTAATATCTTTAGTTCCCTGTTTATGTTCTTTAATTATTTTGCCAAGAAATTCTGAATATTCTTTTGCAAATTCTCCATTCATATGTCCTTCTTTATCAACAAAATCTGAATCCTCTCTTGGCAATATGTCCTGTCTCGCCATATTAAAATCATAATAAAACACCCCATTGTCAGCAAGCAGTTTGTTAATTGTATCATGGACATTTTCCATGTGAAGAGTTCCCACACTGCTCGGAGTTATTGGAGATGTTACCGCAATCAGGTCAATATCATTGTCTCTGCAATATTTTATTATCTTGTTAAGATATTTCAGAGGATAACCTGTAACCTGCTCCTTGCTTCTTTTACTCCAGCTTTCTATAAGCTTCTGTCCGGCAAGTTCCCCACTGACAGGGTTAATATAGAAATATCCTCTGCCGGCATATGTTCCACCGTCTACATTAAGTGAACTTATATCTGCTTCTTTGTATTCCTTAGATAACTTCTGTTCGATATTTTCTTTCATATTAGACGGAGTAAACGTACATGCCTGTCTTCTTGTGAAAACATTCCTTATCTCCATACGTTCCATGTTATCGTATATATATTGCCACTTTACATATGAACGCCAATCCATCTGACATTGAATAAACTGTTCAGTATAGAATCCTTCTTTAGGAGGATTGAAATAATACTGATAATCAATATCAAGAATAACCGTCTTAATATCATTAGTTCTGCATGTCTCTTCGAGTACATAATACGAATCTTTTACTGTTTCTCCCGGAATTGCCATATTAATCGAATACGTTCCCGCATTCTTATCAATCTGCTCCGGATCAGATGATGCCCTTGCATGTGATGCTCCGATTACAACTGTATCATAATCAGTACCATTATCCTTAGCACACACATTTCTTAAAATGTAATTAACATAGCCTGTCTGTACGCAGGCAAAATCAATCACTCCCATTATAGCTGCAAGTCCCGCTAAGAATATTACGCATCTTATTATTGGTTTAAATTTTTTCATAACTACCTTCTATATATCATCTTTTTACAAAATATCGATTACTGATAATATTACGCATCCGTTACCTTGTCAATCAGCTTTTTCATGTATTTTTCTTAACCTCTCACTGACAATATCCGCAGAACGCTTGTACGCCAGATGTTCCCTGGCATATTTCTGACCATTCCCAGCAATTCTTTCGTAGAAATCCTTATCCTCATAAAGCCTTCTCATATAGTCTGCTGCCTCATCAACATGTGCATCAGCCCATACATTGCCCTTCTTGAACGGCTCATAGTCCTTATCAAGCTCTATCATGTCGTAACCGACCATGCATGCTGTATCACTGTTCATAAACTCTGTATTGCCTGACCAGTCAGTTGCAATAACAGGTGTACCAACATACATTGACTCAGCCATAACAAGTCCGAAGCCTTCTGAACGGTGAAGTGAAACATACACATCCACATCTGCAAGAAGTGTATTAACCTCACATCTTCCCATATGACCACACATATAATAAATGTTGTCGCAGTCCTCTATTACAGAACCAATAATCTTTTCATCTTCTGCAGATAATTCTGCCTCGCTTATCTTGATAACAAGTCCGACATCCTTGTATTTTTCTTTAGTCTGTTCATCTTTGCAGAACGCTTCTTTAAATGCTTTAATGGCAGCAAGCGGATTCTTTCTTTCCATAACGCTTCCACTGTTATACATTACAAGGAATAAGAACTTATCTTCTGGAAGATTAAAATGCTTTCTATCAAACTTCACAGTATCCGTCTCAGGTGCAACACAGTGCGGAACTGTTATTACAGGCTTGTCTGTGTATTTCTTCAAAGTATTCGTAACAAAATCAGACGGTGTCCAGACTTCATCAACAAGCTTGAATGCCGGAAGCCACTCTTCTGGAAATGTCTCCAGCTCCCATGCCCAGTATCCTATGTTATATCTGTAATCCCATACTTCTTTTCCAAGGCTTAAATATGCTACCATGAATTCACTTGCATTAACATGAATAATATTCACATCAAAAGGAAGCTCCTCTGTAAGTCTGTCAGCATAAGTATCATTGCTTCTTGAACCTCCTGGTGGAACAAAGAAATCCCTTATAACATGAGGTTCTTTATTCTCATCAAGCAGCCTGCACATAATTCTTGCGCTTTGTCCAAGTCCATTATCTCCCTTAATATTACCTATTATATTGGCACCACATTTGTATCTTCCTGCCTCATATTTTTCAATAGAATCAGCCGACAGCTTGTCTGTGGCATTATTAATTATCCCTGCTTTCATCTTACTTAAAAGCTTCATAGGAATAATCTTTGTCAGCACCGGTCTCAATGCTTCTCCCGTATTAAGAAAAAATTTTGATAAACCCATATAAACCTCAACATTCTATCTGTTATTCATCTGGCTGTTAATAAAGTCTCTCACCATACCACCAAGTCTTTCCGGTGTATACTTGTCCAACGCATGTCTGTATGCATTCTCATCAACAAGTCCAGAATTAATCTTCTTATCTATATTCTTCATTCCATTCACAAGACTTATAACCTTATCATCATCATCACCGGCAAGACTGAATCTTTCCACACAGTCACCTACTACCTCGTCAAATATTTTAAGATTACTTGCAAGTATTGGCTTATTATGCTTCATTACCTCTAATATAGGCATTCCGAAGCCTTCTGCCATAGAAGGAAACACAAAGCATGAACAATTGTTATACAGGTCATATCTTGTAGTGTGTGATACATAACCAAGATAAGTAAGACCTTCAACCTCTGTAAGTGCAGTCTCAAGAAGCTGCTCAATATCATCCTCCTGCATCTTACCGGCAAGAATAAGAGGTCTTGTTCCGCCTTCTTCCCTGTATCTTCTGTACGCTTTAATAAGGATATCAACGCCCTTACGCTTCTCCATATTACCTACATACAAGAAATAATTCTCATCCTTAGGCGGTACATATCTTGTAAGCGGATTAGATATAATGTAGGCATTGCAGCTTGGAATCTTCTTAGCCTTTGGAAAATACATCTCTGTGTCGTCCTTAGTCTGCTCCGAATTATACAGAATCATATCTGTATGTCTTAAAGTCACGCCAAGATTAAACTTAAAATAATAGCTGTATATTTTTCCAAAGTATCTTACATACTGAATAGGAAACATATCGTGTATTGTGATAAGTGTCTTAAAGCTTCCACCGAGATTAATAGGAATAATCGTATTAACCTCCCAGAATATATCCGGCCTCACCTGCTTTAATTCTTTCTTAATAAATGCAAAATATGCATACACACCCGCACTTCTATATACAGGCTTTCCCCATTCAATAACCTTGATTCCTCTAGCCTCAAATCTCTTAATATATTCACTCTCTTTAACATCTGTAAAAAGAATCCATTTAAATTCATCATATGTTATGAGCTGTTCTAAGAAGTCATTAAGATACATGCCCACACCGCTTGGTCTGCTGCCTAAAGTTCTTGCATCAACAGCAATCTTTAATTTCTTCATAACTGTATTCTCTGCCCCCAATAAATAATCTTTTATTCTATCAGAGTATTTCCATAATATGCATGTTCAAACTACCCCTGTAACAAAACATGTTTCTTTTGATTTTACCATATTATAGATATAATTGCTATACATTATTTTCTACACACAAATACACCAGCCTCTTTGGTTATTGTCATAGGTTTCACAAGTTTTTTCTCTACATATTTTTTAAAATCTGTATACTTATCCACAAGGTACTCTTTCTGATTGCCATGACATGATAGTATATAATCTACCAGCGGTTCTGCTTCATCAACAACAAGCGCATCTTTATAATCTCTTCTCTCAACATCTGAAAAATGTTTTTTTAATATCTTATCTCCATTATCAAGTCCGAATTTTTCAAAAAGCTTATCTGCTTCAAGTGCAATTCTCTTATCGTATCCCGACACAAGGCGGCTTATCTCCTGCATATGCCTGCTGCCATATGTACTGCACACAAGCACTCCTCCAGGCTTTAACACCCTCACAATTTCATCAAGTGCCTTATTGACATTTTTACAATAAAACAGCACATGATTAGCAATCACCAGATCATACGATTCATCTTTTGCCCCTGTCTTTTCGCATGAAGCCACTCTGAACCTGAATGACACATCAATATCTCTTTCCTTCCAGCTCTCTGTTGCTTTTTTTATATTTCTTCTCGCATCACTTATCATGCCTTCTGATATATCTGTAAGCTCTATATATATGTTTTTTTTCTTCCCTGAAAATTCATTTCTCTTTCCTGTCATGGCAAGCTGACCTATATTGTCAACCCACAATGTTCCATCACCACACCCAATCTCAAGAATTCTCATCCCCTTAACAATACCACACTGCTCATATACCCACGGAAACCATCCCTGTTTATTAACTGAAAACCTGTTATGAAGATTAATTCTTGCAGATATATTTCCAGCATTAATGTACTGATTCTTCATGCTGTCTTCCATATTAGTAAGATGGATAATCTCCAGCATATTACTCCAGTCAACTCCTTTTCCCTCTTTAATAGAGTCTTCTGTTTCTTCAATAGCTTTACATACAAGCTGCATCTGTGCAATCTTGTCCTGAATCATTCGCTTTTGAAGTTCAAGTGAATTCTTAAGTACATGATAATCTGAATCACCAATTGTCATATTTCTTATATCGTCCAGTGTAAATCCAAGATATTTAAGCAATAATATCTGCTGTAACCTTGTAAAATCTGAATCCGTATAAAATCTCACTCCCTCATCAGTAAGAAGTGAAGGCTTTAATATGTTCTGCTGATCATAATATCTTATAGTCCTTACTGAAACATTTGATTTCTTCGCAAATTCGCCTGAAGAATAATACCCGTCTTTATGCATATATTACTCCTTGTAAAAATTTTTCAAAAAACACTTGAAGGTGACGTTACGTCATCTTTTATTATATACCTGACTTAAAAAATGTCTACTTGAAAATTAACATAACATTTTAACAAACAAGGAGGGACTTCAATTATGAAGGGTATTATTTTAGCTGGTGGTTCTGGCACACGCCTTTACCCACTCACAATGGTAACTAGTAAACAGCTTCTTCCAATCTATGATAAGCCAATGATTTATTATCCACTCTCAGTTCTTATGAGTGCTGGTATCAGAGATATTCTTATCATCTCTACACCACAGGATACTCCTAGATTCAAAGAGCTTTTAAAGGACGGAAGCCAGTTCGGTGTTAACCTTACTTACGCTGTACAGCCAAGCCCGGACGGACTTGCACAGGCATTTATTATCGGTGAGGAATTCATCGGTGATGACACTGTTGCCATGGTTCTTGGTGATAATATATTTGCAGGTCACGGTCTTAAGAAAAGACTTAAGGCAGCTGTTGAGAATGCTGAATCAGGAAAGGGTGCAACAGTATTTGGCTACTATGTTGATGATCCTGAAAGATTTGGTATTGTTGAATTTAATAATGAAGGAAAGGCTGTCTCTATCGAAGAAAAGCCAGCGCAGCCTAAGAGCAACTACTGTGTAACAGGTCTTTACTTCTACGACAACAAGGTTGTTGAATACGCTAAGAACTTAAAGCCATCTGCAAGAGGCGAGCTTGAGATTACTGATCTTAACCGTATCTACTTAGAGAAGGGTACTTTAAATGTAGAGCTTCTCGGTCAGGGATTTACATGGCTTGATACAGGAACACATGAAAGCCTTGTAGAAGCTACTAACTTTGTTAAGACTGTTGAGACTCATCAGCACAGAAAGATTGCATGTCTTGAAGAAATCGCTTACTTAAACGGCTGGATTAACAAAGATGACGTCCTCAAGGTATATGAAGTATTAAAGAAGAACCAGTATGGTCAGTACTTAAAGGATGTCTTAGACGGCAAATATGTCGACAAGCTTCATGAATAATTAAGTACATTTAGTTAAAACATTTTTCATATAAGAACACATTTTAAATATTAAGGAGATTAATTATGACAATTATTGTTACCGGTGGAGCCGGATTTATCGGAAGTAACTTTATATTTCACATGTTAAACAAATACCCAGACTACAGAATCATCTGTCTTGACTGCCTCACATATGCAGGTAATCTTTCAACTCTTGAGCCTGTTATGTCTAACCCTAACTTCAGATTCGTTAAGGAAAGCATCACAGACCGCGAAGCTGTTTACAAACTTTTCGAAGAAGAGCATCCGGATATGGTTGTAAACTTCGCTGCTGAATCACACGTTGACCGTTCTATCGAGAACCCGGAAGTTTTCCTTATAACTAATATTCTTGGTACACAGGTTCTTATGGATGCCTGCAGAAAGTACGGTATTCAGAGATACCATCAGGTA
>ENA-USUK01000868-USUK01000868.1-human-gut-metagenome-genome-assembly--contig:-NODE-868-length-23763-cov-12.169636_pt1 | contig 23763 bp, 18 predicted proteins | sample MGYA00250062_ERZ773400 | MGnify/ENA primary metagenome ERZ773400 (study PRJEB29103, sample SAMN06111961) | human gut metagenome | biome: human gut; feature: ankylosing spondylitis patient; material... | reverse complement strand
CTTCCATGCGTTCGACGAGTGTGGAGGGCAAGCCTCCTGCGGGAACGGGCGGCTCATCAAGGATGCCCATGACCGAAGCGATCAGCTCTTCGTCGAGCTGATTGACGCTGACGACGGCGGGATTGCCGCTGATGTTCGCGCTGCTGGAGGTGATGGGTTCGCCTACGGCCTGCGCAAGCGCGCGGGCTACGGGGTGGGAGGACAGGCGCACGGCCACGCGTCCCGTGCCCCCGGTGAGGATGTCCGGGACGCGGAGGCGTGCCGGGAAGATGACCGAAAGCGGACCGGGCCAGAAGCGTTTCAGGAGCGGCATGAGCTCGTCGTGGACCTTGGCGATCATATCAAGCTGTTCCCAGTCACCCAGAATCAAGGGCAGAGGACGGACAGTGGAGCGGTGCTTGGCCCGGTAAACGCGCGCGGTGGCGTCGGCGTCGAGGGCGCGGCTCCCGAGCGCGAAAAAGGTTTCCGTCGGGAAGATGACGGGATGCCCATCAAGCATGAGCTCCACCGCGCGTTTAAAGTCGACGTAGGGCGGCGTGTTGACGCCGCTAGCCTGTGAAGATGCCATATGCTTGCCTCCCGGACCTGCCGATGTTAGGTGAAGGCTCTCTTTTCAGAGCTTGTGAGGCTACGGGCCCGAAGCCCGCAACATGCATTCTATCCCCGCAACAACAGGGCATCATGACTTTAAAACCATTGCGAATCGTTGCCGTGGGGCGTTTGAAGACGCCCTTCTGGAAGGCGGCCGCCGAGCATTACGTTGAGCGGCTCGTCCGCTGGCGGGCGTTCACCGAGTCCATTATCAAGGACGGTGATCCTTCCTTGCCTATTGTTGACCGTAATGCTTTGGAAGGCAAGGGGATTCTATCCGCCCTTTCCGCCTCCGACATTCCCGTCGTGCTTGACGAACGGGGGAAGACCTTTACCTCCCGGCAATTCTCCGTTTTTCTGGAGCGGCTTTCCGAGAACGCCAGCCGCCGCCCCTGTTTTATCATCGGCGGGGCCTTTGGGCTTGACGATTCCGTAAAGCAGGCGGCTAGCCATTTGATCGCCCTTGGCCCCCTTACTATGACGCATGAGCTTGCCCGCGTCGTACTTTTTGAGCAGTTGTACCGTGCCGAGTCGTTAACGCGCGGGCTGCCGTATCATCATTGATGGAGTTGGGGTGGAAATGAAGATTGGAGGGGGGAGGGGAAACTTTCTCCAGAAAGTTTCCCCTCCCTCTCCCCATGTTCCCTCAATTCCCCTTCATCTCATCTTCATCCCTGTGTCGCTTGTCGGCGTACATGGAGGCGTCCGCCAACCGGAAAAGCCCGGTGTAGTCGGCTGCATCATTGGGGAAAGCCGCTATGCCGATGCTTGCGGACATGGAAAGGCCGTCCGGCAAGGGGAACGACAGCCCGCGCCTGAGTTCGTCGATGCGTTTTTCGAGGGCACCCATTGAGGGCACGCCCCGGAAAAGCGCGATGAACTCGTCGCCGCCGATGCGCCCGGCGATGTCCCCTTCGTTGAGCATGGAGCCCAGGCGCCGCGCCGTCTCAATGAGCGCGTGATCCCCGGTGAGATGGCCGCATGTATTAAGGTTGGGGTCGCGAGTTCGAGTCTCGTTTTCCGCTCCCGGAGCCTTTGAAAAGAGGCGGCAATAAAGAGCAAAAACCTTATGTATCAATGATATGTAAGGTTTTTTCGTTTTTGGGTTGAAGTTGTAAAAAAAGCCTGCCTGCTAAAGAGCGATGGGGTGGATACCGCAAATAGGGCGGAACTGTTTGCCGATCCCGGTTCGGGGTGGAATCAAAGCCCGGACAGAAAGATATGCTGACCGAGAGCGTATTATCCGTGCAACAGCCGCAAGAGATGAAGCCCGACACAAAGCCGCAGGTCAAACCGGAACAGCAACAGAAACCGAGGCCGCGTGTTAGAACTTACTCGCCGAGAAAACGGGGAAGGCATCTTTGATTTAATACATATAATTTCTTGTATACTTTATAAAATGCTATTTTTGGAAAAAAATCTGAAATATGTCAAATAATATAACGTCTATCACGCGACAGTTAATCGCAGATGAAATAGAAACTTCTAAAATATCTATTTGCGGAAAGTTGAATGACGCCGAATTTCTAAATAGAATATTTGATTTAGAACAATTGCCATCTCAAGACAAACGATACAAAACCGCATTTGGAGATATTAGTTGTCATTCTCGATTTGGCGACTACGAAACTATTACTTGGATGTTTAACGACAGCCGTTTTAATTTGTTACACTGTAACGATGAATTATTTATTCGTTTTATATGTGAAACACTAAATCCGGCTGTAATGCACAAACAGGAAGATTTAGATAAGCTCAAAGCTATATATAGTAGATATTTACGAGGTGATGGATATGAATTATATATTCGATATAATATTTCCTCAATGCCTATATATGGTGTGAGAAAAATAGAAACAGGCATTGATATTCAAGAAAAATCAATACAGCAATATTTAGATTCTGAATATGTCCTGTCAAAAGTAAATTTGATGAAATCTATGGTCAAAACAAATACTGATTTGGCTTTAGGCAGCGCAAAAGAATTATTGGAAATCGTATGTAAAAGTATTTTATCGGAGAAAAAAATCTCATATACAGACGATATGACCCTTTCAAAACTTTTTAAGGAAACTATCAATTCAGTAGGAATATTAGAATCATCTTCGGCCAGTAATAAAGAACAAGCAGACCGCTCAATACGCCAAATTTTGAGCGGTTTAAATAGTGTTATTCAAGGAGTTTCAGAATTGCGTAATGGGTATGGATCTGGCCATGGCAAAGAGGCATCTTTCAAAAGATTAGAGCCTCAATATGTAGAATTTGTCGTGTCAATTGTTTCAAATATAGTAGTTTTCATTTTGCAAATTAATGGAGAAACAACGCCATTGCAGAATTAATAACAATAACAGAGTGGAGATTATCTCCCACTCAAACGTTTATATTCTACAATCTGTTCTTCGCAGACCTTTTCCACAATGTCGCGGAGTAGTTCGATCTTGGGGACGAGGGCGTCGATGTCGGCTTTTGTTACAACGAATTTGTCATTGTAGCGGGCTTCCAGATAGGCGCGGCGCAGCAGGTCGAACAGGCGTTTTTCTTCATCCGTGTCGCAGGGGAATACTTTTGCCAATTCCAGCGTATAGGGTTTACATTTCCCGATCAGAAATTCAAGATCATGTTCTTTATACCCGTAAAGAATATAAACCAACGGGATAGCTTTTAGAAAATACTCGGCAGCTTGGTGAAGATAAAAAGATGCTTGGACAAATCTGTTTTTGTGGATGTTAGTAATAGCGTCATCAAAGAAATATGTAGCGCGAATATATTTGCTTGTATAATACTCTTCCGCCATTGCCTTAATCTCCGCATAGTCCAATTCTTTTGGTGTGGTTAACAGACATTCGCCCGAATCGTAGAGCATGATTCCCTTTGCGACGATCTCGACGTAGAAATAACGTCCCATCGTCAGGGCGTCGTTCAGCTTGGAGATGCTTTCGTTGATAATCTGGGGTCGGGGCAGGTTCTCGTCGTTCTTCCCGGCTGCAAACCGCTCCCTAACGCGGGCCTCTACCGTGCTTTCCCGTTCTCCCAGCCGACGCTTGGTAACGACCAGCAGATCGTAGTCGCTCATGTAGATTGTCCGCACGCCGTAGTCGCGCCGTTCGTCGCGTTCGACATAGGTATTCGCCGCATAACTCCCGTATAGGATAATCATAACGACATCTTTCACCTCGTCGCGGATCAGTGCGGCCAATTCGTGTAAATCCCGCTGTTTGCGTTCGGGCAGAAAGTCGATGGAGTTCTTCATACCTACAAAATTAGCAAGATTTTTCCAAAAACACACGGCCCGTTGGTATTAGATTCGAAATTGTTCGTATATTTGTTTCACGATTCCTTGAAGCAGTTTCGTTGTATAGGGGCGGCAGAAGCCGTCCGGGAACAAACTGGCAAGCAACTACTATGCAAACTTCAAGGAATTATCTCGATTCGGCATAGCCGACGGACATAACATATAAAGGGTAAACAACTCTTTATACCGTTAAGCAAACGTGGAAACCTCTTTCGAGAGGGTTTGAATCAGGTATAATAGTTGTCAGTCCTTGTTATGTCCTGCCCTTTACGGGCGGGGCAGGCAAGGGCGCAGGACAGCTTACTGATTCGGGTTTTCCACGACCTGCTTAACGGGGCTGCAAATGCGCCCCTTTTTTATTTCTATCCGGGGCGCACTCCCACAATCTCAACCCCGGTATTATGTCACGGCAAATCAATCGAAAAGAGGCGTTTTTGGCATCCGTCGGCCCTTGGTCGGCGGGCATTGCCGTGTCTGCCGGGGGCTTCACAAGGACGGCGGACATGGCCCTGAAATCTGGTAGTAACACGCAAGTAATCCCGTGCCCGGCCGTCCTTTTTATTATGCGGATGCGGGCGGCCGAAACGAATTCTTCAATCTGTGAAGTTGCGTCACTTGATTGTTTCGGCCCCGCATCCGCTTTTTAATCCGACAACCACAAACTATGGAACCAGCCTTTACCCTCGGCATCCTGTACGGCTGCGGCTGCGGTTTCCGCACGGCGCAGTATTTCGAACAACTCGCCGCATACTATCTGAAATCCATGTCGCGCGTCCGGGTGCTGATCGCTCTGACGGGCAAAGCCGAGCGGTCGGTTGCGGCCTGTCTTTTGGAACAACGAGCGAAGCACTCCGGGCTGGAGGTCGCCGTCGTGCTGACGGCCCGGCAATGGCGGGAATATCTGCAAAACATTTCGCACGGCAAAGCCGCCGAATGCAACCCGATTATCGACGCGGCGGATCGTCGGGAGGTGATGGAACGGTGCGCGGAGCGTTTTTCGCCTCCGGAGCTGTTCCGGCTGTTTATCGAGCGTTGCGACCTGCTCGTTTTTCAAGAACACCATGCCGGGGCACAAATGGTCGGACTGATGCGCGAACTGCTGACGGATATGGCCGTGCCGCTGCCCGTGCAGTACGAACTTCTCCATCCCGGCTATGCGAGCCTGCATTATCCGGCCGACCGGAAGCAGTACCGAATATACGGAGGCCCTTACTACGATCCCTATCAGGAGATTCGGCAGAGCGTCGCCTACCTGCGGCGCAATAATTTCGTGATCCGGGCGGAACACCTTCCGATGATCTTCGTGCGCAAATGGCAGTCCGCGCCGCCGGGGTGGTATCATTACCTGACGACCCCGGACGATACGGACATGATATTCCGCCTGCGGGAAACGCCGCGCCACGATCATCTTTCGCTCAAAGTGTTCGCATACGCCTATGCCGTAAGGCATGATATGTGGGCGGGAGGCCGGGAAACCCCGTCGGGGGTCGACGCGATAAGGCGGTTCCGGCAATTCCGGCAACTGTTGGAGATCATAGCCGCCCGGCGGGAAGCGGGGGAGCGGGTGGAATCGTTCGACCTGATGGATTTCGACGAATATGATAAAATGCTCCGCCAAAATAGATAGAATAAAAGATTTGTTTTTGTCTAAAAGACTGTCTGTCTTCGTATTGACACATAGAAATGCAGCGAGGAGCAAAAGGTGAGCTGAAAACCGAAAGGTCGCCATAACATTCTGATACATAACGGAAAGAAACTGCAGGATCGGTTTCCGGTTTCCCGCTCCAAAACAAAAATAGAATCCTTACGACAAGTTTCGGCAAGTCGTAAGGATTTTTCTTTTATACCCGTCGGCGGATCTTTTGCTTCCGCAGGGGGAATTACTTTTCCGGGATGAACAGTCCGGACATGTTCGCCTGTTCGAGGGTGAGGAGCCCGACTTTTTTAGGAATGCCGCCGGCATATCCCGTCAGGCTGCCGTCGCTGCCCACGACCCGGTGGCAGGGGATGATAATGCTGATCGGATTGTGCCCTACGGCACCGCCTATGGCCTGCGCCGACATGGTTTGCTTTCCCTGCTGCCGTGCGATTTCTTCCGCAATATCCTTATAGGTGATTGTTTCCCCGTACGGTATTTGTAGTAATATTTCCCATACGGCCTGCCGGAAGGGCGACCCTTCGGGGCCCAGCGGGGGTGTAAATCCCGGGTTTTTCCCGCTGAAGTAGCAGTCCAGCCACCGCTGTGTCTGGTCGAATACGGGGAGCTGCTTCTCTTCGTGTGCTGCCGGCAGTGTGGCGGCAAAGTATTTTTGCCCGTCGAACCAAAGCCCGGTCAGGCTGTTGCCGTCGGCGGAGACCGTTATCCCGCCGAGGGGCGACTGGTATTTACAAATGTACTGCATGGTGTTATCGGTTAAAGTAAAGGTTGGAATCTTCCGGGGCTTCTTCTCTCGAAGCTATCGTGCAACAGCCCGGGGGCGTAGTACGATTACATTTGGCATGCTTTCATCGGTTATGTGTTTGTCGTTTTGCCTTCGATATTCGGCAGGAAACCCGTGATTATCCCCAACAGGGGCAGCAGGGTGCTGATCCGAAAGATGAATTCGATGCTGGTCTTGTCGGCCAGCCAGCCGAAGAAGGCCGAGCCGAGGCCGCCGAGGCCGAACATCAGCCCGAAAAAGATCCCGGCGACCATCCCGACCTTGCCGGGCATCAGGTCGGTGGCGTAGACCAGGATGGCGGAGAATGCCGAGGAGATGACGAGTCCGATGATGACGGCGAGCACGATCGTGCAGGTCAGGTTCGCATAGGGCAGCAGCAGGGTGAAGGGCGCAGCCCCGAGGATGGAGCCCCAGATCACGTATTTACGCCCGAAACGGTCGCCCAGCGGCCCGCCGGCGACCGTGCCGACAGCCGATGCCCCGAGGAATGTGAAGAGGCAGTACTGCGCCCCCTGCACCGAGATTTCGAATTTATCCATCAGGAAGAATGTGAAGTAGTTGGTCATGCTGGCGATGTAAAAGTATTTCGAGAATACCAGTACGCCCAGGATGCCCAGTGCGAGGCGGATTTTGCGTTTCCCCAGGTGGTGTGCCGGGGCCGCTGCGGCTGCCGCGGGGCGGTTTGCGGTGACGGTGAGGCGAAGTTTATACCACCTCCCGATTCTCGAGAGGATGAGGATGGCGAGGATTGCGGCCAAAGCGAACCAGCCGATCGAGGCCTGCCCGAAGGGGATGACGACCAGCGCGGCCAGCAGCGGCCCCATGGCGCCCCCGGCGTTGCCGCCGACCTGGAATATCGACTGTGCCAGTCCTTTCCGGCCTCCCGAAGCGAGTTGCGCCACCCGGGAGGATTCGGGGTGGAAGACCGAAGAGCCGCAGCCGATCAGTCCTACCGCCAGCAGGATGGGTACGAAGCCCGGGGCGACGGAGAGGGTGAACAGCCCGAGCAGCGTGAAGCACATCCCCGCGGCGAGCGAGTAGGGGCGCGGATGGCGGTCTGCATAGAGTCCGATGAAGGGTTGCAGCAGCGACGAGGTCATCTGGAAAACCAGCGTGATGATTCCGATCTGGGCGAACGTGAAGCCGAATTTCTCCTTCAGGAGCGGGTAGACGGCCGGGATCACCGACTGCATCATGTCGTTCAGCAGGTGGGTGATGCTGATCATGAACAGTATCGGGTAGACTGTTCCGGTCTCCGTGAAGCGCCGCAGGCGTGTGTCCGTGGGTTTTGTAAGCGTCTCCATTGCTGCGGGCTATGGTTCTTCGAGTATCCGCGTGATCGCCTCCCGGGCATTCCGCACGTCCCCGGCAAGGATGTATCCGAGTAACTGCCCGTGCGTGGGCTGGGTGGCGAGCAGGCACTCCGTGTCCCTGTATATATTGCTGAACCTCTTTTTCAGATGGGCGGCCGTCGAGCGGTACAGCTCGCACAGGATTTCGTTGTGCGTGGCCTCGGCCAGGGCGATGTGGAAGTTGACGTCGGCTTCGATACAGGCCTGCAATGCCCCGGCAGCTGCGGTCGCTCCCCGCTCCGCGAGGTGCTTTTCGAGGACTGCGGCGTCGTGTGCCGTTCGCCGTTCGGCGGCTTTTTCGGCGATCGCGACTTCCAGTATTTTCCGCACTTCGTCCAGGTCGTGCAGGTCGGCGCGCCCGAGGCGCCGCTCCATCGGTTCGTCCGGGGGCGTGAGGCGTTCGACAAATGTCCCGGCACCTTGCCGTACCTTCAGGAACCCCATGTTGGACAGGATTCTGACCGCTTCGCGCACGGTCGAGCGGCCGACCCCGAAAATCTGCATCAACTCCGGTTCGGGCGGTAGTTTTTCGCCCACCTCGAATTTTCCGGACATGAATTGCCCCTGCAACCGGCCGGCCAGCTCTTCGGCCAGCGATTTCTTGCTGAGTTGCATGTTCGAACCGGGTTTCATCATATCATCTGATGTTTTGCGCGAAGGTAGGCATTAATTCCGAACCGGCAAAGTTTTCCGGGATCTTTTGCGTGCGGAAAAAGGTTCGGGCAAGGAAGCTTCACCCGCTGTGATCCGAGAAATGCGGATGAAAGTACGAATTTTCATGTGCGGCAATTTTTGCATGTTATTGGTGAAAAGCGAGGTGCTTTCAGAACGGACAAATATCTAAATTTGTAACAATGAATATAGATGAAGACGATACGAAACTTTTCAGGTTGCTCGAGCCCGGGGAGTTCGGTATCTACACACAGTCTGACGAATTACCGGTATCCGATTGTCCGGTATACCTTATGGAAGGGGTCGGAGGCATCTGCCTGTCGGGTACGGCTACGGTACAGGTTTTCAGCCATCGCTTCCGGATCGTGCGCGGGATGGTGCTTGCCCTGTTTCCCTGGCAGTTGATTTCCATCAAGGAGGTAAGCGACGATTTCGGGATCAGGTTTTTCCGCATATCGCACGATATGTTTACCGATACCCTCAGTTCCCTGTGGAGGGCCAGGCCCGGTTTCTTTTTTTACATGCGCACGCATATCGCCTCGGAGCCGCGGGAAGAGTATGTCGGGCGGTTCCTGAATTTCTGCGACTTGCTGGCTTACCGTGCCGAAAATGCTCCCGTCATCTGTCGCCGTGAGTCGGTAATGCAACTTTTGCGGGTGTTCTATTGGGACGTCTACACCATCTATCTCAATGATCCGCAGGCTGAAAAGACTGCTTATACCCATAAGGAAGAACTGGCATTCCGGTTCATGCGGACGGTCGTCGAGGAACATTCTCCCAACAGGGACGTGGCGTATTTCGCCGAGAGGCTCGGGATCACTCCGAAGTACCTGACCAACCTGATGAACGAGATCAGCGGGCAGTCGGCACGGGACTGGATCGTCTGCTTCACGATTTTCGAGATCAAGGCGCTGCTCCGGGAATCGGCGATGGACTTGAAGACGATCGTGGCGCGTGTCAATTTTCCCGACCAGTCTACCCTGAGCCGCTTTTTCCGCAGGTACACGGGCATGTCCCCGTCCCGGTATCGGAAGAATATTCATTTCTGAGCTTTAAGCCGGGCGGAAGCCCGGCTTCTTTTTTTGTAGAATGTAGGGCTGAAATGTTTTAAATGGTAGCCGTATTTGTTGTGCTTTTGGTGTGTATTTCACTAATAATATGCGATTTTCGCCCAAAGTTTGGCGAAATTGGGTTTATTTTTTTACATTTGTCAAGATAGAAATGCGGGCTTCTGCGGAATTTGCTTTCGCAGGGCAGAACGGTAGGTGCGGATGGCTGTCGGAAAAGGATGTGATAAACCAATTTTTTCTCATATGAAAAATTTACGATACCTGTGCCTGCTGTGTGCCCTCGCAGTATGCACCATGTTACCGACCGGCTGTATCGAACGGCCGGATGAAGTTCCCGGCCCGGATGACACGGCCCAAGGCGGAAATAAATACGATTACGCCACGACGCGGGATATTCCTCTTAATCTGGACTATGCCCGCAGGGGCAGCAAGGCGCTGTTTGAAATTTATGCCCAGAACCCTGTGAATGCCGTGGACGGTGCGTTTACTCTGAAACCCGGCGTAAAAGCCCTGCTCAGGGCCTATACCGATAACGACGGTAAATATTCGGGAGTGGTCAACCTCCCGACTGCCGTAGGCAAGGTGTACGTGTATAGCGAATCCTACGGTTTCCCCGCCTGTATCGAGGCCGACGTGACTGCCGGCGGTATTTCGTGCAACGTGCGGCAGTTCTACGAAAAGGCGGCCGGGAAGGTCTCCGGCGCCGCGGTTGCCGACCGGGTTGCGGCGACCCGTGCCGATGCGGCCAATCCTTATAACGTGCAGCAGCTCGGCGACTGGACTTGGGAAGGCAAACCGCTCTACATCCTCGGTACAGTGTATGGTCAGAAACCCTACCTGAATATCGCACCTGATTACGCACAGACACCTGCGGGGATGATGAACCGCATTCAGAACGTACTGATGCCGGGCGTCGACAATTCGAAATACGCCATGCCGACCGGGGTGGTCAACCTCAATGTGACGAAGGATGCCCATCTGACGCTGGTGTTCGCCGCAGAACTGGCAGCATGGCGCAATGCCATCGGTTATTATTATTATGATACGCAGAACCCTCCCCGGACGCAAGCCGAGTTCGATGCGCTGCCCAAGTACGTGGCCTTCCCCAACTGCTCTTCTTTTACGACCAATTTCGACGACCCGGACGATTTGGGGTCGGGTGGCGGCGATTGGACGGCACCCCTGTTTTTCGGCGAACAGCTGCGGCTGACCTGTTTCAGGGGAGGCAAGGCTACCGACATTTTCCCAGCCGGTACGACTGTGGGCTGGTTCATGCTGCCCGATGCGTATGAAATTTCGGCTTATGACTATACCGGAAAACTCGATATCACCGGTTCGAAACACCCGGCGCGCTATTCGAACAATGAGTTCAATGCGGGGAACGGCCGCTATATGGTCAGCCTTTACGACAAAGTGAGCGGCAAAACCGTGCTCGGCTTCGAGGATGGCGGCGACAACGACTATAAGGACGTGCTTTTCTATGTGGACTCCGATCCTGCCGATGCCATTTACGACCCCGACCGCCCGACGACCGACCCCGGTGACGAGAAGTATCCCGACGTGGCGGGCGACCCTGTGGTCGGCACGCTGGCTTTCGAGGATCTGTGGCCGAGCCAGGGCGATTACGACATGAATGACGTGGTGGTCGGGTACAGCACGACCTTCACGGTCGACAAAGACAACCGGATCGTGGCGATCCGGGATGTCGTCACTCCGTTGCACAGCGGCGGTAAACTCCGGAGCGCCTTCGGTTACCAGCTCGACATTCCCGTAACCGCCGTCAAAGGCGTGAAGATCGAAAACGGGTCTTCGACGGCCGGACTCGAAAAGAACCAGGATAAAGCCGTGGTGATACTCTTCGACGACATCGAGCAGGCCGTGGCCCGGGGGCCCGTTAGCGTCGAGATCAAACTGGACGGGAGCCTGTCGATGGACAAGGTGACCCGCAAGTCGCTCTACAACCCGTTCATCTGCGTGAGCGACAAAGGGTTTGTTCCCGGGGCCGTCCGCAAGGAAATACACCTGACCAACTATCCGCCCACGTCGCTGGCCGACCCCTATCCTTTCGGCCGCAACGATGACAAGAGCTCGCTGGACAAGGCGGGGAACCCCATCGGGCCCTATTATTATGCGACTTCCGAGTTGTATCCTTTTGCCATCGACCTGCCCGTTACCGATTACCGGATCCCGGACGAGATGGTGAAAATCGACGTCTTCTATCCCTATTTCGCCGACTGGGTGAAGAGCCGTGGCGAAAAACACAAGGAGTGGTATAAGAACTCCGTGAAATAGACCCGGTATTGCCGGTTCGCACGGAGCCCCTGCATCGCGGGGGCTCCGTGTTGTATGGGGCTGCCGGAACGATATGTGGAATTATTGTGTTACCTTTGCCGAAAAGAATGAACGAACCGAATGGCAAAGATTCTTATTATCGACGACGAAGAACAGTTGCGCAAGCTGCTGGCCCGCATCATCGCTCTGGAAGGTTACGAGGTGGCCGAGGCCGCCGATTGTGCCGGGGGGCTCAGGATGCTCCGCCGCTATGAACCCGATGTCGTGCTGTGCGACGTCAAGCTGCCCGACGGCAACGGTGTCGAGATGGTCGAACGGATCAAGCAGGCCATGCCGTCGGCCGAGGTCATCCTGCTGACGGCCTACGGCAATATCCCCGACGGCGTGCAGGCCATCAAGAACGGGGCATTCGATTACATAACCAAGGGCGACGACAACAACAAGATACTGCCGCTGCTGAGCCGTGCCACCGAGAAGGCACAGATGCAGCGCCGGCTGGCTCGTCTCGAGGACAAACTCTCCGAAGAGCATTCGTTCGACCGCATCATCGGTTCGTCGGAATCCCTCCGCAGTGCGGTCGCGCTGGCGCGCAAGGTCGCCGTCACGGATACCTCGGTGCTGCTCACGGGTGAAACCGGAACCGGCAAGGAGGTCTTTGCGCAGGCCATCCACCACGCCAGCCCGCGCGCGAAGGGGGCGTTCGTCGCCGTCAACTGTTCGGCTTTCTCCAAGGAACTGCTCGAAAGCGAATTGTTCGGCCACCGTGCCGGCAGCTTCACGGGTGCCACCAAGGATAAGAAAGGGTTGTTCGAGGAGGCCGACAAGGGGACGCTTTTCCTCGACGAGATCGGCGAGATGCCCGTCGAGCTGCAGGCCAAGCTGCTGCGCGTGCTCGAATGCGGCGAGTTCATCAAAATCGGCGAGACCCGCCCGACCAAGGTCGACCTGCGGATCATCGCCGCCACGAACCGCGACCTCGAAAAGGAGATCGCCTCCGGGAATTTCCGCGAAGACCTCTTCTTCCGACTTTCTGTTTTCCGCATCCACCTGCCGTCGCTGCGCGAACGGCCGGGCGATATCGCTGAATATGCCCGGTTCTTTGCGGCGCAATTCGCCGACAGGATGGGGCGCCGGATCGACACGATCGACAAGGGATATATCGCCGCACTGGAACGCCATGCCTGGCACGGCAACGTCCGCGAACTGCGCAACGTCGTGGAGCGCAGCCTGATCATGGCCGAAGGCAACGCCCTCACCGTCGGCTGCCTCTCCCCCGAATTCCATGCCGCGTCGTGCGACGGCTCCGTGCCCGACTCGATGGCGCTCGACGCCCTCGAACGGCACCACATCCTTAGGGTACTCGAATACACGAAAGGCAACAAGGCCGAGGCCGCCCGCCTGCTGGGCATCGGCATCGCCACGCTTTACCGCAAGCTGGAAAGTTACGGCATGAAGCCCTGACGCCGGCGCCAGGCATATCATTCTGAGACGGCCGCCTTATCATTTTGATAGGGCGGCCGTTCTTTTTGGCAGGTATGCCAAAGTCGCATCTGTTTGACAATTAGTCGCATAGTGCCGAAATTCCTGTTTTGGCACTCCCTTCGTATTCCTTTGGACACAAACCGAAAGAAGAAATCGACATGGTAATCGTGATCCTGATCCTGATATTCTGCGGCGCAATGCTGTTGCTGTGCCGGATGCTTTGCGGTTTTACGAAATTGTTGTCTAACTCAAAAAAAGAACGAAGATGAATGGAACTGTGTTGTTCCTGTTGCTGTGCGCCCTCGGGTCGCTGTGTTACTGGTTTTATTCGAAATGTGTGGATTGGTTTGAAAAAATCTGATGAAAAATGTTTACAGGACTGCTTATTCTGAGCATCGTCGGATTCGTCTATCTGATGTACGTGCTCGTAAAACCCGAAAGATTCTGATTGTCTGACCCCGAAAAAACGCAAATAAATGAATACCGAAATTTTAGGCGTTATCCTGCAATGGGTGGCTCTGGTGGTGCTTTGCTATCCGCTGGGACGCTACATTGCCAAAGTATACCGAGGTGAGCGCACGTGGCTCGACTTCATGGCTCCTGTCGAACGGTTCGTCTACCGCGTGTGCGGTATCGACCCCGCGCAGGAGATGGACTGGAAACAGTTTCTCAAGGCGCTGCTGATGGTCAACCTCTTCTGGTTCTTCTGGGGCATGCTGCTGCTGGTTTTCCAGGGCTGGCTGCCGCTCAACCCCGACGGCAACCCCGGGCAGTCGCCCGATCTGGCGTTCAACACCTGTATCTCGTTCATGGTCAACTGCAACCTGCAACATTACAGCGGCGAGACGGGGTTGAGCTATTTCACCCAGCTGTTCGTCATCATGCTCTTCCAGTTCGTCACCGCAGCCTGCGGCATGGCGGCCATGGCAGGTGTCATGAAGGCGCTGGCTGCCAAGACCACGAAGACCATCGGCAACTTCTGGGTGTTCCTTACCAAGAGCGTAACCCGTATTCTGATGCCGTTGTCGCTCGTCGTGGGTATCCTGCTCGTCATCAACGGAACCCCGATGTCGTTCGACGGCAAACAGACCATCACTACGCTCGAAGGCCAGGAGCAGGTCATCTCGCAGGGCCCCACAGCGGCCATCGTGCCTATCAAACAACTGGGCACCAACGGTGGCGGCTATTTCGGCACCAACTCGGCACACCCGCTCGAAAACCCCAATGCCTTTACCAACATCCTCGAGTGCTGGTCGATCCTGATCCTTCCGATGGCGATGGCCTTCGCGTTCGGCTTCTATACGCGCCGCCGTAGGCTCGCCGCATGGATTTTCGCCGTGATGCTCTTCGCTTATATCGCGGGCGTCGTCTTTTCGGTATGGCAAGAGACGGGCGGCAGCCGGCAGATCGACCGGATGGGTATCGCGCAGGAGCTCGGTTCGATGGAGGGCAAGGAGATCCGCATCGGTTCGGCGGCTTCGGCCATGTGGGGCATGACGACGACTGTCACCTCGAACGGGTCGGTCGACTCGATGCACGATTCGCAGACCCCGCTGAGCGGTATGCTGCAAATGCTCAACATGCAGATCAACTGCTGGTTCGGCGGTGTCGGCGTGGGATGGATGAACTACTTCGCATTTCTTATTATCGCGGTCTTCATCAGCGGCCTGATGGTGGGCCGTACCCCCGAGTTCCTTGGCAAGAAGGTCGAGGCGCGAGAGATGAAGATCGCCACGCTGGTCGTGCTGATGCACCCCTTCCTGATCCTCGTCGGCACGGGAATTTCAGCCGCCGTAGCCGCTGCCGACCCGGAGATCGGCTGGCTCAACAACCCCTCGTTCCACGGCCTGAGCGAAATGCTCTACGAGTACACCTCCTCGGCCGCCAACAACGGTTCGGGTTTCGAGGGGCTGGCCGACAATACGCCGTTCTGGAATATTTCGACCGGCATTGCGCTGATCATGGGGCGTTATTTCCCGATCGTGGGGCAGGTCGCCATCGCCGGGCTGCTCGCTTCGAAGAAATATATCCCCGAAAGTGCCGGTACGCTCAAGACCGATACGGGAACCTTCTCGCTGATGACTTTCGCCGTCATCATCATCGTCGCTGCGCTCTCGTTCTTCCCTGCGCTGGCACTGGGCCCGATCGCCGATTACCTGACTTTCTAAAATGTTACGACTATGAAACGAAACAGAAATAATTCCTTGTTCGACCGTACCCTGCTGCGCCAGAGCCTGCGCGCCTCGTTCCAAAAGCTCGACCCGCGCAAGATGGTCAAGAACCCCATCATGTTCACCGTCGAAGCCGTCACCTTCGTCATGTTGCTGCTGATCGTGTGGATTGCCGTGACGGGCAATACCTCGCAGGGGTCGCTGCTCTATAACGTCGTGGTCTTCCTGGTGCTTTTTGCCACGGTGCTCTTCGCCAACTTCGCCGAGGCCATTGCCGAGGCGCGCGGCAAGGCGCAGGCCGACTCGCTGCGCAAGACCCGTGAGGAAACCCCTGCCAAGCGGATCGACCCCGACGGACAGTCGCATATCGTGAGCAGTTCCGACCTCAGGCAGGGTGACCTCTTCGAATGCGTCGCCGGTGACACGGTCGCCGCCGACGGCGAGATCGTCGAGGGGCTCGCTTCGATCGACGAGAGCGCCATCACGGGCGAGTCCGCCCCTGTGATCCGCGAGGCGGGCGGTGACAAAAGTTCCGTCACGGGTGGTACCAAAGTGCTTTCCGACCGCATCCTGGTGAAGGTCACGGCGCGTCCGGGCGAAAGTTTCCTCGACAAGATGATCGCCCTCGTGGAAGGCTCCTCGCGCCAGAAGACGCCCAACGAAATCGCCCTGACCATCCTGCTGGCAGGCTTTACGATCGTGTTCGTCATCGTCTGCGCGACGCTCAAGCCCTTTGCCGATTACGTCGGCGCCAACATCACCGTCGCGGCGTTCATCTCGCTGTTCGTCTGCCTGATCCCGACCACCATCGGCGGCCTGCTTTCGGCCATCGGCATCGCCGGTATGGATCGTGCGCTCCGCGCCAACGTCATCACCAAGTCGGGCAAGGCCGTCGAGACTGCCGGCGACATCGACACACTGCTGCTCGACAAGACCGGTACGATCACCATCGGTAACCGCAAGGCCACGGGCTTCTATCCGGTCGACGGGTTCGGTGCCCGGGAGTTTGTCCGGCTGTGCGTCCTCTCGTCGGTGTCCGATCCGACGCCCGAAGGCAAGTCCATCGTCGAACTGGGTGCCGAGCAGGGCATCAAGACCGATCCCCTGCAACTGGTCGGCGTGCACATGGTGAAGTTCACCGCCGAGACCAAGTGCTCGGGTGTGGACATGCCCGACGGCCGCCGTATCCGCAAGGGCGCTTCGGAAGCGATCCTGCGCATGTGTGCCGAGGCGGGGCACGAATGCCCCGCAGGTATCGAAGCCACCGTGCGCCGTATCTCCGAGAACGGCGGAACGCCGCTCATCGTCTGCGAGGACGAGCGGATCAGGGGTGTGGTCGAATTGCAGGACATCATCAAGACGGGTATCCGCGAGCGTTTCGAGCGTCTGCGCAAGATGGGCGTGAAAACCGTGATGGTGACGGGCGACAACCCGCTGACGGCAAAATACATTGCCGAACAGGCAGGCGTCGACGACTTCATCGCCGAAGCCCGCCCCGAGGATAAACTCGAATACATCCGCCGCGAGCAGCGGGCCGGTAAACTGGTCGCCATGATGGGCGACGGCACGAACGATGCCCCGGCGCTGGCGCAGGCCGACGTGGGCGTGGCGATGAACAGCGGTACGCAGGCCGCCAAGGAGGCCGGCAACATGGTCGACCTGGACAATGACCCCACGAAACTGATCGAGATCGTCGAGATCGGCAAGCAGCTCCTGATGACGCGCGGTACGCTGACCACCTTCTCGATCGCCAACGACGTGGCCAAGTATTTCGCCATCGTCCCGGCGCTGTTCATCGCCTCGATTCCGTCGCTCGGCGCGCTGAACGTCATGCACCTCCACTCGCCCGAAAGCGCCATTCTCTCGGCGGTGATCTTCAACGCCCTGATCATTCCGCTGCTCATCCCGCTGGCCCTGCGCGGCGTGACCTACAAACCGATCGGGGCCTCGGCCCTGCTGCGCCGCAACCTCTTTATCTACGGACTCGGTGGCGTGATCGTCCCGTTCGTCGGCATCAAACTGATAGACATGTTAATAAGCGTATTCTTTTAAAGCATTGCTTCAACTATGAAAAACCTTTGGATTTCACTCAAAATAACGCTGGCGATGTGTATCGTGCTCGGCGTGGGATATGTCCTCGTGCTGCGCGGCGTGTCGGCTGTCGCAGGCCCCAACGGCGGAGAGGCCGACGTGGTAACGCTCGACGGACAGGTCGTCGGCGCGGCGAACGTGGGGCAGCGGTTCACCGATGTCCGCTATTTCTGGAGCCGTCCCTCGGCCGTGGACTACAACGGCGGCGGTTCGGGCGGCAGCAACAAGGCTACGACCAACCCCGAGCACCTCGCCGGGGTGGAACAGCGCGTGCAGGACTTTCTCGCGGCGCATCCCTACCTCTCGCGTGCGGAGGTTCCCGCCGAGATGGTCACGGCCAGCGGCTCGGGCCTCGACCCCGACATCTCGCCCCGCGGGGCGCAGGCGCAGGTGCGCCGCGTAGCCGAGGCCCGCGGGCTGGACATCGCTACGGTACGGCATCTGGTCGACTCGCTGACCCAAAAACCGTGGCTGGGGCTTTTCGGCACGGAGAAGGTCAATGTGCTGCGCCTGAACGTCGCTTTGGAAGAACTGAACGAAAACTAATCGCAAACCATGAAAATCAATAAAACGATGAAACGCTGGGTATTCATTCTGATCGCCGCTTTGGCAATCTTTCTGACCGCCGACCTCTGCGCCCGGGAGCGCGGGGTGAAATTCTCGGGCGGAACCGACCTGGTGAGCACCTACGTATGGCGCGGCGTCCACGAAAGCGGCCCGGCTTTCCAGCCGTCGCTGACGATGAGCGCCGGAAACTTCTCGGCGACGGCCTGGGGTTCGGTCGATTTCGACAGCGCCTACAAGGAGATGGACCTCACGCTGGCCTACGCGCTCGGACCCGTGACCCTTTCGGTGGCCGACCTCTATTGGACCGGACACGCCGACGACCGCTATTTCGTCTTCGACAGCCGTTCGCCCCACCGCATCGAGGTGGGCGCCAGCTGGGTCGTTTCGGAAAAGGTCCCCGTCACGCTGTCGTGGTACACGGTTCTCTTCGGCGCGGCCGACGTGAACCACAAGGGCGAACGCGCCTATGCCTCGTATTTCGAGGCGGCCTGCCCGTTCACGGTGAAGACCGTCGACATGAAGGCCGGCGTGGGCATGGTTCCCTGGAACGCCGCCGCGACCTACCTCACCGGAGACCGCGGGTTCTGCGTGCAGAACGTCTTCCTCAATGCCGGAAAATCATGGACCATCAAAGGGACGGATTCGATGTCGGTCGGCGTTTTCACCAACCTGATCTGGAATCCGGCCCTGGACGACGTTAACTTTGTGGGAGGCATCTCCTTCCGGATGTAACCGATGGAGAGGCAGGACAGCGTTCAGCGGTTTCTGGAACTGATCCGGCGTTCGCACCGCGGCAAGTTCAAGGTCTACATCGGCATGAGCGCCGGCGTGGGCAAGACCTGCCGCATGCTGCAAGAGGCCCGCCAGCTGCTCGACGCGGGCGTCGACGTCCGCATCGGCTACATCGAAACGCACGGCCGCGCCGGAACGGAAGCCCTTGTCGAAGGGCTTCCGCTCGTGCCGCGCCGCAGACTCTTCTACAAGGGCAAGGAACTGGAGGAGATGGACACGCAGGCCATCGTCAACCTCCGCCCCGAGATCGTCGTCGTGGACGAACTGGCCCACACCAACATCGAGGGGAGCGAAAACCCCAAGCGGTGGCAGGACGTGATGCAGATTCTCGACGCAGGGATCAGCGTCATTTCGGCCGTCAACATCCAGCATATCGAGGGGCTGAACGAGGTCGTCGAGGAGATCACGGGCATCGAGATCCGCGAGCGGGTCCCGGACAGCGTGCTGGCGATGGCCGACGAGGTGGTGAACATCGACCTCACGGCCGACGAACTGATCGAACGGCTGAAAGCCGGAAAGATCTACCGCCCCGACAAGATCGCCGCGGCGCTCGGCAACTTCTTCACGCAGGACAACCTGCTGCAACTGCGCGAACTGGCGCTGAAAGAGGTGGCGCTGCGCGTGGAGAAGAAGGTGGATAGCGAGGTGACCGGTTCCGAAACCTTCCGGCGCGACAAACTGCTGGCCGTGATCGACTCCTCCGAAAAACGCGCCCGCCGGGTCATCCGCAAGACGGCGCGCATGGCCACGCACCTGAACGCCGCCTTCACGGTGCTCTACGTGCAGGGCGACCGCGAGGCCGACGACCGCATTCCGCTGGCCCGGCAGCGTTACCTGATCAACAACCTGAACCTCGCCACGGAACTCGGCGGCGAGGTCCGCCGCATACGCTCGAACTCCCCGGTGGAGAGCATCGCCGGAGTGTGCCGGGAGCAAAAAATAAACATCGTCTGCATCGGGCGTCCCGAATTTTCACTATTTTCGCTGTTGAAAAGCGCAATCCGCCTGCGGCGTCTGACCGTCCGGCTGTCGCGCATGAACATCGACCTTTTCATTTTTTCATAAGCCATGAGAATACAAAGGAGAATCACCCTGGGCATCGGCATTCTTTTCACCATGATCCTGCTGCTGGGCATCCAGTCGGTCGGCTACGTCCGCCAGCTGTCGCGGGCGACGGGAACCATCCTCGCCGACAACTACAACTCGCTGCAATACGCCGGGGAGATGCTGCGGTCGCTCAACGACATCGGGCAGGATTCCATATCGCGGCACGCCCTGCGCGAAAACCTCGCCCTGCAACAGCAGAACATCACCGAGATCAGCGAGAAGGAGACCACCGCGGCGCTCGAACGCCACGTCGCTTCGCTGAGCGACCCGGTCACCGAAGCCGAAATCCGGACCGTGCGCGAAGACCTGTTCCGGATCATGGAGCTGAACATGGCGGCCATCCGCGCCAAGAGCGCCGGGGTGGAGCAGCGCGCCGACTACGCCATGTGGTGGCTGATCGCCGTCGCCGCGCTCTGCGCCCTGATCGCCGGGGGCATCCTCGTCTGGTTCCCGCAGTCGGTGCTGCGTCCGATCGACGCGCTGAAAAAGGGGATCACCCAGATCGCCAACCACAACTACCGGGAACGGCTCGATTTCCCGGGCAACCGCGAGTTCGAATCCGTCGCCGAGTCGTTCAACGACATGGCCGCCAAACTCGACGAATACCGCCGCAGTTCGCTCGACGACCTGATGACCGCCAAAAAGCGCATCGAGGCGATCGTCGACACGCTGCACGAGCCGATCGTGGGGCTGGGTCCCGACCGCAGAATCCTCTTTATGAACCGCGAGGCGTTCTCGGTGCTGAACCTCCGGGAGGACGCCGTCGGACGCGACGCCGCCGAAGTGGCGCTGTCGAACGACCTGCTGCGGCGGCTCGTCCGGGGAGTGAACGACACGGAGAAGGACGCCGACAAGGAGCCGCTGAAAATCTACGCCGACAACAAGGAGAGTTATTTCCAGGTGGAGAACACGCCGCTTTACATCACTCCCGTCGGCGGGCGCGAACAGCAGTTCGTCGGCAACCTGATCGTCCTGAACAACGTCACCCGCTTCAAGGAGCTGGACTCCGCCAAGACCAACTTCATCTCGACCGTCTCGCACGAAATGAAAACCCCGATTTCGTCGATCCTGATGAGTTTGCAGCTGCTCGGCGACGACCGGCTGGGAACGCTGAACGGCGAGCAGAAACAGCTCGTCACGAGCATCAAGGAGAGCAGCGACCGCCTGCTTTCGATCACGGGCGAACTGCTGAACATGACCCAGATCGAGACCGGCAAACTTAAACTGATACCTAAAGTAACCAAGCCTATCGAACTGATAGACTACGCCGTAAAGGCTACGCAGGTTCTGGCCGAGAGGTTCTGCTGCTTCGTCGAGGTAGACTATCCCGAAAAGATCTCGAAACTCTTCGTCGACAACGAGAAGATCGCCTGGGTCATCACCAACCTGCTGTCGAACGCCATCCACCATTCGCCCGAACGGTCGCGCATCATCGTCGGCGCCGTACAGCGCGAAAAGGCGGTCGAGATCTACGTCCAGGACTTCGGGCGCGGCATCGACCCGCGTTACCACAAGAGCATCTTCGAGCGCTATTTCCGCGTCCCGGGAACCAAGGTGCAGGGCAGCGGGCTGGGGCTGGCCATCTCGAAGGAGTTCGTCGAAGCGCACGGCGGCACGATCTCGGTCGAGAGCGAAATCGGCCGCGGCAGCCGCTTCTCGATTCTGCTCCCGGCCTGAAAAACTACCCGCCGCCCGCTTCGGAGACTGTTCGGAGCGCCGCGAACAGACGAAATTCCTTACTCCGTCTGCGCCATCAGCCGGGGTCCTGCCTTGACGGCGGCGGGAAAGCGGCAGGGCACGGCGCTGTCCGCCTCGGAGGTAAGGATCACGACCGGCATACCGACGTAGACATACTTTTTTACCAATTCGAGCAAATCGCGATTGTTCAACCGGACGCACCCTTCGGTTGCACGCGTGCCGATCGAGGCGGGATCGTGGGTTCCATGGATACCGATGCCGCGGTGACCGGGCGTTTTCAGACGGATGAAATGCGAACCGTAGGCCCCTCTGATCTCCCCCTTACCGTCGCCAAAATCGTGCGTCCATGCGCTTGCGTCCTGAATCTGCTGGACGGAGAAAAGCCCTTCGGGCGTCTTCATATCACCCGGCTTCTCCTTGTTGCCCAGCGCCCGCCCGCAGGCAATGGGATAGACGGCCCGCAGGCAGCTGTTGAAATCGTAAACCGCAAGAGTCATCGACTCCTTGCAGACAGCAATAAATGCCGCCCCCGAAGGCGGCGTCTGCTGTGCACGTACGTCGACGGCGCAGAACAGCGCACATGCAAAAAAGGTACATAAGATTGTTTTCATAAGTGCAAAGATACGATTTCCCGGAGAAAATCCGCGGCATCGGCCCGGAAAGTCACAGGCTGTCTTCCGAAAAGACACCAATAGCCTCCGTATGAACAAAAACAGGAATTCCGGCATCATATTCGCCCAACTCTTTCGTTTAAATAGCATATCGGCGAAAAAATCGTATTTTTGCGCCGATATACCGGATACCAGGCAAACAATTCCGGATTTGGAAACAACATGAAACTATCACACGAGAAAATCGTGCAGCAGGCGGCCCGCGCCGGCCGCCGTACGCTGCAACTCGGCGAAGAGGCGGGCGGCAGAATCCGCCGTCTGTCGAAACGCTCCTGGCTGATCCTGGCCGGAATAGCCGTATTGACTGTCGGAGGGCTTTGGTGGTGGCTGCGCCCCGAACCCGTAAAACCCATATTGCCCGTGGTCCAGGTCGAGCCTGCCGAAACCGACGACATCGAACGCTACGGCGAATACGTGGGACGCATCCGCGCCCAGCAGTTCGTCGAAATCCGCGCCCGGGTGGAGGGCTTCCTCGAAAAAATGCTTTTCGAGGAGGGAACCTACGTCAAGAAGGGGCAGCCGCTGTTCATCATCGACCCCAAGCTCTACGAAGCCCGGGTAAACAAGGCGAAGGCACAGCTGAACAAAGACAAGGCTCTGGAACTCAAGGCCGACCGCGACCTGAAACGCATCCGCCCGCTCTACGAGCAGAACGCCGCGAGCCAGCTGGACCTCGACAACGCCATCGCCTCCTACGAAAGCGCCTATCTATTTCCGATTTTTCCAGTAACCAGATAATTTGTTGCTTTTTGTTCTATCTCATCATTTGTAGTAACCCTATTCTGCTTCATCCAGTCCTCTATTTCTTTTCTATCGAAATAAAGTTGTTTCCCATTGGGCTTGTAATGCGGAATTTGATGGCTATAGGTGAGTTTATACAAATGGCTCTTACTCAATCCTGTAAGTAATGCAACATCATCAAAGCAAAGTACATTCTTTGCGGCCAATAGACTATATCGCTCAATCCTATCTAATTGCTGTTTTATTTCTTCTGACATAATACAATAAATTATTTGTTCATGAATGGGGCGTGTACTTTGCCCGTTGCTTTGTAATTACATTGCAAATATCAGAAGGGAAGGAAAAAAAAGACCCCTATATGATACCCACATAGGGCACATATAGGGGGTACTATAGTATATTGTTATTGCCTACTCAAACAGCTTATCTACATCATTATAACCATAGGGCAAAGTCCCTGTTTTTTGATAATCTCGCTTTGCGCCAGATAGCCCTTTAACACCAAATAGGACTTCAAACGGTTTCCATGATGTTTTTGGCTTACCGTCATACTCACCTTTACATAAGCCCAAAGACTCACTTGCTTTATCAACAAAATAGGCTAATAGGGCTTTAGAATTAAGCCATTTATATGTATCATCACACAATCCTGCTATAATCGCTTTATTTAATAAAGCTTTAGCCTTATCAGTGTTTAACAGATCTGGTAAAGGTAAACTTTCACTATTCTCCT
>ENA-USUK01000863-USUK01000863.1-human-gut-metagenome-genome-assembly--contig:-NODE-863-length-23832-cov-5.026731_pt1 | contig 23832 bp, 18 predicted proteins | sample MGYA00250062_ERZ773400 | MGnify/ENA primary metagenome ERZ773400 (study PRJEB29103, sample SAMN06111961) | human gut metagenome | biome: human gut; feature: ankylosing spondylitis patient; material... | reverse complement strand
TTTTTTTCAAGCAGAAGACGGCATACGAGATTGGTCAGTGACTGGAGTTCAGACGTGTGCTCTTCCGATCTGTATGCGTTTGCAGACCATAGGTGAAACTATTAAGAACATAGATAATCTGACTAATCATAAACTATTAATAAATTATGCCGGTACTCCGTGGAGGAGTATAATTGGATTACGTAATATTATTTCTCATGAATACTTATCTATTGACCCCGAAGAGATTTTTAAAATAGTAAAAGTACATTTACCTAAACTGCTTCTTGCGATTCAGCTGATTAGAAATGATATTGCCGCTAATATATAAATCCAATGTCTTGTATTGCCGCAAAAAAAAGACCGGGCATATATCTATACACCCAGCCATTTTTCTCTCAATAAATTCTCTCTCTTTTAATTTTAACCTTCGTACGGTTCGAAATCTTCCTTTCCAACTCCGCACAGAGGACACGTCCAATCTTCCGGAATGTCTTCAAATGCAGTTCCCGGTTCAATTCCGCTTTCCGGATCTCCTTGTTCAGGGTCGTAAATATATTCACAGACCGTGCAAATGTACTTCTTCATAATGTTCGTCTTTTTATTGGTTTTCTGTATAATAAAACACATAAAGCAATATATTTGTTCAACACTTTATTCAAATATTGAAAGAAAAAACTATCTTTGTAGCTAGATTCATCAAACTAAAACAAAGATACCAGCCATGCTCATAGCATTATTATCCACTTTCATAGTCTTATCCATAGCACTGTTAATCAGCTTCTTATGGGAGCGAAAGAAATGTCTTCGGATACAAAAACGATTATTTCGGGAATCCAGGAAATTAGACCGCACCAATCATATCACCAGCGCTATTCTAAAGAATGTACACGCCTACATCCTGCTGATAGATAATGATTTCAAAGTGCTCAAGACCAATTACTATCAAAAGACAGGGACAAGAAAAGGGCTGGAAGAAAAAAGAGTGGGTGACTTGTTACAATGCCGTAATGCCTTATCCTCTCAAGGAGGTTGTGGCACGCACGATCTTTGCGGCTCTTGTCCGATACGCCAGGCCATCCGTCAGGCTTTCGAACACAAAAAAAGTTTCACCGATCTCGAAGCGGCACTGACGGTTGTAACAGCCGATGATCAGGCCGTTGAATGCGATGCTATCATATCCGGCTCCTACTTTCTTCTGAATGATGAAGAAAACATGGTACTCACCGTGCATGACATCACCCGCTTGAAGAATACGGAAAAAGAGTTGGAACTTGCCAAAGAGAAAGCCGATAACGGAAAATCACAGTAATAAATCCAACTTCATAAAAAGTTTTAATTAAACAGTCAATCACAATTTTATATTGTACTTTTGCAACTCAAACTAAACGCATGTATCTGCATGAGTACAAATAAAGATGATATCTATCACATAGGACTTACTGATAATGAAGTCCTACAAAGTAGGGAAAAGAACGGTGCCAACCTACTAACACCTCCCAAGCGTCCCTCTCTGTGGAAGCTGTATTTAGAGAAATTCGAAGACCCTGTTGTACGTGTACTGTTGGTAGCGGCGGCATTCTCGTTAATCATTTCTATCATCGAGAATGAATATGCCGAAACTATCGGAATTATAGCCGCTATCTTGCTGGCCACCGGAATTGGTTTCTTCTTCGAATATGATGCGAACAAGAAATTCGACTTACTGAATGCGGTCAATGAAGAGACTTTAGTTAAAGTCATCCGGAACGGCCGTGTACAGGAAATCCCACGCAAAGATATAGTAGTAGGTGATATCGTTATTCTGGAAACAGGCGAAGAGATTCCTGCGGACGGAGAGCTGCTCGAAGCCATTTCTTTACAAGTAAATGAATCGAACCTGACGGGGGAACCTGTTATCAACAAAACAACCATAAAAGCGGACTTCGATGAAGAAGCGACGTACGCTTCCAATCTGGTAATGCGAGGCACTACCGTAGTCGACGGTCACGGCACGATGCGCGTTCTCCACGTAGGCGATGCTACTGAGATTGGAAAGGTAGCTCGCCAAAGTACCGAAGAGAACCTCGAACCGACTCCGTTAAACATACAGTTGACCAAGCTTGCCAACCTGATCGGAAAGATCGGTTTTACGGTTGCCGGACTCGCTTTCCTTATTTTCTTTGTCAAAGATGTACTGCTCTACTTCGACTTCGGAGCATTGAACGGGTGGCACGAATGGTTGCCGGTTTTTGAACGGACTCTCAAATATTTCATGATGGCTGTCACCTTGATAGTAGTGGCCGTCCCCGAAGGATTACCAATGAGTGTCACGCTCAGTCTGGCGTTGAATATGCGCCGTATGCTTGCCACCAATAACCTGGTACGCAAGATGCACGCTTGCGAAACAATGGGGGCCATCACCGTGATATGTACGGACAAGACGGGTACACTGACGCAAAACCTGATGCAAGTGCACGAGCCCAACTTCTATGGTTTAAAGAACGGCAGCGAATTATCCGACGACGATATCAGCAAACTTATCACCGAAGGTATCAGCGCCAATTCTACTGCTTTTCTTGAAGAGACCGACACCGGTGAAAAGCCGAAAGGTGTGGGAAATCCCACCGAAGTAGCGCTATTGCTATGGCTCAATAGTCAAGGAAGGAATTATCTGAAACTCCGGGAAAACGCACAGATCCTCGATCAGCTGACTTTCTCCACAGAACGGAAGTTTATGGCAACGCTTGTAGAGTCGGCCTTGCTGGGAAAGAAAATTCTCTATATAAAAGGTGCTCCGGAGATAGTGCTCGGGAAGTGCAGAAAAGTCATGTTGGACGGACAGCAGGTAGACGCTACCGAATATCGTTCGACAGTTGAAGCACAACTGCTGAACTACCAGAACATGGCCATGCGCACATTGGGATTCGCTTTCAAGATTGTAGAAGAGAATGAACCGGACGACTGCACGGCATTGGTATCGGCCAACGACCTAAACTTCTTAGGTATCGTAGCCATCTCCGACCCGATTCGTCCGGATGTGCCGGCCGCAGTTGCCAAATGTCAGTCGGCAGGTATAGGAATCAAGATTGTGACCGGTGATACTCCGGGAACCGCTACGGAAATCGCACGTCAGATCGGTCTTTGGAATCCGGAAACGGATACGGAGCGGAATCGCATCACCGGAGTTGCTTTCTCCGAGTTGAGTGATGAGGAAGCATTGGACCGTGTGATGGATCTTAAAATCATGTCCCGTGCCCGTCCTACGGATAAACAACGTCTGGTGCAATTGCTCCAACAGAAAGGGGCGGTAGTAGCCGTGACCGGCGACGGAACCAATGACGCTCCGGCTTTGAATCATGCCCAAGTAGGCCTGTCAATGGGAACTGGTACTTCCGTTGCCAAAGAGGCCAGTGACATTACCCTTCTCGATGATTCGTTCAACAGTATCGGAACCGCCGTGATGTGGGGACGTTCACTGTATAAGAACATCCAGCGTTTCATCGTATTCCAGTTGACTATCAATTTTGTCGCGCTATTGATTGTCCTGCTCGGTTCGGTGATAGGCACGGAACTGCCGTTGACCGTAACACAGATGTTATGGGTAAATCTGATCATGGACACTTTTGCCGCTCTAGCTTTGGCTTCTATTCCGCCAAGTGAAACCGTTATGCTTGAAAAGCCCCGTCGCAGCACTGACTTTATTATCAGTAAAGCAATGCGGTCTAATATAATAGGTGTAGGTTCTGTCTTCCTTATCATACTGCTCGGAATGATCTACTATTTCGACCACAGCACACAAGGTATGGATATACACAATCTTACCGTTTTCTTTACCTTCTTTGTCATGCTGCAATTCTGGAACCTGTTCAATGCCCGTGTATTCGGTACTACCGATTCGGCATTCAAAGGCCTTTCCAAATCGTATGGGATGGAGTTAATTGTATTGGCCATCCTGGTCGGACAGTTCCTGATCGTACAGTTCGGTGGAGCTGTATTCCGTACAGAACCGCTTGACTGGCAGACGTGGCTTCTTATTATAGGCGTTTCGTCCATGGTGTTATGGGTTGGAGAACTTATTCGCCTTGTTCAACGTATGATTCACAAAAAAGAAAGAAATGAAAAATAAAGGGATCAAAAACCTTCTTATTGATTTGGGCGGTGTACTTATCAATCTCGACCGCCAACGATGTATGGAGAACTTTAAGAAATTAGGGTTCACGGATGTAGAAGAACGTTTGAATATCCAACAGTTGAACGGTATCTTCATGCAACAGGAAAAAGGCTTGATTACTTCCGCAGAGTTCAGGAACGGGATGCGGGAAATGATCGGTAAAGCAGTCAGCGACAAACAAATCGACGAGGCTTGGAACAGTTTCCTGATAGACATCCCCACATACAAGCTTGACTTACTTTTGAAATTGCGTGAAAAATATGTAGTCTATCTGCTTAGCAATACGAATGAGATTCATTGGAAATGGGCTTGCGAGAATGCGTTCCCATACCGTACGTTCAAAGCAGAGGACTATTTTGAAAAGGCATACCTCTCATACGAGATGCATCTGGTAAAGCCGGAACCCGAAATTTTTAAAGCAGTCATCGAAGATGCAGGCATCGAACCGCAGGAAACGTTTTTCATTGACGATTCTGAGATAAATTGCAAAGCAGCCCGAGAACTCGGTATCTCGACTTATACCCCCAAGGCCGGAGAAGACTGGAGTCACCTTTTTAAGAACAAGTAAATTCGTAGAGATGCAGATTATACGTGACATATCGACTCTTCGCCCGGAACCCTCCGTAGCTACTATCGGCTTCTTCGATGGAGTGCATACGGGACATCGCTATCTGATCCGACAAGTGAAAGAGATAGCGGCCGCCAAAGGTTTACGTTCTGCATTAGTGACTTTTCCGGTACATCCCCGCAAGGTGATGAACGCCGATTATCGTCCTGAGTTACTGACTACTGCGGAAGAGAAAATAAGACTGCTGGATGACATCGGAGTAGATTATTGTCTCATGCTTAACTTTACTCCTGAGATTTCCCGGCTGACAGCCCGCGAGTTCATGGCTCAAGTGCTGAAAGAACGCTATCAGGTAAAATGCTTAGTCATCGGTTACGATCACCGTTTCGGTCACAACCGCAGTGAAGGTTTCGAGGATTACGTACGTTACGGTAAGGAAATAGGCATAGAAGTGATTCGTGCTCACGCCTATACCAATAATATAAAGATAGGAGAACATCAGAATACCCCGATTAGCTCCTCCCTGATCCGCAAACTTCTGCATGAAGGAGAGGTGGAACAGGCCGCTCTTTGCCTGGGATACGAATACTTTCTGGACGGAACAGTAGTAGGCGGTTATCAAGTAGGCCGGAAAATAGGTTTTCCTACCGCCAATTTAAGTGTAGACGATCCGGATAAACTGGTTCCCGCAGACGGAGTTTATGCCGTATGGGTCACATTCGACGGACAAACCTATATGGGAATGCTGAACATCGGTGTCCGCCCGACTATCGACAACGGTCCTAACCGTACAATCGAGGTGAATATCCTTCACTTCCATTCTAACATATATGACAAGTTTATCCGGCTTACGTTTGTCAAACGGACACGCCCCGAACTGAAATTCGCCGGCATTGACGAGCTGATAGTGCAACTGCATAAAGACGCCGAAGAGACGGAAACAATCCTTCTTGGCAAACAAGCAGAGCGGTCAAAATTACGACCGAACTAAATAACATATAACTGAGTAATAACTTTAAAAGCAGATTCGTATGCAAAAGACATTCATGAGTATCTCCCTGGTGGTAATAGCAATATCAATGCTAGCCATGTTTATATGCAGTTTCTTCACAACCCGATAAGACGTAAAGTGGTATGAAGACGGCTATCAAATTAATATTAATAGACCTTGTCATCGCACAGATCGCTGCCCCTATTCTGGTAATGATTCCCTATACCATCTATTTATTGGTCACTACCGGGAATCTGGATAAAGGTATACTGACGCAAGCGATTATGATTCCGGCACAACTGGCGGGACAAGTGATGATGGGCATTTATTTATGGAAAGCCGGTTATATCAGTACGCAAAAAGCTACATGGTCTCTCGTATCAGCGGGCTATCTGTCATGCAGCGCATTGGCCATTCTCACGGCCGGATTTGCAGTATCCGCATTGATGGGGCTGCTGGATTGGATTCCTAATATCATGAAACAGTCTTTCGATATTCTCCAATCCGGATGGGGAGGTATTCTCGCCATATCCATCATAGGTCCTGTGCTCGAAGAGTTATTGTTTCGCGGGGCAATCACCAAAGCATTGTTACAACAATACAATCCGGCAAAAGCAATTCTCATTTCAGCATTCCTATTCGGTGTCTTTCATATCAATCCAGCCCAGATACTTCCGGCATTCTTAATCGGCATCCTGCTGGCATGGACATTCTACAAAACCGGCAGCTTAATCCCCTGCATACTTATGCATATACTGAATAATTCGTTGTCGGTATATCTCAGTATCAAGTTTCCGGAAGCTGAGAATATGGACGACCTGATAAACGGCAATTTATATATTTACGTTCTTGCAGGAGTCTGTCTCATATTCATAGCAACCATCCTGTATATGCAGCGCATGACCTCTAATAAGTAGAGGTCATATCTTCCGGAACACAAATATAAAAATCCGCTCTTCCTTTATTCTCTTCATCCAGTTGTCCGATACTCTCCTGGCGCACCGAACAAACGGTCTTTACCGTCGTTCCCGGACGATATTGAAGCAGATACGGAATGATTCCGCCTTGAAAGTCCGAATGGTAGTTCCCATTGAAATGAAGGAACTTGCTTTTCATATTACGGGCAATAAACCATCCCATCGTAGCGTCTTTGATGGCCTGCGCCTGTGCCAGATATTCCGCATTTCCCTTGCTTTTCCCCATCATGTGCATCAATGCGAAAGCTCCCTGTTCCTCTTCTTTATATGTGAACGATACCGGGAGAGGCGGCAAATAGCGTTTAGCCTCATCGGACAATGAGTCCAGATACTGCAATCCCCTGTCTTTCACCACGTTTGCATATCGACGGGGAACATTGGTCGCAATGAACGGGATACGGTTCTCCTTAGCAAAGAACACAAACGGAGCATAATCCGTACTATAATTGTCCCACAAACGCGCTTCCGCTTCAAAACGGTCATAAGAGATCTGCCGATTCATATATTCATCCAGAATCAGTTGATTGTCGGCCTCCAGCATTTCCGCCCCCATCATCAGTTTATCCTTATGAATGGCATACAAAGAACGGGCAAGCTCGTACTCCAACCAATGAGTAATGCAGCAATTATGAATCTCACCGATAAACACGACGTCCGGTTGCGCCAACGCAGCAACCAGTTCGTCATATCCAATCTCCTTGCCGTTCGCATCAAACAAGGTATACGCTTTCTTATAGCCTTTTTGGGCAAAGGCTGTCACTCCTACCAAACATAAGAGTAACAACACACATACTTTTTTAGAAAATAGTTTATTCATTGTATTTCTGATGTTTTCCGATATATAATAATACAAACTTGTCAGGGTTCACCAATTCCTTGAATGCTTTCCGAATATCCGTGGTGGAAATAGAAGACAGGCATTTTTCGTACTGTTCAAAGTCGTCTATCGTCTCTCCGTTCTTCAGCAAATTCACCAGATTGGTACGCCATTCCGCAGACGCTTCGTTTGAAAGGACCTTTTGTTTTGTCAGCAAGAACGATTTTTTCATTGCATCCAGTTCCTCTTCCGACACTTTATGAGTACGGAGTTCATGAATGATTTCCTTTATCAATCCTTCCACTTTCTTCGTATTGCCCCAATCAACGGAAGCGGACAAATCAAAATAAAACACCTGCTGCGGCAGTCCATTATAAAACAAAGAAGCATACGGAGAATAAACGATATTTTCCCGTTCGCGCAATATACTCAACACACGGTTCTGCAAAATATCACGCATCAGCTTCAGTGTAAGACTATTCCTCAAAGAGGGTTGGTAATTGCCACAAAATACATAATCGAATATAGTCTGCGTATCATTTTCATTCGGGAATGCTTCGACATACGTTTTTCCGGGCAATTTGAATGGTTTGTCAGAAAAGGACAATCCCGTCTCTACTTTTTCCATACGGGCAAAAGTAGCGGTCAGCAACTTCTTAATGCTGTCCGTATCAAACTTACCGGTCACGACGAACACCGTTTGCGAGGGATTGGCATATAAGGAACGGTAATAGGCAGCAATCTTATCCAGATTAAGCGACTCTAAATCTTTCTTTGTCAAAGCCGGGCGGGAAACCATATTCCCCATCAGCGAATCCAGACGATTCGTCAACGCACGGTCCGAAGCACGTTTCATCATCTGCTCAAGTACCGTTTCCTTTCCCAAACGTTCTATCTCGTCCTGCCGGATTTCATCGAAGTCTTTATAACAAAGTTCCGGACGATAAATCTTCTCATACATCAGGTTAAACAGTTCTTGTGCTTTGTCGGCAGGTGCCATTCCCATTATATCATGCCAGAAGTTACTGATGGCAAGGTTCATGGATATTTCTTCTTGTTGCATATAAGAAGACAGGGTATCATAAGGCACACATGCTATTCCTCCCATTTCCATATAGCCACCCGTTCCTTCGTAAAGCGGATAATCCTCATCCGACAAATCTCCAACGCCTCCCCTACCGAAAGCGGTCACAAAGAGAGACTGATTCTCATCATCCGTAGGACGGAGCAGAAAGCGCAGCCCGTTCTTCAAAAAGACTTCCGTCAAATTCATCTCCGGATATTTCTTCTCACTGACAATATCAGAAGCATCAAACACGTGGCTTTTGGTCAGACATACAGGTGTCGTTACCGTCTCTTCCTTCACCTCTTTGGGTACGTAGACAAATTCTTTTAACGGACTCCGGATTCCTTTTTCCCATGCACGTAGTATGTCTTCTTTCTGAATAGAGTTCTGCTTACCCGTATTATTGCGATAGGCAACCAGCAAAGCCTGCTCTTTGTAGGAAAGCCATTCCTGCAATAGTTTCTGCAAAGTTGCACTGTCAGTCGACCGGATCTTTTCAAGCAATTGGCGCATCTCCTCCTCCGATTGTATGTAGCGGTCGCCGGATATAACGTAATCTACAAAATCATCACACCACTTGCCGGACAACTGTGCGGAACAGTCCACCTTCAATGTTCTGGAAAGCTCTTTGATAGCATCATCTAGCTCTTCCGGCGTAAAACCGTTCTTCAAGATACATTCCAGCTCGTTAGACAAATCGGATACTTGCTGCAAAAGACCGGATTTATCCGTTCCGGAAAAAGTAAACACAAAATGATTCTTATCGGAAAGGAACCAGGCATCGGATACATTACTACGAATCTGCCGAACTTGCAAACGGTTAGTAATAGCCCGTACCAACAAAGAACCAAGCTCTTTACGGTAGATAGTTCCAACTGTATTTCCCACTACGCAAGGATGAGGGATCATCAATTCCAGTTCAGAACTGCGTTTGAGATCATCTCCTATCTCATGAAGAGCTATTCCTTTTTCATAAGTGAGAGGATAAACACGATACCCTTTCACCTTCTTACGGGGAATGGAAGCGAACATTTCTTTGATCTTCTTCTCTATGGAAACCGGATCTACATCGCCTACCACCACAACAGTGGCCATTTGTGGAGAGTACCATTGCTGATAAAACTCAATCAGTGTTTTACGGTCAATGCTACGGATATCCTCCGAACTACCTAACGGCATACGGTCGGTAAAACGGTTTTGACCGATCTTCAAGCTATAAAAATCATCTCCTATGTCATAGCCGCGCAACTCTTCCAAAATCACTCCACGTTCTTTCTTCGTCCGTTCTTCCTCAAAGGAGAGTCCGTCCAACCAATCTTTCAGTATCAACAGAACTTTATCACTTACGGCAGAATCAGTCTTATCCATCGGCACTGTCAGCATGAAAATAGTACGGTCATAGCCGGTCACAGCATTGATATCCCGCCCAAACTTCATTCCTAGACTTTCCAAGTAGTCCACCATGCCGCGTCCGGGAAAGTGTTTGCTACCGGCAAAAGACATATGTTCCAAGAAATGGGCAGCTCCCTTTTGCTTATCCGTCTCCTGTGCCGAGCCGAGCCGCATCACCAAACGAAACTCCGTCGTATGAGCCGGTGTCCCGTTCGGGAGAATCAGATAGTGCAAACCATTCGGTAATACACCTTCAACGGTGTTGGGAGGTAAACCGATCTTCTTCTCTGAAACGGATTGTTGCGCAAGCATATCTACAGATATTCCTCCTAAAAGAAATGCTAAGACTAGAATAGCTTTTGTTTTAATTTGTTGTAGCATAAATTAATTATAAGTCTGTTATTTATTTAAGGTATAAGTTACATAGATTTGGGTATAACCGGCTGAGTATGCATGATCCCATGAAAATTGGAAAGTAAATGTATCCTCGTTAAAAGATCCTTTCGATTCAATAAAATCGGAAGGTTCATTTTCTAAGATATCCTCATCAACAGTTGATGTAACCAAGTAAATACGAGGTTCTAATGTAGTACCCTCTTCAATTAAATCAGATACACTGTACTCTGTATATATTGGGTTTCCACCATCCCCATCTCCATCCGGAACAGCTACTTTCTCACCATTATCAGCTTTTTGTTTCCAACGGTTCCATGCTGTAAAAGAATACTTAAAAGGAACTGAAGTTATCGGTTCATCATAGTTATCTAACACTGTTCCCAAAAATGAGATAGAGCGTTCTTCCAATAATAATTCCAAATTATCAAGTGTCACCTCAAACTCTTCTTTATCACGATCAAACCCAATAGCAGTCAACATACATTGATTCCGTTCATTAGTAGCCCAACTTTCCTCCTCTATCGTTTCTTTTTGGAATATCTCCCATAAGAATGAAGTCAGTCCCATCGGATTATCAATCATCTTCAATATCGGTCGTTCAGCAGTAGCATTATCACTCAACGTAATCACACTCTTACCTTCAAAAGAACGGGTTTCTTCATCATAGAATATTCCAATATCGCCTTCCGGATAACGTATTTCCACATGACATTTCAGCACTCCAATAAACTGATTCAAGTCTAAACCATATTTTTCTTTATACCCTTTAATAAGTTCAAGTTGCTCTTCAGTCAAAGTAGGTGATTCCACACTTGGCTTCACAATCAGTTTTAAATCTCTCCAAGCTTGCATACGAGGATCAGTATAATCCTTTACCTTCAAAGTCATTGACCGTTGAGCTTTTATTAATCCTTTATGATTGGAAGCTACCTTAAAGCTCGCTTTTTTTTCGCCAGCCTTAATCAGCACATTCCCATCGTTCTCCATATTCAAAACTCCATCCTCATTGCCCGACAATTCAAAATGAATTGTAGCATCTGTTTCTACAGCAGTAGCCAAAAGCACATCTACAGTAACAGGACGATCATCATTTTCCGCTATGGCAGGGTCATCCGCCGTACTGATCTGTATATAATTACTTCCTTTGTAAGTATAATCAATATCGTTACTACAACTTGTCACTAATCCCAACAAGAAAAGGACGTGTAAACACAGATAATAATAGTTATATCTCATAATCTTCCTTTTTTATTGAATCAATTTTACCTATTCAAAGGCCATCCTTCATTCTGAGTTATATTCTCATTATATTTATATTCCGAACGAGGAATGGGAAAACACCAGCGATAATCATCCACCTTTATTTTGGTATCCTCTCTATCTCCCCACTGCGACAATCGGGACAAACCTCCCGAGTGCGAACGCTTCAAATCGAAGTAAAGCACGCCCTCACCGGCAAATTCCTTTTGTTTTTCTTTATGAATAGCCTCTATCAGATCGGTTCCCGTCAAATCATCCTCCATAGGAGTAGCTTGGCAAGCCTCCAGATATTCATTCATCTTTTCAATCGCCTTGCCTTCTTGCCCGATCTGCCGACTATAAGCCTCAGCAGCAATAAAGTAAGCACCGGCATAGCGCATCACGTTGATATACTGTATACTTTTGGATTCCTTATTCCATTTATTATATTTCCCCATCAGATTTCGGGACTCTCCATCCATCTCGAAAGGATATACATTGTAAGCTTGACGTATATCATCGTCTCCATAAGTGATAGCGGGATTCAATGCAAAGTAATCACCGTTCGTCGCATCAAACTGAATACCTGCATAAAAACTCTTCGATGTATAAAAAGCGAATATACGCTCTTTGCAGGAAGCCGTTTCCCAAAGTCTTCCGTAACCATTCTCCGTGAACATATCATCCGTCGCTTTTTCCAGCACCTTCTCCGCATAAGTTGCGGCTTGCCCATACTGTCCGGCATACAGTTCCAACTCTGCCAACAGATAATAAACCGCAGTCTGAGACAGCCAGCCGTTCTTATCCGGATTATTCTCAACCGCCACAGCTTCCGTCAGTAATGTACGGATAGTAGTCGTACAGGTTTCGATGGAAGAACGTTTCGGAAAAGCAAGTCCCAGTTCATCCTTCAATACAATTCCGTCCGCTTGCGGATTCTTGTCATAGGCAGGAGCAAACAGTCTCAACAGATTGAAATAGCAAAGCGCCTTTAATGCTTTCGCCTCACTAATGATAGCCGCTTTATCCTTCTCCTCCGAAGCATTCTCCAGCGTTATGTTATCCACGCGTTCCAATAAAGCGTTGCAGGAGGCGATCGTATTATAATACTCTCCCCACAAACTTTCGGCAAGAGTCGTTATAGAATTGTCCTGCCAAGCATAAAGGTTCTTCAGGCTCATATCTTTTCCCACAATGGAAGTTGGGCAAAAATCATCGCCCAAAATAGAAAGTTCATATTCGTAATGTGGGTACAAACTATAAACAGAGGACAAAAGAGAACGTGCCGTTGAAATATCCACAATAGCATCCGGATCCGAATACTGATCGGAAGGGGGAATGTCCAATGAACAAGAAGACAATCCCGACAGACTCCCCACCATGACGGCACATATATAAATGAGTTTCTTTATCATAATCGTTATCCTTTAAAAAGTCAGATTCATATTGAATGTATAAATAGGCTGCATACTTCCTGCAAGTGTACCGCTTTCCGGGTCGGACTCTTTGTATGAAGTCCAGGTAAACAGATTGGAACCTTGAAAAGCAAAAGTAGCATACTTCACGAACGGTATCGTTTTCCGCAAGAAACGTTGGTCTACACGATATCGCAGAGAAACCATAGAGAGTTTCAGGTAATCACTCTTTCCCACAGTCAAGGAGTTGGGATACAAAGTAAGGTTCTCTTCCGCAGTAGCCGAAGTATAAAAAGGAGTAGGATATACTTTCCCTTCATCACCGGCTTTGAACCACATTCTTTCCGTCTGTCCTGCCACAGCGTTCCGGTTCACATTATCCTTATCACGCACATACGAATAGTTGAATTGATGAATGCCGCCGTGTACATAATAGAAATCCACATCCAAGTCGAAGGCTTTGTAAGAAAGAGACAGGCCGAAGCTTCCGGTATACGGTGGTGTGGAATGCCCCAAAGCTACCACATCATCCACTGTCAATGTTTCACTCGCCTGCTTCTCCTTATTATCTTTCACCAGGAATACCGGATAACCGGTCAAAGGATTAATGCCTAAAGACTGAGGACCATAGATCATATCGTATGACTTGCCCACTTCATAATCCGGAATCAATGCCTCCTCAGACGCATATATCTTGTCTGCATAATACAAGTCAATTACCTTGTTACGATTGTACGCCATATTCCATCTCAAATTCAAAATCCAATCTCTTGTATCCAGGACTTTCGCTTTCAGTCCGAATTCGATTCCCCGGTTTTCCAATATACCGATATTGCGCTTCAATGTGGTATAACCGGTGGAAGAAGGAATAGGCACATCAAGCAACGCTTGTTCCGTGCGGCGATTGTACCAGCTTGTCTCCAAAGTCACCCGATTGAATAGCTCGATACTGACTCCCGCATCAATGGATTTCGTCTGTTCCGGTTTCAAGTCCTTATTATAAAGTCCCATCAACTCCAGAACACGCTGATCCTCATACGCATTATTGGAATAGGCGAAAGTAGCTACCGTAGAAGAAACGGAAACACCGTTCAGATTGGCTGTATATCCGTAAGACGCTTTCAGATTCAAGCGGGTCAGGACAGTATTGTCTGCCAGGAAAGAGTAATAGCTGGGAGTCCAGCCGATACCGACTGCCCAAGCGCTATTCCAACGCTTGTCCGAAGGCAGGATAGAAGACGCGTCCGCTTTATAAGTCGCATAGAAATCGTAAATATTATCAAAGGTATAACCTAATACAGCTCCCAATCCCAACTGCGCGTTTTTATCTTTCAGAGCGCCGACTTCCGCCTGACGGGTTCCCTGAATGGAGTGATTGATGGCAGCAGCCGAATTAATCGTTCCCACGCCATAACCGGTTATGGACACATTATCCAACTGAGTGAGGTAGTAGTCCATATTAGCTCCCAACGTAAGGTCATGCCTACCGGCAAATACATGATTATAAGTCGCACGAATGTTAGTAGAGATGTTCGTGGTCGTATTCTTTGATTTTGCGAAAATACCCCGTTTAAGTTCCGGAATACCACTTGTCATTTCCGAATAAGAAGTAGAAGGGGTAAACTGTTCCGTTTCATCCAACAGAAAGTCCAATCCCGCCACTGCGGCAATATCCAGTCCGGGCAAGGGATTCAAGGTCAGGCTACCACTGATTCCGGCAGTTTTCGCCGCACTCTCCTGGCTGAACTGATTCATCAAGTCCTTATAAGTACGTCCCGGATAAGAAATCAGTTCGCCACCGTCTTTCGTTTCATAAGGATTCAACTCATAAACCAACTGAGTCGGATCGGAAGTAGATCCGTTCGGGGTATTCGTCTTCGCATATCCACCGTTCACACTCAGCAGAGCGTAACCGATATGTCCCAGTTTCTGATCCAGATTCATACGCAAACTCATACGCTGCTTGTCGTTACCCGGCAAACGTCCTCCTTGCTTGGTATAATTGGCGGATATATAATAGGTAGTCTGTTCGCTTCCGCCCCGAATGCTTACATTATGTTTCTGATACAGATTGTTACGAATCAACTCTTTGAACCAATCTGTATTGATATTCCTCAATTCGTTCAACTTCTGTTCCCCCGACGCAATCAGTTGCGACAGGTTAGGATCGCCCGCATAGTATTTATTGTAGTAATCAGCACTGTAACGATATCCCGGAGTCTCCGGATTCTGCAACAACCGTTCCAGCTCCAGTTTCTCCGCTGAGTCCATCATAGACACGCCGCGACGACCACGCGTCGTGACTCCCATGTCCAACGTATAAGTAACCATTGTCTGCCCGCTGACACCTCGCTGAGAAGTGATTTCCAATACTCCGTTGGCAGCCTTGATTCCATACAAGGCACAGGCAGCCGCATCCTTCAGCACCTTTATTTCCTTGATGTCCATCGGGTTTAGATTGTAGAAAGTTTCCGGACTGATGACCTTACCGTCCATGATATACAACGGTTCATTCGTCGTATTCCCTTTACGTAAAGAAGAGTTTCCACGAATACGGATTTCAGGGGTCGACCCTAATTCTCCGGTATTCTGGATAATCAATCCGGGAACAGAACCTTGCAGCGCCAGCCCCATATCGATCATCGGCTTACTATTGATGCGTCGCATATCCACCTCTTGCACCACTCCGGAGCGGGCACGAATATCAATCTCATTAATATTAGCTTTGGCTGTGACAACAACCTCATCCATATTATTCACATCATCAAGCAAAGTCACATCCAGCCGTGTTTGTCCTTTATAGGTAACTATTTTCCGCTTCATACCGATAAAGGAAAACTCAATACTCACACCGGGCTCCCACTGTCCCTTCAACACATACTCTCCCTTTTCATTGGAAATAGCTCCATAAGGCGTATTTTTTACCTTAATATTAACTCCCGCTAACGGAAGATCCTGCGCATCGCGCACATGACCAGAAATTCGTTTTTCTTCTCTTTGCGCTTGCAAAATGACACAAAATGAGAGAAAAGCTAAAAACAGTATCCGTCTCTTTAAATAGTAGTTCATACATTTTGTCTTTTAACTATATGGCGTAAAAGAACAAAGAAAAGCTAATAAAGACAAATAAGACCTACAATAATTAAACTATTTTAAGGATTATACCTATTAATAGGTAGAGCGGAACTGCCCATCTGTTTTACTTTTAACTACTTCCCCTCTTTTGCTTTGAATGCCAACGCATACATCCGTATTTGTTTTACCATCGACAGCAAACCGTTGCTACGGGTAGGTGACAAATGTTCCTTCAACCCGATTTTATCTATAAAATAAAGATCGGCATTCAAGATTTCATCAGGAGTATGATCCGACAATACCTTGATCAGCAAAGCTATAATTCCTTTTACAATCAAAGCGTCACTTTCCGCCTTAAATACAATCTTACCGTCTACATCGTCCGCCTGAAGCCATACCCGGCTCTGACAACCTTCAATCAGATTCTGTTCTGTTTTATATTTTTCATCCAGCGGTTCCTGCTCATTTCCCAAGTCAATAAGTAGCTGGTAGCGGTCCATCCAATCATCGAAGTCACTGAACTCTGCAATTACTTCGTCTTGTAATTCATTAATTGACATACTATTTATTTTATTTCTCGTTATAGATTACCTCCAATACAGTCTGACCGACTGCTTTCAATGTATTCTTATCAATGTGATCCATATTATCCGTGAGGGTATGCCAGGTAGGGGTAAATCCACCTTCCGGATCAGAAGCAATGATATCAATCGTCTTGATACGCGCCAACCGGTTAATGAACAAATGATCGTCCGTCACCCCTCCTCCATCTTCATTGATAAACAGATTGCCGTATCCCAGCTTCCGGGCAGCCTTCCAGACCTTCTTATTAACGTCCGGCGCAAACTTCTCGGAATAGGATTCTTTCAGAAAGACCGTATTCTTACCTCCTACCATATCAAGCAGAATTCCGAAACGGGCATTGTATCCTTGAACATGAGGATTGCGCGCCCAATACTGTGCTCCCAGACACCACGACTCTTCGTTATCCTGATCGTGCGCTCCATAATCTTCCGCATCAAGAAAGATGATGTCGATTCCAAGCTCCGGTTGCTGTTGATGAACCAGCCGGGCAATCTCCAGCAAAGCCCCCACCCCGCTTGCTCCGTCATAGCGAAGCTCTTCCTCCGCTTTCTTGTCCACCGCACGGGAAGTCAAAAGATCAACAAGACCGATTGCCTCGACAATCTCCTCAAAGATTGCTGTTCCACCAAGATCCACGAGTTTGTCATAAAATCTTCCGACCACGACATTTCCGGCAAGACCGCTCGTGTAATCACTGCCTCCGCACTCTGCACCGATGACAAGGTCAGAAAGTCCCATCTCGACTCTCGGTACTTCTTTTAAGCGTTCGAGAGCTTCAGTGACCCATTTTATTCCCTTCTCGATTGCTTTGCGGGTACCGCCCTCCTGCTGGATGAACATCCACGAGGCTTCCTTGTCTTCCTCACTGGCGATATTGGCAAGCCACTCCGGCTGTACATACTCACATCCGAGTCCGACTGCAAGCACACCGCCCACATTCGGGTGGCGGATCAGGCTGATCAGCAGATTAACTGCGTACTGATTGTCTGTACATCCGTCAAATCCAAGCACCTCGACATCGGTGTGATTCGTCCTCTCCGCGATCTGTCTTGCGACAAACTCACTGCACTTTACGGTATAGATGACGAGAATCCGGTTGCGGATTCCCTTGGAACCATTTTTTCTGGCATATCCCTGCCACCGGACATCCGCCCAGTTTTTCATTTCTTCCATCTCGCTTGCTCCTTTGATTCTCTCCCTGATTTTCCGGCTTCCGTTTAGGACATTACTCACATGATTTATTACTCGTATCGAACATCCTTCGGCGCTCCGGTGATCAGATCCAGATGGCTCGAGCGCTCATCGTACACACTCCGCATATTGTGGAGATGCACCCAGGAACCCTTTTTGATGTCCTTGACTGCCTTGCCAATCACAACTCCGTATTTCACAATCGGCTCACCTTCTTTTATATCCCGAACTGCAATCTTGTGACCGTCCGGAATCTCCTCAATCGTCTCCACAGAAGTCTCATTTGCATCTCCACGCAGAAGAACTGATCCTGTCTCGAGTTTTTCCAGTGCGGTCGCTACATTATCCGATTGATGAATCTGAAATGCCGTCATCTCTCTTTTCCTCCTCGTTCCCAGAAAACCCCAAAAAATATCTTTACAGAATTTTACAGAATACCAAACTCTGCAAATGCCTGGGTTGCACTCATTCCATTCTCAATCGCCTTGCGGACTTTCTTCTCTCCCGCTGCCTTCTCAAGTGCCTTCTCAAGAACCTCCTCATGGATCTCCTTCGGAATGATCAGAACGCCGTCCACATCTCCGAATACCAGATCACCGTCATGGATCGTCACCTGACCGATCTCAATCGTACATCTGAAATCACACACATAGGTACGGATGCTCGAATCCTGAGCCCAACATGCCTTTGCAAATACCGGCCAGTTCAATCCAAGAACCTGAGGTGTGTCTCTTGTGTAGCCGTCGAGAACTGCTCCGCCTGCTCCTCTCGTCTTTGCAGTCGTTGTCAACAGCTCGCCCCAGAGTGCGCTGTTGTGTGCGCCGGTTGCCACATAGATCTCATTCGGCTTGAGCTGATCAAGTGCCTCCGTCAGATAGCCGAACGGCTTCTTCGGTGCTTCAAACACGTCATTTTCCAGAATCGTGCAGGCAAAACCAGCCATTTTCAGGCGGTTGTCCGGCTCATCTGCATTCACAAAAGGAGCAGTCGGAACCATCGTCGCAAGTGGACGGATCTCTGCCGGAAGGAACTGGTGGTTGTATCCCATCTGATCCAGAATGTCGCCAACTACCGGGGTGTATAATTTTTCTTTCATTAACTGAAACATCTCTTCATCATTTTTCCAAGTTGCCATTTTCTTTTCTCCCTTTTCTTTTTTGTCTGATTTTTATAGGCAAAAAATGCTGCTGCATTCCATTTTCAAAGTAGGATACAGCAGCATTTCTGCAAAGTAATTTTTTCAAGTCAAACGCCCGCAATGACCTGGTGCGTGAGTCTTTCTTATACCGGATTCTTTCTTATACCGGCATGATCAGGTTCGGAAGGAACATAACAAACGCCGGAACATAGGTTACGAGAAGCAGGACAATCAGCATAACAGTGTAGAACGGAAGCATGCTCTTTGACAGTTTCTCAATCGGAATCTTGGAGATTGCGGCGCCGATGAAGAGGGTAGAACCTACCGGCGGGGTGATCAGACCGATTCCGAGGTTTACAATCATGATAACGCCGAAGTGAACCGGGTCAATGCCGATGCTCGTTGCAATCGGAAGAAGGATCGGAGTCAGTACCAGGATGATACAGCTCATATCCATCATCGTTCCGAAGATCAGCATCAGGATGTTCATCATGACAAGAATCAGATACTTGTTTGTAGTAAAGCCAAGGATTGCATTGGAGATGATTGCCGGAACCTTTAAGTAGGTCAGAAGCCATCCAAATGCAGAGGATGTTGCAATCAGGATCAGCACGATTGCCAGTGTATTCAGTGCATTCTCAAGTACCTGCCAGAAATCTTTCAGAGTCAGTTTCTTGTAGACGAAAGCAGATACGAACAGCGCCCAGACAACTGCGATTGCTGCCGACTCGGTCGCAGTGAAGATACCGATGACAACGCCGACAACTACGATCATAACGGTGAACATGCCCCAGACTGCGCTTGTTGCTGCCTTCCACAGAACCTTGAAGCTGAACGGTGCGCCCTTCGGGTAATTCTTTTTAACAGAAACGTAGTAGCTGTAAATCATCAGGGCAACGCCGAGAATGATACCAGGTCCAAATCCTGCAAGGAAGAGACGACCGATGGAGACGGTACCTGCAACCGTTGCATAGATAACCATGTTGTGGCTCGGAGGAATCAGGATTCCCTGCACAGAACTTGCCATCGTAACGTCGGTGGAGAAGTCTGCGTCATATCCCTGCTCCTTCATCATCGGGATCAGGATCGTTCCAAGGGATGCAGTATCTGCTGCGGAAGAACCGGAAATACCACCGAAGAACATCGATGCCACGATATTTACCATTGCCAGACCACCGCGGATCCATCCGACGAGGGCATCTGACAGCTCAATCAGCTTATCTGAGATACCACCCTTTCCCATGATCTCACCGGCAATGATGAAGAACGGCACTGCCATCAGCGAGAAAGAGAATACACCTTTTACCATCAGCTGAACAATCTGCATCAACGGCAGTTTCAGATATGCCATCGTGATGACACTCGAAACTCCAATCGCGTAAGCGACCGGCATACGGAAAACGATAAAACCGAAAAATGAAATCAGCAGAATTGCGATTGCTACGGATTCATTAACCATTCGTAATTCCTCCTTCCTTTGTCTGATACTCAGCCGGTACCTTTCCCATCAGGCGCAGAATAAACAGAATAAAACGCTCACTCTGCATCAGCAACATGCATACTCCGGCGATCGGAACAGACGCATACAGGAAACTCTGCTTGCATCCAAGACCAGACATAACGCTCTTTCCCATCAGCTGGGTGAACTGGATTCCATACACGATCATGAAAAGACTGAATCCAAAAATCATCACATGGCTCATCGCCTTCAGGAAACTGATTACCTGTTTCGGAAGCACATAATCAATCAGCATTACGCGGATATGAGTATCTGTTCTTACTGCAAGGGAAGCACTGATGAGTGCCATGTAAACCATGCACAGCAGGATCGCCTGCTCGCCCCATCTTGGAGTGGAGTGTAAAATGTAACGACAGAAAACAACATAACTCGTAATACAGATGGAGCAGATGAATATCAATTTGCAGAATGACATGAACAGCCAATATACTGCATCATAAAACTTTTTCATTAGACTTCCTCCTGCCTAAAAGATATGGGAAACCCGACTGCAATCGACGAACAGAAGAGATTCCCCATATTACCATCAAAGCTCTCTTTTAACTCTTATCCCTAATAAATAATCCTGATTTCAACTCAACTCTTAAACCTTTTTCTGGAGTCTCTTCCAGAAATTCCGCTTGAAGTTCTTCTTACTTCTGGATCTCTACCATCTTCTGAAGCAGATCCTCGATGCCCTTGGTGTAGTTTGCCCATACCGGCTCACATGCGGACTGAGCAGTTGCCAGATCCTCAGCTGTCATATCAATGATATGAACACCCTTGTCCTCAAGATCCTTGCGGAGTGCAACCTCCTCTTCACCGATTGCAGACTTGTTCCAATCAGAAGCCTTCTGACCAGCCTCAAGCAGGATCTTCTGATCCTCCTCGCTCAGTGCGTTCCACTTTGCCTCTGCCATCAGAACGATGCCCGGGCTGAAAGTGTGACCACTTAACAGATAGTAAGGAGCGACTTCATAGAACTTGTTGGAGGAATATCCCGGATATCCGTTCTCTGCACCGTCAACAACGCCGGACTGTAAGGAGCTGTACAGCTCACTGTAAGAGATCGGGGTCGGCTCTGCACCGAGTGCCTTCATCGTATCCATCATCAGCTGGGTCTCCGGAACACGGATCTTCATGCCCTTGATGTCACCAAGACCGCTAATCTCCTTCGTCGTGAACAGGTTTCTTGCGCCCTCATCCATATAGAACAGACCAACCATGCCTGCGCCTACTTCAGAGCCCTCAGATAAGAATGCCTGACCAAGTTCCTCATCCTCGAGAACCTTCCACATCGAATCTCTGCTGGTGAAGATAAACGGAAGACCAAACATGTTCAGTTTCTGGAAGCCATAATCAGATAAAGAGTTCGTGTTTGCACGGTACATATCAACGGTTCCGCCACCAATCTGAAGTGCATTCAGACAGGTCTTCTCATCGCCTAGAGTAGATGCGGAATATACCTCGATCTTGATACGTCCGTCAGACATCTCTTCCACGTTCTTTGCGAACTCATATCCAACGCGGGTGTTGATGTTGTCATCACTGTTCAGCTCTGCGTATTTGAAGACCAGCTCCGGCTCTGTTGTAGAAGCGCTGTCTGCCTTGGACTCCTCTGCCTTTGCTTCTGCGCTTGTCTCTGCGGTCTTGCTGTCACCTGAAGCAGCTGCCGTTGTCGCTGTTGTGTTCCCCCCACCACAGCCTGCAAGGCTCAATGCCATAACAGAAGCCAGTGAAATTGCCATCAGTTGTTTTCTCATATATTCTTCCTCCTGAAAATAATTGTAAACTCTTTCCTGCTACCCCATTTTACTAAAACGTTTTATTATTCTTGGTGTTTTCAGTATATCTCTCCTTGTGCGTTTTGTCAATAATTTGATTGGTGATTTTAATATTTTCGTCATTTTTCAGCGATATGTCTACTTTTTCTGAACACACCTGCCCTCATTTGCGTTTTTCTCGTCCTTTTTGTGCATTTTGGCACAATAACGTTTTTGTATTTACTTTTCCTCATAGCTGTGCTACTATAAACTTATGTTACAGTTTCTATGGGATATATATATGATGTATCTGTGGGGTACAAAATAGCTACAAGTTGTGAGCACTGAGGGAAACAAATCAATTTAAAATTAATAAGAATGGAGAAGGGATCATCATGAAAATCACAAGTTTTGAGACATGGTGGGTCAGCAGAGATCATTGCCTGTTTGACAAGAAACGTCAGGGTGGCGCCGAGATGAACTGGGATGTCATCGCTCTGAAGATCGGAACTGACGCCGGAATTGATGGAATCGCAACCTGTCTGGCTGCAAGAAGCGGTGGCGTAACCGAAAATTACTTATATGATAATATCGCTCCTGTCATCATGGGACGTGACCCGCACGACAGAGAGGCAATCTGGCAGGAGCTCTGGAATATCGACCGTCATCTGACATTCTTCCCGGTCTACCTTCCGGGCCCGATCGATGTCGCACTCTGGGACATCTGTGCAAAGGAAGCGAATCTCCCGCTCTATAAGTACATCGGCGCTTACCGCAACAGCCTTCCAGTCTATGCAAGTGGTAATTTCCATGCAACCGTTCAGGAGTACATTGACGAGGCTCTTCACTATAAGGCACTCGGCGTTCCGGGGTACAAGGCACATCCGGCAGGACCGGTTTCCTTCGATATGCAGGTACACCAGGCAATCCGCGACGCAGTCGGTGACGACTACATCCTGATGAGTGATCCGGTCGCAGAATACACAATGGGCGATGCCGTTGCAGTCGGCAGACAGCTTGAGAAGCTGAATTACAAGTGGCTCGAGGAGCCGTTCCGAGACTTTGAACTCTACAAGTACACTGAACTGTGCCGGACTCTGGACATCCCGATTGCTGCAACCGAGACGACGAGAGGCGCACACTGGGGTGTTGCTCAGACGATCGCTCAGCGTGCCGCTGACATTGTGCGTGCCGATGTGAGCTGGAAGGACGGTATCACCGGCACCTTGAAGATCGCCCATATGGCTGAGGGCTTCGGCATGAATTGTGAGATCCACACAACGACGATGAACTACATGGATCTCGTGAATGCTCATGTGAGTTGTGCGATCCGCAACTGCGAATTTTTCGAGTACTTCGTTCCGGAGGAGAACTACCAGCTTCCGATGGCAGGCAAACTTCCGATCGAGAATGGCATTATCACTGTTCCGGATACCCCAGGTGTCGGCGCAGAGCTCGACTGGGAGCTGATCGAGAAGGCATGCAGAAGCCATAGAAAACTGGAACTATAATCAATCTCCAAAGAACCCTGATCTGCAAAGAAGCGTAATCCGCCAAAAGCACGGGAATATCGGATAAATAAATGGAAT
>ENA-USUK01000855-USUK01000855.1-human-gut-metagenome-genome-assembly--contig:-NODE-855-length-24034-cov-5.091748_pt1 | contig 24034 bp, 17 predicted proteins | sample MGYA00250062_ERZ773400 | MGnify/ENA primary metagenome ERZ773400 (study PRJEB29103, sample SAMN06111961) | human gut metagenome | biome: human gut; feature: ankylosing spondylitis patient; material... | reverse complement strand
CTGAGAACGATACTTAGAATAGTAACCCTGGTTACCTACAGTTGTACCATTACCATTTGCCTGATAAGAACCCTCGGGATCAAGAGGAATTTCAGCGCAAAAAAATCATGCTGATGGAGAAGTGCTACGACTGCTACGCCGAAAACGGTCTGGCCTCCGTGGGCATCCGGAAGCTGGCGGAGTCCTGTGGGTGCAGCTCCGCCGTGCTGTATATCTATTTTAGAGATTTGGACGATCTCATTGTCCAGTCCACCGCCTACTGCATGAAGAAGGTGGAGGACGACTTCATGGCCAAGGCCCCCACCGATCCGCAGGATCTGATGCGCTTCATCGACGAGATCCCCTACTGGACGGCCCGGCAGCACGGCAAGAAGTACCGCCTGATGTATCAGGTCTACACCCACCCCAAGTATATCCGCTACGGCAAGCAGTTCTTCGAGGGGGTCAACCGCCGCTACACCGAATACGCCAAATCGCTGGAGCCCAAGCTGGGCATCCCCTATACCACCATCACCCCGCTGATCTTCATCCTGATCCAGACCTGCGTCCACTACGCCATGTTCGAGGATGAATGCTATCTGCAGTCCCAGCTGGAGGCGCTGAAGCAGGCCATTCGGCTGCTTATGACCCAGTACCGCACGGAGGACGCAAGGCCCGACGTCAAGGCGGAAAGCTGACGGTTCCGCCGCAGCGGCCGCAGAAAAAACCAAATAAGACAGAAGCGGACCCCCTCGGCTATGGCCGAGGGGGTTCGTTTGTTATCTCTGCATTTGGCCGCTTACCGCTTGCAGGCCGTGGGCGCATCAGGTCACGGTGCGATTGATGCGCTTGACCTCGAAGGAGGTCTGGGACAGGGTTTGTCGGGAGCGGTCCCCGATCTCCAGGGTGACGGAGAAAATGTCGGTGGAGGCATCGTAGCGCAGGGTAAAGGACTTCACCTTCAGCCCCTTGGGGTAGGAGGCCGAGCCCAGCAGGTGACGATCACCCAACGCCAGTTGGCCGTCCTCACCGATCTGAAAGGCATCGCCCTTACCCTCCACGCTGCCCACGTTTTGGATGAAGATCTGGGTCAGGCCGCCGTTTTCATCCTGCGTCACGGTGCCGCAGAAGCGCAGCTTGTCGCTGATGACGCTGGTGAGGGTGGAGCAAAGCTCCTGGGCCTCCGACAGCCGCATGGACTCCGTATAGGTCTTGCCGGCAAAGCGGATGCCCACTACCAGCAGCGCCGTCAGCAACAGCACGATCAGCACCGTACACAGCATCTCGGTCAGGGTGATGCCCCGCCGGTCACGGAGTTTTCTCATGGCGTATCCTCCGACACATAGTAGTGGTAGTCGTTCTCCTGATAGACCTTCACCGAGGTGCTGCCGGTCTGGCCGCTGCGGCCGGAGAGGCGCAGCTGGGCGCTGCCCTCGGACTGGGCATCGCTGTACCGGAAGGAGACGTCGGTGTCCCGGATCTTGGCGTTGATCTTGGCGGCTGCCACGGCGGAGCCCGTCAGAAAGACGAACACCAGCACGATGATCAGCAGGGACACCAGAGTCTCCACCAGAGTTTCGCCCTTCTGGTTCTGCAGCTTTTTCATCCGGTGACCCCCTTTTCAATGAGCGGTGTGTCCCAAGAGATGGTGGTGGTGGTAACGGTGGTCTGTCCCGTCTCGGTGTTGCCGCCGGTGACGGTGGTGACCTGCTGCTTCCGCTCGCCGCTGAGGGTGAGGGTCATAAGGCAGTTGCCCTGACTGCTGTCCGCCAGAGAAAGGGTCACGGTGATGTCGTAGGCAGGGGTCATGGTGAACTCCGCCTGTACGGCGTCCAGACCGCTGGCAGCATCCGGGGTGAGGGTGATGACGTCGGTATAGGCGATGCCACGGCCCACGGCCTCAATGCCCCGCTCCAGCCAGACCTTCATGGCCCCCTGGGGGGTCTGAGTTACCTCCGTCCGCTCGATATAGCTGCCGGTGGCAGTGGGGCGGCGGGTGACCTTCTGCTCATAGCCGGAGGAGAGGATATCGTCCCGCAACAGCTCCGCAGCGGAGCTGACGGTGAGATAGGTCTGCTGGCTCTGGCGGTCGTTGGAGATGTGCCGGGCGGCGGTAGTGGCCGCCGTAAGGATCACTACGCTGACCATGCTGGCTACCAGCAGCAGGAGGAGGGCCATCAGAATGGTGACGCCCTTCCGGTCTGTACACTTTTTCATTCCAATGGCCTCCTTTCTGCAAAACGGTTATCGGCTCCAGCGCCAGCGGAGCAGACCTGGCTCCTCCGTATCCTGATAGATGGGTTCAAAGGTGGTATCCTGGAACAGGGGCAGGTCGGGACTGGGGGTCCAGCCCACAACGGGCCGGAGCGCCGAGGCAAGCTCCTCCTCCGTGGGGAGGAAGCCGGCGGCGGGCTGGCCGAAGGGAACGGCCTTCTCCAGCCGCAGGCGGCCCACCACGAAGGTGGCGGTGATCTGCGTATCCTCCGCCGTCAGGGTATAGGGGATATCCAGCGTATAGGGCCGGCCGGTGCGGGTGTCGGTGAGGGTCACCTGCAGGGTGACTGTCTCCTGCTGCCGTCCGTGGATGGTGATGGGGCGATAGCTGAAGTCGCCGTCCTGTTGGGCGGCCACCACGTCGCCTACGGTGACCCGGTAGTCCTCATCGGCGGTGGAGAGCATATCGTGGGAAGTGCCGGTGCTATCCAGAACGGTAAGGGCCGTTACGGTGAAGTACCGGAAGTCCGCCGCCTTGCCACGGCTGTACAGGTACAGACCCTCGTAATCGGGGACATCGCCCTCGGCGGGGCCGAGAGGGGTATCCCAGTCGGTGGCGTCCCGATTCAGGATGCCCTGACGATACACGGCGTCTCCATCGCCCACATGGGCGATGCCCAGCACGCCCTGCATATGGATGGTGGCGGTGAGGCGCAGCTCACTGGTGAAGGTGCGCTGGCCCACGGTGACACCGGCCTGCACCAGCAGAGTCTCCTCGCCCTCGCCCTTACCGGTGACGGTGACCTGCTGATCCCGACTCACCGGGGACAGCGTGACCACCCGGTCAGAGCCGCTGACCACGTCCCATTTGACGCCGGTGAGCACTTGGCCGGTGCCGTCCCGTGCGGTGAGGGTGAGGGTAGTGCTCTCGCCTACATACTGCTCTACGGAGAGTTGATCCACGGAGATGGAGAGCTTGGCGGTGACGTCCACTGCCAGACGGGCGGTGTAATCCCCCAGTGTGGCGATGATCTCGGTGGAGCCGATGGCCTGTCCCACGATGCGGACCTTGTAGTGGCCCGTGCCGTCCGGCTGAAGCTCGGCAGTGACGATGCCGTCCTTGGTATAGGACAGGGTGGGGAGCTCCGTGCCGGGATCCGTGCCCTCGAACCGCAGATCCAGCGTCACGGCGGATTCACCGCCGGCGGCATCGTAGTCGGTGATCATGTCCAGCGTCAGCAAGCCCTTGCTCCAGTAGAGGCCAGATGACGGCCACCAGCCGTAGTGTAGACGGGCCCGGCCAAAGACGTTATCCTGCACCAGCACGGTGGGGAAGGGGAAGTCCTGACCCTGCAGGGCCTCGTCGCTGCCGGGGAAGCTGTATTTGCCGTGGACCTCGGCGCCGTTTTCCTCGGTAGTGACCCACGCAAAGCTGCTGCCCAGAGCGGCGGCAAAGCTATCGTAGCGTTGGGTCGTGCCGCTGCTGTTGTTCTGGGTGACGATGTTGGCACCGGTGCGCTGGGACATCTGCTCATAGGTCAGGCCCGTCAGGCCCTTGATGCTATACGTGTTGGAACCACCGTTCCAGCCGTAATTACGGAGGTAGCTGAGATCGCCGTTGAGCATTTTTTCCCGTGCCGCTTCTGTACGCAGCAGCCCGCTAAGGGAGTTGCTTTTGGAATTACCCTTGCCGTAGTATTTGGGCAGATCGTCGAAAGAAATGCTGTTCTTGCTGCTGTTGAGGTAGTAGCAGTTGTTGATATAGAGCTTTGCATTGGTGCTGGCACCGGCTCGGTCGGCAATACTGCCCATAAGGGAGATGCCGGTGATGGTACCCTCCATGTCCGGGAACTCCATGTAGGTGTAGCAGTTATTGAAAGTGGGCTGACCATCCGAACTGTCGGAGCGATTGACAAAGTTGGTGAAGCTGGCGGAGAAGCCGCTGCCGCCCATACCGCCGATATAGACATAGGTATCGGGGCCGGGGACACCGCCGGAATTCATCTTGACCCGGACGGCAGAGCTGCCGTCGGCAAAGACATTGTTGCTGCTGCCCACGGGGACACGCTCCTTCAGGGTCTCCTTCCCAACGGTGATGGTACCGCCGGTGTAGCAGTCCGTTACCGCAAAGCGCACACCGCCGGCCAGACCGCCTACACGCACATAGTTGCCGTAGCGGGCGGCGTTCATGTAGCCGTTGGTATCGACGTGGGTGCAGTTGATCTGCAGATCCACCACGGCGGAACACTTGTTGAGGTTGACGCTGGAGACACCCACCAGCCCGCCGATGGCGGCCTCACCCAGATGCTGCTTGTTACGGCTGTTGTCGGCCACAGTGTAGCCGGCGATGGCGCAGTTGGTGATGCTGCCGTTGCCCATGCTGCTGTTGTAGTCATAGGCGATGCCCACCAGACCTCCCAAGGCGTAGGAGGTGGAATACTGGCGCACCGTCCGGGTGCCGCTGGAGGGCGTGGGATCGGTATTGCGCTGGATGACGGCGCCGTTGTCACTATAAAGGACGATGTTCGCGATCTCTGCGCCGGCGGTGGTGCCGAAGAGGCCCACGTTGTAGCAGTAGGAGTCGATGTTCACGTTCTTGATATAGTAGCTCTGGCCGTCGTACTTGCTGCCGAACCAGTTGTACAGCACCATACGGTAGTCGGTGCTGCTGCCGCTGTCATAGACAGAACCGGCGATGGGATGGAAGCTGTAATTCAGGGAGGCATCCGTGGGATCCGCCAGGCTCTGGCCGTTGAGGTCATGGCTTTGCTTCCACGTGCGGATGGGCCGGGTGCCGCCGGTGGAGTCGCCGGCGATGGCGTCCTCCTTGCTCTGGTAGCCCCAGGTGACACGGGTATATTGCAGGTAGGGGTAGTACTTGTACATACTCCCGCTGCCCGTCACGTCACGGGTGGAGCTGCCCTGATTGCCGTAGTAGCTCCAGTTGATGTATTGCAGCTGCTCCACGGACCGCACCTGATAGGGCAGGGCATCCGTGCCGGGCTCCACGCCGGTGGTGCCGCCGGTAGTACCGGTGCTGACGGCGGTGACGGCATAGGACTCTGCGAAGAAGGGACTGACGGTGTAGGTGAACCACACATCCCCCTGAGACAGGAACCAGTAGCCGTTGCCGGTGGTGCCGCTGAGGAGCCGCAGACCGGTGTCGGAGGTCTGATAGGTGACGAAGCTGAACTGAGGCATCTGCTTCTCCAGTTCCGCCGCCGCCTCGGTGTTGCGGCCGTCCAGAGCGATGTGCTGGGTCTCCAGCAGGGGCTCCGTCTCGCCCTTGGACCAGTAGTAGCCGTAGCCGTAGGCGGTGATCTTGCCGCCGTCGTCGTGGGCGGTGCAGAGGCTGCTGCCGTCCTTGCGGACGCCGTTTTCAAAGCCGATGTATGAGAAGTGATAGCCGGGGTTACTGCCGCCCTCCTCGTGCTCCCAGTACACCATGCCCAGCGTACCCAGATCGGCGGGGGTCACCCAGTCGCCGTAGTGGACGGGGCTGCCGTGGCCGGTGAGACTGGTGGGATAGGGATAGGCCTGCCCGTCGGTGTTCAGGGTTTTGCTGTGGTGATAGGTGTGGCTGGCATCGGCGGAAGAGAAGCCGGTGAGGGTCAGGGCCTTCAGCCCCTGCTCATTGACAGCCCGTGCGCCGGACTGGTCGCTGTAATCATACAGATGGACCTGTCCCACGAAGCGATAGGTACCGCCGCTGAGATAGTAGCAGCCGGAGGTGCTGCCGGTGGCCGGGGCGAAGCCGTAGGTATCGGCACCGGGGGAGGTAAGGGCCGTGGCGCAGTAGCTGCTGCGGATCGAGCCGATGTTCTCCCCGGCGAAGCCGCTGAGGGCCACGCCGCCGCCACGGATCTGGAGTACCTCCACGTTGGCCATGGCGTAGCTCTGGCTCACCAGACCGCTGTTGCCGCCGGTGAAGCCGCCCATCAGCAGACGGGCATAGTTGCTGCTGGCGGTGAGGGAGGGAGTACTGACGCTGCCGGAGCGGATGGTCCCGGCGTTATAGCCCACGAAGCCGCCCATATACAGGACGCTGCCCTGATAGGCGTGGGCTGTGACGGAGTAGCCCGCCGCAGCGCAGTTGTAGACGGTGCCGTCATTGCGGCCTGCCAGAGCGCCGACATAGGCGGTACGCAGGCGCAGGATGCCCCGAAGCGTCACGGAGTAGTCCTGCTCTCCGGTGGTGAGCACCACATTCCGCAGACTACCCTGATTCAGGCCGAAGAGTCCGGCGTAGTCGCCGCCGTTGGGACTCTGGAGCGGCACAGCGGCGATGGGATAGGTGCCGCCGTCATAGATGTGGGTAAAGGGGACGACGGCACTGCTGCCGATGGGCTGCTGGCTGGTGACGACGGTATCGTTGCGGCCATAGGCTGCCCAGTCATAGCCGGAATAATCGATGCTGCGCTCCTGCTGGAAGGTGGTGTCCTTGGCCAGCAGGGGGCTGTACTGCTCATAGTACAGACTCAGGTTATTCAGCTGCCGGGCCGTGCGGATGCCGATCTCGCTGGGGGCCTCCGGGGCCTCGGAGCCCTCCGATACCCAGCAGGTGAAATGGGGATTGAAGTAGTAGGTGGTGTCCTCCACCTGCACCCGGCGGTAGAAGTCCGTGGATACCTCGGTGGTGTTCACCAGTGTCCGGGGCAGGGGCAGCAGGTAGTAGCCCCCGCCCATGTCGATGGCGTTGGCACGGTACAGGGTAGAGGTGACCTCCCGGCCCCCCAGCGAATAGCGCACCGTCAGATCCTGCTCCGGCAGCGTGCTGTACACCATGCCGTAGCCGTCGCCCACCACCGTGCCGGTGGTTTTGACGGTGGATTTGTTGGCGCCACGGAAGCCGTAGCTGCCGTCGGAATAGACCTCGTAGTACACCAGTGTACCGGCCTCGAACTGAGCCTGCCAGTCGCCGTAGTGGGTCAGCCCTGTCAGGCGGGGATAGGAGTAAGCGCCCAGACCCATGCCGTCCACCAGATTGTAGGCCACGGTGTCGCTGCCGCCGGTCTCAGCGGTGAAGGCGTCGTTGAGGTACTTTTCGATGGCGTCGGCCCGGCTGCGGCCGCTCCACTGCTCATAGTCGGCAAAGACCGTGCCGTCCATGTCGTGGTCGCCGTGGGACATATAGTAGGTGCTGGTGATATCGGGCTTGCCGGTGGTGACATCCGCAGGCTTGGCGGTGGAGTAGGTGAGCTTTTCACTGCCGTTCAGCCGGGCGCTGGCGCTGTAACAGGTGTCGATGACGTCGCCGTAGGACAACTCACCGCCCACCAGACCCGCCATGACGTCGGCCTCCTGAAAGCCGGCGGTGTAGCAGTCCCGCAGGGTGATGTCCGCCGTGCCGATGCAGCTGCCGATGAGGCCGCCGGTGGTGCCGGAGGCGTAGAGGTAGCAGTCAGCGTAGGAATGTTCCACATAGACGGTGCGGGCGCCGCTGATATAGCCCACCAGACCGCCGGCGTAGCGGCCGCCCTCCAGCACGGAGGAGGCGAAGCTGTTGCGGACGGTGAGATCATAGTCGCAACGACCCACCAAACCACCGGCGGTGGCGCCGCTGATCCAGATATCCTGCTCACTTTTGCTGCTGAGCTTGTCACGGGTGGGGCTCAGGTAGACCTGACAGCCCTCAATGGTGGTGCCGCCCCGGAGGGAGCCAGCCAGACCGCCGGCATTGCCGCCGGCGCTGATCTGGGCTCCGCACAGACGGATGTTTCGCAAGGTACCCCGGAAGCTCTCGAACAGGCCGCCGTCACCGTCGGTATCCACCGGCAGCTCATAGACCACAGGGTGATAGGACTGGGTGCCTACGGCGACGGTGCTGTCGTAATAGGCGAGGTTCTCGTTATAGATGGGGGTGAACCTCCGGCCCGGATAGCAGCTGTCCCAGCCGTCGTCCATGCCGGTGTTGACGAACTGGATATCCTGCTCCTGCAGCGCCCGTGTGATGGCGGTGGGCAGACCGGAGCCCTCGTCCAGATTTTGCAGATGCCGGGCATAGGTGACCACGGCAGTGGTGCCGCCGTCCCGCACCTCGGCAAAGAGACTGTTGGTGGTGAGCTTGCCGGTGACGGAGTCCACCAGACGGCTGTCGCTCTCTACCTCCACCTTCAATGTCAGGTCGGAGCCGGGGGTCAGCTGCCGGAAGCGGCGCTGCTGGGAGAAGCGCTTGCCCTCCGTCAGGTCGTCCAGCACCATGGTGACGGTATAGGTGCGGTAGGAGACGTTGACTTCGGAGCCGGTGAGCTCCATCCGGCCGGTGGAGTGGCCCTGTGCATCCGTTACCGTCACATAGAAGTGCAGGGGGTCACGGGGCGTGTCACAGGTGACCTTCAGCAGCAGACGCTCCTTGTTGATGATCTCCATCTTGGGGGTCAGCTTGCCGGTGTCCTCGCTCTGGACGCTGTCGCCGCCGTAGTAGCCCACGGTAGCCCCCTCCTGCACCCGGCGATCCCGTGAGCGCAGGGGGTTGAAGGCGTCGAAGCTGTACTGCATGGGCTTTTCGCTGTAAAACACGGCGTAAACACTGCCGCTGCCGGGATCATACTCGATGACCCAGTTGGCGTCCCACAGCTCCGCCTCCACCTGCTCACGGGGCAGGATGCTCCCGGCGGCGGAGGTGTCGGTGCTTTTGGCGGCGGAGGTGACGTAGTACAGAGTACTGGTGGTGTACTTATCCTGCTCGGCGTCCCAGGGGATGTTGTTCAGGGCCGTGGCCCGGTCCTTTCCGTACTCGTCGCTGCGGCCGCTGGCCTGCAGCTGAGAGAGGCGGTTCTGGGCCGCCAGATAGATGGTCTCCGCCTTGGAATCCAGCTCCGTCTGGCGGATATTGCGCTGGTGGCGGCTGATGGGGATCATGGCCAGCGCCAGCAGGATGATGAGGATGGTCAGCGCCAGCAGCACCTCCGTCAGCGTGAAGCCCCGTCTATTCCGTTGTAGTTTTCTCTCAGTCATAGAAAAAGCTCCCCGCCCCACGGCGTTCTCAGGGCATGATCTCGAAGTAGGTGATGACCAGCGTGGTCTCCACAGTGCCGCTGTTGCGGCCCTCGGTATAGGTGTTCATATTCATGTCGGAGATCTGGCTGATGTTCTCGCTGGAGCACAGCCGATCCACGATCTGCCGGGCCTGCGCATAGGTGGAGGTCCGGAAGGTCATGACGATGGGCCGCAGCATGATATAGTCCTGCTGCACGGTACCCGCAGAGCAGTCCAGCGAATAGTCCAGCGTGTCACTCATGATCTCGTGGAGCTCGATCATCAGCTTGCCGCTGTTGTCGTACTGGGGGATGGTGCGCTTCTCACCCGCCGCCTTGATCTCTTCGATGGCCTTCTGCATCTTCTGCATCTGGGCCATTTTCCCCTGATTGGCGTCCAGCTCCGTCTGCTCGGCCTCCATGTTCAGCCGATAGCTGGAGATCTGATCGTTGATGGGGATGAGGATCAGCTTACAGTAGCCCGCCACCAGCACCACCACGATCAGCACCAGCAGCAGGGTCTTTTCCCGTCTTGTCAATTCCCGGTTCATTTGCCTGCCTCCTCTGCGCTGCGTAGGGTGATGCGGACGGTGAAGTCCAGAATGGTGGAGACGTTGCCGTCCTCCGTGGAGGCCAGATTCAGCTCCACATTGCTGACGATGGGGGACTGCTGGATCACGTCAAACATCCGGGAGATCTGATCCAGACTCATGCCGGACATGGACACCACCATCTTGTTGCCGGACACTTGCAGGGAGACCAGCCGTCCACGGGACAGCATCTCCTGCTCCAGCAGATCCAGCGCCTTCTGGCGGTCCACCAGAGTGCCGTTGTCCTCGCTGCCGTCGGTGGCCCACTCCATGGAGTAGGTGCGGTATTCCATCAGCAGACGGTCGTAGCCCTTCAGCAGCTCCTGCATCTGGGTATACTCCGTGTGAACGGAGGCGTAGGCGGCCTGCGCCGCATCCAGCCGGCGATACTGGTCGATGACGCCGAACTTGGCCACGCAGCCCGCCAGAATGACGATGGCCAGACAGCCCACCAGCAGGGTCAGACGGGGATTGCCCTTCTGTTCCCGCATATTCAGATTGATGCCCTGCTTATGGGGGCATTTGAGGGTCTTGCGACCGGCCTCCGAAGGCCCCTTTTTCATCTTTTCTGCCATTATCGCAGGCCCCCCTTGATGCCAAGATCCACGCCGCCGATGGCCCGCAGGTACATCCACGGCTCCTCGGTGGACATCCGCTGGCCCAGCAGCTCGGCGGAGGTGTGCAGCGTCATGCCGGTGGTATCGGCGATGGTGTCGTACAGCGGCTGAATGGCGCTGCCGCCGCCGCACAGGCACAGCTGCGTCAGCTCCCGCTCCCGGTTGTTGTAGTTGAAGAAGTTCACGGCCTTCACCACCTCCACGGCGATGCGGCCATACAACTCACGGGCCTGCTCCGACTCCAGCACATGGTTGTAGTTCTGGCGCACATACTCGTGAGCCACGTGGACGTCCACGCTGCACTGATCGGCCACCAGATGCTCCAGATCGGACATCCCCACCTCGATCTCCCGGCGGCTGGCGAAGTGGCCGCCCCGGTAGATATACAGGAAGGTGGCGCTGTGGCCCAGATTTACCACGCACAGGTCACGGCCCTCCTGCCGGGTGCGGCGGTAGTAGGCCTGCAGCACGGCGCTGTACGCGCACTCGCTGGGGGTCAGCACCCGCAGGCGGAAGCCCGCCCGGCGCAGCATGGCCCGATAGCTCTCCACGGTGCTCTTCAGGGTGGCGCAGGCCAGCAGATTCATCTCCGTGGGCTGGCCGGACTCGTCCCGCAGCACCTCCCGCATGGAATAGTCGAAGAAGTACTTGTTCTTCTCCTCCGTCAGATAGTCCCGGAACTCATAGGGCAGGTTATACAGCAGCTGCTGCTCCGTCATGGCGGGCATCACCAGCTCACGGGTGAACACCTCCGTGGAGGGCAGCACCAGCGCCGCATGGGTCAGGGGGATGCCGTTACTTTTGGCCGTCTGGCGCAGGAAATCCGCCATGGCGTCCATGGACAAAATCCTCGAACCGGAGACCATGTTGTCCGGCAGCTCCGCCGTGACGGCCTTTTTCAGGTCCGCACCGGCGAAATATACCAGCTTGACGCTGCTCTCGCCGATGTCAAAGCCAACGATCTTTTCCAAAATGCTCGTCCTCACTTTCAAGAATTACAGCAGCCCCAGATACCAGTCGATGATCTGTTGGCCGCACAGCGCCGTCAGCCAAGCGCCAAGGGCGATGCTGGGGCCCCACGGGATGGCCTCGCCGCCGTCCCGTTTTTTTTGCAGGAGTCCCCACACGATGCCGATGACGCAGGCTGCCACCAGACACAGAAGGTTCCGCTTCCAGCCCAGAAACAGCCCCGTCAGGAACAGGAGCTTGATGTCGCCGCCGCCCATGGCCTCACGGCCCAGCAGCTTCTCCATCCCCAGCACCAGAAGCAGTACGCCCCCTGCCACCGCCAGACCGCCGATGGCGCCGTCCAGCGCCCGCCGGAGCGGCTGGGGGTCGAAGAAAAGAGTGGTGATAAATAGCACAACGCCGACCGCTATAAAACGGTCGGGGATGATGTACCCCTCCAAATCCGCAAAGGAGCAGACCAGCAGGATGCCGGCCACACACCAGCCTTCAAGGGCTTGGAGCGAAATATCATAATGCAGCAGCAGCGTCACGAACACTGCTGCCGAGATCACCTCGGCCATAACGTGACGCCGGGAGAGCTTGGCCCCGCAGTAGCGGCAGCGCCCGTGGGCAGACAGATAGCTGACCACCGGGATCAGGTCCCGCACCGCCAGCACGTGGCCGCAGGTGTCGCAGTGGGACCGGCCACGCAGCACGCTCTCCCCATGGACGATACGCCAGGCTGCACAGTTCAGAAAGCTGCCCATGCACGCACCCAGCAGGGCGGCCAGCAGGCAGCAGTAAACAGTTAGGAAGGGATCGGCATACAGCATGGGGAAGGCTCTCCTTTAGATGGGACTGCTCTCACGGAGCGGGGAGGGACGCCAACCCACGGCCATCCCCGCCCGATGAGAGACGGGTCGCCCCGCACCGGCCCGGCCGGGCCGGTGCGGGAGCTGTGCGTGTGAATGTGACAAATGGATGTCAGTGGATGTCGGGCGTACCCAGCGTCCAGGTGAAGGTCTTTGCACCATTCTCGTCGGTCAGCTTGGTAGCTTTGTAGGTGATGATGCCGGTACCAGCATCGTAAGTCAGCTTGTCGTCACCATAGTTCAGGACGATAGCAGTGCCATTATCAGGTCCCTTCAGGAAGGCGTCCTTGTCGGTGGGAGCCTTGGTGTTCTCGGTCAGCATAGCGGTCTGCCACTCGGCATAGGTAGCACGGACATTGGCCACGTCAGCGGCCTCCTTGGACTTGGTCAGGGCGCCGTTGAACACGGGGATGGCGATGGCCACCAGCACAGCGATGATGGCGACGACGATCAGCATCTCCATCAGAGTGAAGCCCTTCTTGCTCTGCAGTTTCTTCAACATAGTTCTACATCTCCTATTATTTTTTTGCGGTTTTTATCTTGATCCGTACAGGGTTGTTATACGGATAGGATATGAATTTGGGTGCGGCGGCCTTACATTCCGCCGTAGAGGGTGAACAGCGGCAGATACACCGCCAGCAGCAGCACCACCACGATCACCGCCAGAGCGATGGTGATGATGGGCTCCAGCACCGACAGCAGGCGGGCGGTGGTGACCTCCACCTCGTTGTCAAAGTATTCACCGATGACGTCCAGCGTCTCCTCCAGCGAGCCGGACTGCTCGCCTACGCCCACCATCTCCGTCAGCATTTTGGGGAAGTACTCGATCTGGCCCATGCTCTCGGAAATGGTGCGGCCACGCTCCACCTTCTGCTTCACCTCCTGCACGGCCAGTGCGAAGGTGTAGTTGCTGATCACGTTTCCGGTCACATCCAAGGCCTTGGGGACCGGCAGGCCGGCCGTCAGCATGGTGGCCATGCTGTGGGCGAACTGTGCGGCGGCGTTGAGGCTGTGGAGCCGGTGGAGGGGGGCCTTGGTGAGGCTCCATGCGGCGATAGCCCTCCGGCCCCGGATGGAGCGGCGGGCCACCATATAGGCGATGCCCAGCCCGGCGGCGATCAGCAGAAGCAGCCACCACCAGCCTATGAAGAAGTCACTGATGGCCAGCAGCACACGGGTGATGCCCGGCAGCTGGGTGCCCATCTCGGCAAAGACATCGTTGAAGGCCGGGACGGCCACGGCGATGATGATAATAAACACGACGATGGCCACCACAATGACCATGGCGGGGTAGGTCAGGGTGCTGACCACCTTGGCCTTGGTCTTGGCGGATTTATCATAGTACCGGTGCAGCCGCTGGAAGCACTCCTCCAGCGTGCCGGACTGTTCTCCGGCCCGGACCGTCTCGATGAAGGTCTTGGGGAGGTACGGGGCGTTGTTTTCAAAGCTCTGGGCCATGGAGTAGCCTGCGCCCACCTCCTCGGCCACCTTCTCCAGCATCTGGCGAATGTGGCGGTTCCTGGTCTGGGCCGCCACCATCTCCACACAGTGCTGAATGGACATCCCTGCGGAGAGGATGATGGCGAACTGGGAGCAGATCAGGGCCAGCTCCTTTTCCTTGATCTTCAGGCCGATGGGGCGGTTGAAGATGTTTTCCTTCTTCTCCTGTACCTCCTCCAGCCGGGTGATAACGGCTACGGTCTCCCGCAGGCGGCTGGCGGCCTCGAACTCGTCATAGGCCCGGATGACGCCGGATACAGCCGTTCCGTCCTTGGTCTGGCCCTTGTAACGGTATGTGGTCATGGCGTGTCTCCGCTCCTTCCGTGCCGGGTTTTACGCAATTACTCGTCTACTGTGGTGTTGATGATGCGGGCGGCCTCCTCGGCGGAGGTGACACCCTCCAGCACCAGCCGGCGGCAGCTCTCCCTCATGGAGCGGAAGCCGTTTTTGCGGGCCTCCTCCGTCAGCTGCTCCTCGTTGGCGCCCTCACTGATGAGCCGCCGCAGGCGGCCGTTGAGCATCAGGATCTCGAAGGCGGCCCGGCGACCGGTATAGCCGGAGTGATGGCACTCCGGACAGCCCTCGCCCTTATAGAAGGTGACGTGGCTGTCCTCCGGCATCCCCAGCAGGGCCAGCTCCTCGGCAGAGGGCTGATAGCCCTTCTTGCAGTGGGGGCAGACCTTCCGCAGCAGACGCTGGCTCACCACGCCCCGCAGGGCGCTGGCCACCAGCCACGGCTCCACGCCCACGTCCTTGAGCCGGTATACGGCGGACACGGCGTCGTTGGTGTGCAGAGTGGAGAACACCAGATGACCGGTGATGGCGGCCCGCATGGCGATGGAGGCCGTCTCGCCGTCCCGGATCTCACCCACGGAGATGATGTCCGGGTCCTGACGCAGGATGGCTCGCAGGCCGCTGGCGAAGGTCATGCCGGTCTTTTCGTTGATCTGGCACTGGCTGACGCCGGGGATGTGGTACTCCACCGGGTCCTCCAGCGTGACGATGTTGATCTCCTCACGGGACAGATCCCGGATCATGTTGCACATGGTGGTGGACTTACCGGAGCCCGTGGGACCCACCAGCAGAATGACGCCGCTGGTGTTTCGCAGCAGAGCGTTGTAGTTGTCAAGATCCTGCCCCTCCAGTCCCAGCTGGGATTTGCTGAGGGCCTGAGCGGACTTGTCCAGCAGACGCAGCACCATCTTCTCGCCATACACCGTGGGCATGGAGGAGATACGCAGGTCCAGACTGTGGCCCCGCACCGATTGGATGGCGTGGCCGTCCTGCGGGATCTTATGCTCGGCAATATTCATACCGCCCATGATTTTCAGGCGGGAGATCACGGTATTCTGCAGGTCGGCAGGCACCGTCAGGATGCGGCGGAGCAGACCGTCGATACGCATCCGCACCACCATCTCGCCCTCCTGCGGCTCCAGATGGATGTCACTGGCCCGCTCGGTATAGGCCCGCTCGATGAGGGCGTTGACGAAGCGGATGGTGGGGGCGGCCTCCTGCGGGTCCGCCGTGTCCTGCGCCATCTGGGCGGGGATGACATCGCTGCTGCTGCCGGCCTCTCGCTTCATCTCCTCGATGACCCGTGCCGTACCCTCGTTGCCGTACAGGCGGCTGATGGCCTGCTCCACGGCCTTGCGGGTGGCGATCATGGGGATGATGCGCTTACGGGAGGCGGTTTTGACCTCATCCTGAGCCACGAAGTCCAGAGGATCGCTCATGGCCAGATACAGGCTGTTGCGTACCAGCTTCACCGGCACCACGCAGTATTTCTTGGCGATGTTCCGGGGGACATACTGGGCCAGCTCCACGGGGATGGAAATGGCCGTCAGGTCCACAAAGTCCACGCCCAGCTGCACTCGCAGAGCGTCGATGAGCTGCGCCTCCGTGATGAAGCCGTTCTGGATCAGCACATCGCCCAGCCGCTGCTTGGTCTCCTTCTGGAGCGCCAGAGCACGCTCCAGCTGCTGCTCTGTGATGGTCCCGGACGCCACCAGCAGATCGCCCAAGCGCATATAGGCCATTTCACTCACCTCCCGGTCGAAAGCCCGTCATGTACGGACAGGAATAAAACGCACAGCCCGCGTCGACGCATTCGACAATGTCGGATCCTGCACGCTTGCAGGCTATAATATACCCCAATTCCACTGCAAAGTCAACCGATTTTTCGTGATTTATTGAAAAATTTCCACAAATTCTCCATAAAAACGATATATTAGTCCGATATGAGAAAAGTATGAGAAAAATGTTGAAAACTGGTACTTTTTGACTGACCGAATGACAGAAATGACAAAAAGGAGCCAGTATTTTCCCAAAGGAAAAGAGGGCGGCCCACAGGCCGTCCTCTTGGAGGTGAACAGTATTTCAATTAGCGAGATTTTAACGGGCCGACAGCTGCGGCTCCAGCCAGTGCCAGATGTCCTCATAGACCGTTTGGCGCATGGGGCCTTCATTGAGGATCTCGTGTCTCAGACCGGGATACAGCTTCACAGTCACATCTGACAGGCCCGCCTTGCGGAAGGCGTCGGCGGTGCGGCGGACGCCCTTGCCCATATCGCCCACCGGATCCCGGTCGCCGGAGATCAGCAGCACCGGCAGACTGCTGTCCATGCGGGCCAGATTCTTGGGGTTCTGGTTGAAGGCGATGCCGTGGAGCATCTGGCGGAACAGCCCCACCGTGGCATCGGCGCCGCAGAGGGGGTCGGCTATGTAGCGATCCACGTTCTCAGAGTCCGCCGACAACCAGTCATAGCCGGTGCGGTTGGGAGCAAAGGCCTTGTTGTAGCCGCCGAAGGCCAGATCGTTCACCAGCTTGCTGGCAGAGGAGGGGCCCTGTGCGGCGCAGACCACCTCCGCCACGGCACGGCCTCCGGTCAGCTTGGCCTGTGGCTGCCAGCCGGTACCCATGATAATGGCGGCCCGCAGGGTACCGGGGTAGCGGATCAGGTAGCTGCGGGCCAGAAAGGAGCCCATGCTGTGGCCCATGAGGCACAGCGGCACACCGGAAAACTCCCGCCGCAGCTGCTCGTGCAGCAGCTGGATGTCCGCCACCACCGTCTCCCACGGGGTGCCGTCGCCAAAGTAGACGGGGGTGCCGCCCTCCGGCAGAGAGCCGCCGTGGCCCAGATGGTCGTGGCCCACCACGGCGATCCCCTGCTCATTGAGATAGCGGGCAAAGCCGTCGTAGCGGCCGATATGCTCGGCTACACCGTGGGAAATTTGCAGCACGGCACGAGGCGTTTCCACCGGCAGCCACTGCATGGCGTGGAGCCGGGTCTTGCCGTCGCTGGAGAGAAAGGTGAACTCGGTGAGATTTGTCATGGAAATTTCATCCTTCCTATGGTAAAATAAGAATCATTCTATGGGCAGTATATCACAAACTCACCAAAAAGAAAAGAGGAGACGGCTATGGCATCGTATATTCTGGCACTGGATCAGGGGACGACCAGCTCCCGTGCCATCGTATTTGACCGGGCGGGACAGATCGCCGCCAAGGCCCAGTATCCCTTTCCCCAGATCTATCCGCAGGCAGGCTGGGTGGAGCACGACCCCATGACCATCTGGGACACGGAGCGTCTGGCGGCGGCGGAGGCCATCCGGGGGCTGCCGGAGGGCAGCATCGCCGGCATCGGCGTCACCAACCAGCGGGAGACCACCATCGTTTGGGACAAGGCCACCGGCCAGCCGGTGTACAACGCCATCGTCTGGCAGTGCCGCCGGACGGCGGAGCTGTGCGAGGAACTGAAGCGGCAGGGACTGGAGGAGCGCATCGTCTCCACCACGGGACTGCTCATCGACGCCTATTTCTCCGGCACCAAGATCCGCTGGATCCTGGATAATGTTCCCGGCGCCCGGCAGCGGGCGGAACGGGGGGAGCTGCTGTTCGGCACGGTGGAGACGTGGCTCATCTGGAAGCTGACGGGGCAGCACGTCACCGACTATTCCAACGCCTCCCGCACCATGCTCTTTGATATCCACCGGCTGTGCTGGGATGAGGAGCTGTGTCGCCTGCTGCAGATCCCCGCCTGTATGCTGCCCCGGCCGGTGGAGAACAGCGCCGTTTACGGCACGGTGCAGCCGGGGATTCCCGGCTTGGAGACGCTGGCAGGAGTACCGGTGTGCGCTGCCGCCGGCGACCAGCAGGCGGCCCTCTTCGGGCAGGCCTGCTTCCATCCCGGTGAGGCCAAGAATACCTACGGCACCGGCTGCTTTACCCTGATGAACGTGGGGACGGAGCCGGTCCGCAGCCGGGCGGGACTGGTAAGCTCCGTGGCATGGAGCGTAGGGGGCAGAACCACCTATGCACTGGAGGGCAGCGTCTTTAACGGTGGCAGTACCATCCAGTGGCTGCGGGACGAGCTGCGGCTGGTGGACTCCGCCCCGGAGTGTGACCGGCTGGCGGAATCCGTGGAAAGCTCCGGCGGCGTGGTGGTGGTTCCGGCCTTCACCGGGATGGGGGCGCCCTATTGGGATATGTACGCCCGTGGGGCCATTCTGGGCATCACCCGTGGCACGGGCCGGGCCCATATCGCCCGTGCGGTGCTGGAGTGCATTGCCTATCAGGTGACGGATCTGATGCTGGCCATGCGGCAGGATGCCGGGTGCGACATTACGACCCTGCGGGCCGACGGCGGCGCCAGCGTGTCGGACATCCTCATGCAGATGCAGGCAGACCTGCTGCGGATCCCGGTGGACCGCCCCGCCATGGTGGAGACTACCGCCTTCGGCGCAGCATCGCTGGCGGGATTGGCCTGCGGCCTGTGGCGGGATACGGAGGAGCTGGCGGCCCTGCGGCGCAGCCAGCGGGTGTTCCTGCCCCAGCGGCCCCAGGCAGACTGCGACGATGAGTACCGCCTGTGGAAAAAGGCTGTCAGCCGGGCCTGTCATTGGGTGGAGTGACAGAGGAGGATACACAATTATAAAAACGTAAGTGCGTAAAAAAAGGAGGCCGGACTCTGTCCGGCCTCCTTTGTTATGAGAGACTGAAGACTCACTGCGCCGTCAGCTGAGTTCGGACTGGCCGGTATACAGCTGATAGTACTTCCCCTTCTGGGTCAGCAGTGTCTCGTGGTTGCCCCGCTCGATGATCTGCCCCTGCTCCAGCACCAGAATGGCCTGTGCGTTGCGGACGGTGGAGAGCCGGTGGGCAATGACGAACACCGTGCGGCCCTCCATCAGGGAATCCATGCCCTGCTCAATGAGCTTCTCCGTGCGGGTATCGATGGAGGAGGTGGCCTCGTCCAGAATCAGCACCGGAGGATCGGACACGGCGGCCCGTGCAATGGCCAGCAGCTGGCGCTCCCCCTGACTGAGGCTGCCGCCGTCACCGGTGATGACGGTGTCGTAACCCTGAGGCAGGTGGCGGATGAAGGTGTCGGCGTTGGCCAGCTTGGCGGCGGCCCGGACCTGCTCATCCGTGGCGTCCAGCTTGCCGTAGCGGATGTTGTCGGCAATGGTGCCGGTGAAGAGGTGGGTGTCCTGCAGGACGATGCCCAGCGATTTGCGCAGAGAGTTCTTGCGGATCTCCCGGACGTCGATGCCATCATAGGTGATGGTTCCCTGCTGAATGTCGTAGAAGCGGTTGATGAGGTTGGTGATGGTGGTCTTTCCGGCGCCGGTGGAGCCCACGAAGGCGATCTTTTGACCGGGCTCGGCAAAGAGGGAGATATCGTGGAGCACCACCTTATCCGGATCGTAGCCGAAGGTGACGTGGTCGAAGCGCACGTCGCCCCGCAGCTCTGTCAGGGAGCCGTCGAGCTTCTTCCATGCCCAGTGTCCGGTGCGCTGGGGTACCTCGGTGAGGGTGTCGCCGTTCTTCTCCACCCGGACGATGGTGGTCTGGCCCTCGTCCTCCTCCGGCTGGGCCTCCATGACGGCGAAGATGCGCTCGGCACCGGCTATGGCGGCCAGAATGGTGTTCACCTGCTGGCTGATCTGGCTCACCGGCTGGGACACCTGCTTGACGTACAGCAGATAGGCCCCCAGAGAGCCGATATCGAACACACCGCCCATGGCAAGCAGTCCGCCTATGCAGCAGGTGACGGCGTAGTTGATGCGGGAGAGGTTGGCGGTGGCGGGCATCATGGACCCGGCGTAGGTCTGGGCCGTGGTGGCCGCTGTCTGATAGGCATCATTGCGGGCAGAGAACTGGTCGATGGCCTGCTGCTCGTGGTGGAACACCTTGATGACCTTCTGGCCCTCGATCATCTCCTCGATGTAGCCGTTGAGGTCGCCCAGAGCGGCCTGCTGCCGCTGGAAGCTGACCCGGCTGCGTCCACCGATGACCTTCACCACCAGCAGCATCAGCCCCAGAAAGGCAAAGGTGATAAGGGTCAGCGCCCAGTTCAGGTACAGCAGCATCCCGATGGTGCATAGGAACGTCAGGGAGTTGGACAGCACATTGGCGAAGCTGTTGTTGATCATTTCGGACACCGTGTCGATGTCGTTGGTGAAGCGGCTCATGAGGTCGCCGGACTGGTGGGTGTCGAAGTAGCGCAGGGGGAGCCCCTGCAGCTTATCGAACAGATCCTGACGCAGGGCGGCCACCGTGCGCTGGGACACCCGCACCATGATGCGGGAGTACACATAGGAGCACAGAGCCGACAGTACGAACACCAGCCCCATCAGCACCAGCAGCTTCAGCAGACCGGCGAAGTCGCCGGGGAGGATGTAGTTGTTGATGGCGGGCTTGAGGAAGTAGCTGCTGGCCACGGAACCCACGGAGCTGAGCAGCAGGCAGACAGCCACCAGTACCAGCAGGCCCTTATAGCGGCCCACATAGTGCAGCAGCTTCTTCACCGTGCCCCGCAGGTCCTGGGGCCGCTGATAGCCGTGGCTGCGGGGGCCGTGGCCGGGTCCGCCGGGACGGCGGGGCGGCATGGAATTTTTCTGTTCAGCCATCGATGCTCACCCCTTCCTGCTGAGACTGATAGACCTCTCGATAGATCTGGTTGGATGCCATCAGTTGGTCATGGGTACCTATGCCGGAGATCTTGCCGTCGTCCAGCACAAGGATCATATCGGCATCCATGACGGAGGAGATACGCTGGGCGATGATAAGCTTGGTGGAGCCGGGCAGCGCCTCCTTCAGGGCCGCACGGATCTTGGCATCGGTGGCGGTGTCCACGGCGGAGGTGGAGTCGTCCAGGATCAGCACCTTGGGCTTGCGGAGAATGGCCCGTGCGATGCACAGGCGCTGCTTCTGCCCGCCGGAGACATTGGTGCCGCCCTGCTCGATGCGGGTGTCGTAGCCGTCGGGCATCCGGGAGATGAACTCGTCGGCGCAGGCCATGCGGCAGGCGGCCTCCATCTCCTGGTCGGTGGCGTTTTCGTCGCCCCAGCGGAGGTTATCCCGGATGGTGCCGGAGAACAGAGTGTTCTTCTGCAGCACCATGGCGCAGCCCTCCCGCAGCGTCTCCATGGTGTAGTCCTTAACGTTGTGACCGCCTACATAGACGGCCCCCTCCGTGGCCTCATACAGCCGGGGGATCAGGCTCACCAGTGTGCTCTTGGCGCTGCCGGTGCCGCCCAGAATACCCACGGTCATACCGCTGGCAATGGAGAAGTCGATATCCGTCAGGTTCCACTCGGCGCTGTCGGGATGGTATTTGAAGTAAACGTGGTCAAAGCGGATGGAACCGTCGGAGAGGGCAAGCTCCCTCTTGGTGCCGTCGCCGGTGATCTCCTTCACGGCATCGTCGTCGGTGATCTCCGGCTGCTCCTCCAGCACCTCCACAATGCGCTTGCCGCAGGCAATGGAGCGGGTCAGCACCATCATCACCATGGCCACCATCATCAGGGCCATGAGAATTTCGGAGGCGTAGGTGAAGAAGGCCAGCAGGTCGCCGGAGAGCATCTGACCGCCGGCCACATAGTGGCCGCCCAGCCACATGATGGATACGATGGTGCCGCCCATAATGAGGTTCACCATGGGGATGAAGGTCACCACGAAGCCGAAGGCCCGCTCCGCCGTCTGGCGGAGCGTCTCGCTGCGCTGGAAGAATTTCTCCTTCTCCCGGTCCTCCCGGACGAAAGACTTCACCACACGGATAGCGTTCAGATCCTCCTGCACCACCAGATTCAGTCCGTCGGTGGCCTTTTGCAGGGAGGTGAAGAAGGGCCCCACATACCGCAGTATGATGAACACCATCAGCGCCAGCAGCGGCAGGATCACCAGAAAGATCTGGCTCAGCTGCAGGCTGATGCGAAGGGCCATCACCAGAGCGGTGATGAGCATCACCGGAGCCCTTACCAGCATCCGCATCCCCATCATCAGGGTCATCTGCACCGACGAGACGTCGTTGGTGAGCCGGGTGATGAGGGAGGCAGTGGAAAAGTGCTCGATGTTGGAAAAGGAGAAGCGCTGTACCTGCCGGTACTCTGCGTCACGGACGTTGGCGCCGAAGCCCATGCCGGCCTTGGCGGCCAGCGCTGCTGCGCCCACACCCAGCGCCAGACAGATCAGGGCCATCAGCACCATCTTCAGGCCCATGGTAAGGATGTAGCTGCGGTCTCCGGCGCCGCCGTTGCCGCCGATGCCGTAGTCCACGATGTTGCTCATGGCCTTGGGCAGCATCAGCTCCAGCACCGCTTCGCCTGCCGAGCAGAGGATGCCCAGCAGGATGTAGACCCGATACCCCTTGGTATACGGGGCAAGCTTGCGTATCATAGTTCGGTTTCCTCCATTTGCGTTGCGAGATTTTGCGCCACCCGTTCCAGATAGCGGTGCAGGGTGGCCAGCTCCTCCGGGGAGAAGCCCTGTTCCATCTGCCGGTTGGTCTTCTGTGCGATGCGGATGAAGTCGCTGCGGAAGCGGCGGCCCTCCTCCGTCAGCCGGAGAACACGGCACCGGGCGTCCTGCTGGCAGGCATCTCTGGTGAGAAGGCCCTTCTCCTCCAGACGGCCCACGATGCCGTTGATGGTGGAGGGCTTCACGGCCATATACTGCTCCAGCTGCCGCTGGGTGACCGGCTCCGGCTGGCGGTGCAGGTACATCAGCGCCCGGCACTGGACCGGAGTGACGCCGTACTGCCGCAGCGAGCGGTCCATGACCATCCGCATCCGGTGCTCGCACTGACCCAGCAGCCGTCCCAGATGATCGCTCTGACAGGTACTACTCAAGGTAAATCGCTCCTCTCTGAATCGTTAGCTGGCTAAATGTTAGCGTGCTAAATATTACCACGGAATGGAAGCACCGTCAAGAACAAATGGAGCGGCACCGTGTAAACGATTTGTGAACGGAGAGGTCAGGCGGCGGCGCGGCGGCGCAGGAGGTTTTTCCAGCTCAGCAGGTCGATGTCGTGATATTGAAGCAGCAGACGGACGGTGAAAAAGCTGTCGATGGTCAGCAGCAGCCACGCGGCCAGCGTCAGCCAAGGCGGTACGGCGTTGAGCCATGGCCGCAGCAGGGGGTGGATATAGCGGACGGTCACGGCCGCCAGTGGCCCCCAGATCAGGGCAAAGGGCAGGCACACCCGGCGGTTCAGGTCCATTTTGGTGGAGGAGTAGTCCCAGAACATGACTCCCAGCAGCCTGTCGCAGCAGAAATGGACAGCGTATTCCACCGCCGTGGCGGTGAGTCCGCCATAGAGGGCCAAGCGCCAGAAGGTGTCCGTCATATCCGGCGGCAGAGCCAGCACCGCCAGCATGGCAAGGCCATATACCGGACACACCGGCAGCAGCAGATACCCTTTGCGGACGGTGTGGCGGGAACGGGTGACAAGGGCATAGACCTTCTCCAGCAGATAGCCAAGAAAGCCGTAGGTCAGAAAGCTCCAGAGGTACATGGGCAGCGTCTCCTTTCTGGAGACAGTGTGTCCCGGAGGAGAGTGGGTATCCCCACTTGCCAAAGCCATTTTTTTCTGCTATGCTGATACCGTCGATAAGCAAGGGTCAATGCGCCTGATATCGATGGTACTATCGAATGTGTGAGAGGGGGAGCGGCCATGGATCAGCAGTGGGAACAGCTGCGGCAGCGGTGTCTGGCCTGCCGGGCGTGCAGTCTGGCACAGGAGCGGACGCAGGTGGTGTTCGGCGTGGGCGATCCGGCGGCGGAGGTGCTGCTGGTGGGAGAGGCCCCCGGCGCCAACGAGGACAAGCAGGGGGAGCCCTTTGTGGGCCGGGCCGGGAAGCTGCTGGACGATATGCTGCAAATGATCGGCCTGTCCCGTGAGCGCATCTATATCACCAACAGCGTCAAGTGCCGCCCGCCTCAGAACCGGGATCCGCTGAACACCGAGAAGGAGTACACAAGTGATGGCGAAAAAGCTGTAGTTATAAGACAGAATAAGGAAGCTGCTGAAAGACCTGATATAAGAATAACAGAG
>ENA-USUK01000828-USUK01000828.1-human-gut-metagenome-genome-assembly--contig:-NODE-828-length-24569-cov-27.634452_pt1 | contig 24569 bp, 22 predicted proteins | sample MGYA00250062_ERZ773400 | MGnify/ENA primary metagenome ERZ773400 (study PRJEB29103, sample SAMN06111961) | human gut metagenome | biome: human gut; feature: ankylosing spondylitis patient; material... | reverse complement strand
ACTGACCCATCATCTGATTGTAAAACCATTCACCCTGCACGAATGTGAAGAATACTTCAAGGCTTACCACTTCGGCTCAGGCGGTAATTGATTTGGTCAGGATAAAGAAGCTGGAGAAAGAAAATGGTTACAGGGGAATCTGCTGGTAGGAGCAGGAAGAGTGTATGGTTTGATATTTGCCATACTCCGCAATATAATTTCTATAAGAATTTCATCATCCGTCTGGCAGAAGAAGGGCATGTTGTGTATCTCACCGTATTGGACAGAGGGAAAATGCCTTTGATTGTTCGGAAAGAACTGGCTGCGTATCCTGCAATAAAGATTTATGTGATAGGCAGGCACAGACTTGCAAAATGGTCGGCTATCGTAGATGCCAATTTGATACGGATTGTCAAACTGTTTTTATGGTCATTGGATAAGCGGATAGATATAGCTTATTCCAATGCTTTCTTAAGCAGTGTCATAGGTAGAGTGAGAGGCTTTCATTCCTACACTTTTGATGATGACCCGCAGACTTTTGATTTCAGGCCCAAAATATGGTTTTCGAAAATATCTCATTACTGCCTTTACGAACTGTCGCCCGGTTATGTCTTGTCTTCTCAGGTAAAAGTGTTGCCGGCCCTTAAGGAATGGGCATATCTGGCACCGAATGTGTTTACACCCGACAGAATATTCCTGGATAAATATAAACTGCATCCCAAAGAGTATTTCTTTGTGAGGGAGGTGTCGGTAGGTACGGTTAACTATACGGGACAACATGCGGGTGCCGTTATGGGTATTGCTTCGAAGATACCTCATGGTAGGAAAGTGTTGCTTTCTTTGGAAGATAAATCCATGAAAGAGAGGTATCCTGAAGATTGGATTCTGCTGGAAGAACCGGTCGAGGGCATCCATTCTCTTATTTATTATAGTTGTGCTTTGATATCTTCGGGAGACAGCATGGCGCGTGAGGCTGCTTTATTGGGAGTGCCGTCGTATTATTTAGGAATCAGATATGATATGCCGGCAAATCGTGCTGCATCAAGGCTGGGAATTTTGCATAACCGGAAAAGCATGGATTTTGAGGAATGGATAGGCCGCTTTAAAGCAAAACCTGGTATTGGAAGGTGGCGTGTTCCATTCGGGGGCGACATCGCCGGGAATCCGACTGGCGGCAGCAGCACTCTGGTCCGGGACTGCAAAGCTTCCAGAAATCGAAATCAAGAGACCAGATACGATTCTGGCAAAGGATACAGTCAGCAGTATGCAGGCAGGTGTATTCTATGGCTATGTTGGTCAGACCGAGTATATTATCCGCAGGATCAAGGAAGAGTCTGGACTGGATAACATCAAGGTTGTGGCAACTGGCGGACTTGGTAAGCTGATTTCAGAGAATACCGATTGTATTGATTATTATGATGCAGACCTCACACTGAAAGGCTTGCAGTTAATTTACGAGAAACAATAAAGGACGAAACGATGGATTTTACTGGTAAAATCGCATTGGCACCAATGGCAGGTATCTGTGACCTGCCATTTCGTCTCTTATGCAAAGAGATGGGCTGTGATATCGTATACACGGAGATGGTGAGTGCCAAGGGCATGTATTATAACAACAAAAATACGGGACCGCTGCTTATGACAAAACCGGAGGAAGCGCCAATTGGCGTGCAGATCTTTGGCAGTGAACCGGAGCTTATGGCATCACAGGCAAAAAGACTGGAGGATAAGGGATTTTCTTTTATCGATGTCAACATGGGATGCCCGGTTCCGAAGATCGTCAACAACGGCGAGGGTTCTGCGCTGATGAAACAGCCGGAGCTGATCGGAGAGATCGTCGATGCACTGGTGCATGCGGTTTCCCTTCCGGTCACGATCAAGATCCGGGCAGGCTTTGATGCAGAGCATATCAATGCGCCGGAGGTGGCACGGATCGCGGAGCAGGCAGGCGTTTCTGCAATCGCGGTGCATGGAAGAACAAGAGAACAGTATTATCACGGACAGGCGGACTGGGACGTGATCCGGCAGGTCAAAGAAGCTGTGTCTGTGCCGGTGATCGGCAACGGTGACATTACCTGTGCGGAGGATGTGCTTGCAATGCGGGCACAGACGGGCTGTGACAGTGTGATGATCGGAAGGGCGGCGAAAGGAAATCCTTGGATCTTTCAGGATATCAGTCATTTCCTGAAAACCGGAGAACATCTGGAAAAGCCGAGTGTGGAAGAACGGAAAGCGATGATGCTGCGCCATGCGTCTTTGATGGTGGAATACAAAGGGGAATTCACCGGGATACATGAGATGCGTAAGCATGTGGCTTGGTACACGCAGGGCATGCCGGATTCGGCGAAGCTGCGCGCGAAGATCAATATGGTGGAAACCTACGATGCACTTGCGGCTATGGTGCAGGCGCTGTAAGCTTTTTGGAGATAGAAATCGAAGTATAAGCGGTGTGATACTGCTCGTTTGTCATGGAGACAATGTAATTTCTGGCGTATGCCTTGCTGATTCCATGTGCTGCGAGTGTGTCCGCCGCTTTGTTGTATGCGATGGCAGCGGAAATCTCGTCTGCGTAAGTGCCGACGATGAAATCGCCATTTACGTGGATTTTAGTCTGGTATTGCACCTGACCGGAGGCGGATTCTTTCCTCTGGACGCCGGCATACTGATTGATGATCTCAATGTTGGAATAACGGAAATCAAGTGCATCGCCGTTTGTCATGCGGTAGTCTCTGCCATAGACAGAAAACGGACGGATGCCGTAGCGGGACAGGATGCTGTACTGGCTTCCGTAGTCGCTGACGAAGAGATAACCGCCTTTTTTCTGGATTTTCTTAGATGCATAGAAGAACAGATCATCCCGGTCGAACTTCAGAATCTCTGTGGCAGACATATGGTATTCAAAATATTTTCTGCGCAGGTAGATCGGCGTTTTGAAATAGATGCCGTTGTCCCGGAAGTTGATGAGACATACGAATTTGTCATGGGAAAGGCAGGAAAACAGGCTGTATTCTGACAGCGTGATCTCTGCATGATCCAAGATCAGGCGTGCTTCCCTGTAGGTGCGCGAAGCAAGCTCCTCTGTAGCGAAGCTGCCAAGGCTGATATGTTTTTTCAGATAGGTGATGGAAGCGCGGTAATACGTGCTGCCATCTTTTTTGGTTGCTGTATAGATACCAGGTAAAGCTGCCATAATCTGAGTGAGGGGAAATCCTTTCCGTGATATTATGTGCCATAAAAATACAAAATCCGCACATAAAATCAGTATAACGACTGCACAGGAAAAAGTCCAGTCTGCCGATCGAAAAAAGTCGTGAAAAAGTCGCGAAATTACTTGACCGAACAGCATTCTTGAATTATAATCATGGAAGTGTAAATGTAACCTTTTTGTAACAATTTTATCATAAATTCCAGATCGGAATTGCATGAGGAGAATAGGAACAATATGGACGCAGGTAAAATCGCAACGATCGAATTGAATATGGATTCCAAAGAAAAAAAGGATAAGAAACAGAGAGAACCGGGGAAACTGAAAAGTTTCCTGCAGGCATACGGAAAGTATGTAGGTGCTGGCGCTGTGGCAATTGCATTGGTCATTGTCTGTGCAGTCTCACTGGCAGACCGGATCGCAAACCGTGAGGTTGCAACCGGTGTTATGATGACCGTTGCAGATCTGACGAAGGATAAAGAACCATTTTCAGGAGATTTGTTTGCAAGTACTGCAATCAGCTACAATGATATGGTAAACGTAAACTATGAGACAGACCAGCTTGCACAGTTAGAGCGTGCAGAACAGCAGATTGATGAGATTCTGACAGCCAGAAGACAGGATAAACGGGATCAGGCGGCGTTGGAGGCATTGACCGCTGTGCATAGCGGACCGGATGAGATTGGCGAGTACGATCCGAATGCCGTCGTTGTGGCATCCGCAGAGACCGATACTACAACAACTACTACGACAACCGCTTCCACACCGACGTATGTACCAGCTGATGCGAACGGAAAGTATCAGTATCTGGGTGAATACCTGCTGACTGCATACTGTCCATGCCCAATCTGTTGTGGTAAGTGGAGCAATATGGAGAATCCGATCACAGCAAGTGGTGCACGTGCGACAGCCGGATGGACAATTGCTGCACCGAAGAATTTTGCGTTTGGTACAAAGATCATGATCGATGGACAGATCTATGAAGTACAGGATCGTGGTGGTGCGATCACAGGAAATCATTTCGATGTGTTCTGCAATACACATCAGGAAGCTTTGAACTTTAACATGAGAACAACCTCTGCCTATCTGGTAGTTGAATAAAAGGAGAAAAAGATGGAACTGGTTTACAGAAGTACAAGAAATGCACAAGAGACAGCGACCGCTTCTATGGCGATTTTGAAAGGACTTGCAAACGAGGGTGGCTTATTTGTACCGGATACAATTCCGGCATTTGACAAGAGCCTGGAAGAGCTTTCCAAGATGGATTACCGCGAGGTTGCATATCAGGTTATGAAGCTGATGCTGACAGACTTCACAGAAGAAGAGCTTCGTCATTGTATCAACAGTGCATATGATTCGAAGTTCGATACAAAGGAGATTGCACCGCTCGTACATAAGGCAGGTGCGTATTATCTGGAACTGTTCCATGGCGCAACAATCGCGTTTAAGGATATGGCACTTTCCATTCTTCCATATCTGCTGACAACCTCAGCAAAGAAGAACGATGTGAAGAATGAGATCGTGATTCTGACTGCTACTTCCGGTGATACAGGTAAGGCTGCACTTGCAGGATTTGCAGATGTACCGGGCACGAAGATCATCGTATTTTATCCAAAGCATGGTGTAAGCCCAATTCAGGAAAAGCAGATGGTAACCCAGAAGGGTGATAATACATGTGTCATCGGTATCACAGGTAATTTTGATGACGCACAGACAGGCGTCAAGAAGATGTTCTCTGACAAGGAGTTGAACGAGTATCTGGCATCCAAGGGATATCAGTTCTCTTCTGCAAACTCCATCAATATCGGACGTCTTGTACCACAGATGGTATATTATGTATATGCATATACAAGACTCGTTGCAAATGGAGAGATCAAGGCTGGCGACAAGATCAATGTCGTTGTTCCAACCGGAAACTTCGGAAATATCTTAGCTGCTTTCTATGCAAAGCAGATGGGACTTCCAATCAACAAGTTTATCTGTGCATCGAATGAGAATAAGGTTCTGTACGATTTCTTCCGTACAGGTACATACGACAGAAAGAGAGAGTTCATCTTAACAACTTCTCCTTCTATGGATATTCTGATCTCCAGCAATCTGGAGCGTCTGATCTACCGTATCGCAGGCAATGATGCAGAGAAGAACAAGGCTTTGATGCAGGCATTAAACGGCAAGGGTGCTTACACGATCACAGACGATATGAAGAAGCAGTTGGCAGACTTCTACGGAAATTATGCATCTGAGGCAGAGACAGCCGCTACGATCAAGCGTGTATATGAGTCCGATCAGTACATCATGGATACCCATACAGCCGTAGCAGCATCGGTATATGACAAGTATGTGAAGGAGACTGGCGATACAACACCAACTGTGATCGCAAGTACAGCAAGCCCATACAAGTTTACGAGAAGCGTTATGAATGCAATCGACAGTGCATATGACAAGCAGTCTGATTTCGAACTTGTCGATGAGCTGAATAAGCTTTCTGGCGTGAAGGTACCACAGGCAATCGAAGACATCCGTCAGGCAGAGGTTCGTCACGATATCGTCTGCGACAAGGAAGACATGCTTGCAGAAGTAAAGAAGTTTTTGAATATTTAATAACATAGACGCGTTGAGAATACGCGCGGCAGTTCATTCGCACCATCCTGCCGTGAAACAAAACTAGGGCAAACCATAAATGACAGAGTTTATGTTGCGGGTGCTTTGTGCGCCCGCATTTTTTGTTATGGTGACGAGGAAAATGCACGCATTTATGCGATGCATTTGACGACCACTAATCAGAGCAAGATGCGCAGAGTGCATCTTGCTCTATATGAAGGGAGTTTTCGTATGTATACATTAAAGACAAATGCCAGCTTTGACAGTGCACATTTTCTGGCAGGCTATGAGGGAAAATGTTCAAACATTCATGGACATCACTGGACAGTGGAAATCGAGGTAGGAAGCAACAGTCTGGAGATGGGAGGAAATAACCGTGGTATGATCGTGGATTTTTCCAAATTAAAAACAGATCTGAAGAACATCGCAGATGCACTCGACCATTGTCTGATCGTGGAAATTGGAAGTCTGAAACGCAGAACGCTGGATGTGCTCGAAGAAGAGCATTTCAAGGTTGTAGAAGTGATGTTCCGACCGACTGCAGAGAACTTTGCAAAGTTCTTCTATGACGAGATGAAAGGAAAAGGCTATCATGTCTTAAAGGCAACGGTGTATGAGACACCAAATAACTGTGCCGCATATATGGAGTAATATGGGAAAGTATAAAGTAGTAGAAACGTTTGTCAGTATCAACGGCGAGGCAACCCATGCTGGAGAGCTTGCATGCTTTATCCGGTTTGCCGGATGTAATCTTGCCTGTGGATACTGTGATACGAAATGGGCGAATGAACCGCAGGTGCCATACAAGAGTATGAGTGCGGAAGAAATCTATGCGTATATCAAATCCTGTGGCGTGAAAAATGTGACGCTGACGGGCGGAGAGCCGTTGATCCAGCCGGAAATTGAATGGTTGATCACACTTCTGTCAGCGGATAAAGACCTGCGCGTAGAGATCGAGACGAACGGAAGCGTGGATATTGCTGGATACGATGCACGCCCGGAGAATGTCTGCATGACGCTTGACTATAAGCTTCCGGACAGTGGGATGGAGCAGTTTATGCGCACAGAAAATTACGCATGGTTAAAACCGCAGGATGCAGTGAAATTCGTTGTTTCGTCGACAAGAGATCTGGAAACGGCGAAGAAGATCATTGAGACATATGACCTGTGTGCGAAGGCAACCGTATATTTGAGTTCCGCATTTTCAGCGATCACACCGGCACAGATCGTAGAGTACATGATACAGGAAAACATGAAGGATGTCCGGTTACAGCTACAGATGCACAAATACATCTGGGATCCGGAGAAAAAAGGAGTATAAGATGGCAATCGATAAAGAAGCAATCAAAGAACATATCCGCGGGATTTTAGTTGCCCTTGGCGATGATCCCGACCGAGAAGGATTAAAGGAAACACCCGACCGGGTTGCCCGCATGTATGAGGAAGTATTTGAAGGAATGAACTATACGAACGATGAGATTGCAGAGATGTTCAACAAATCCTTTGAGCGTCCGGGCAAGGATACGAGTGACATGGTTCTGGTCAAGGATATCGAGGTGTTCAGTTATTGTGAACACCATATGGCACTGATGTATGACATGCATGTATCAGTCGCTTATATTCCGAAGGGAAAAGTGCTCGGACTTAGCAAGATCGCACGGATTGCAGATATGGTCGCAAAACGCTTACAGTTGCAGGAAAGAATCGGTACCGATATCGCATATATTATGAGTAAGGTGACTGGAAGTGAGGATGTGGCAGTCGTGATCGAGGGAAGCCATAGCTGTATGACAGCCAGAGGTATCCGAAACGCAAGTGCAAAGACGTTCACGACGACATTCACCGGCGAGTTCGAGAAGAATGAGACATTGCAGAACAAACTGATGATGCTACTGAAATAAGAGCTGAACATAGAAGATGAAAACAGAGGATAAGAAGGAGTGATTATTATGCAGCATAAGAAGAACAAAGAAGCAGCCGTTGTTGTATTTAGTGGAGGACAGGACAGCACAACCTGTCTGCTGTATGCGAAGAAACATTATAAGAAGGTGTATGCCGTATCGTTTGATTATCACCAGAGACATGTGGCAGAGCTTGATGCAGCGAAGGAAATCTGTGAGAAGCTGGATGTGGAGCAGACAATCATGGATATGACATTGTTAAATCAGCTCGCACCGAATTCTCTGACTCGTGATGATATGAAGGTGGACAGCGATGCACCGGCAGAGGGTACACCAAATACATTTGTCGATGGAAGAAATATGCTGTTTTTGACATTTGCAGCGGTATTCGCAAAGCAGAAGGGTGTCACGGATATCCTGACGGGTGTATCTCAGAGTGACTTCTCTGGTTATCCAGATTGCAGAGATGAGTTTATCAAGTCCTTAAATGTATCTTTAAATCTGGCAATGGATTATGAATTTGACATTATCACACCGCTTATGTGGATTGACAAGGAAGAGACATGGGAGCTTGCCGATAAGCTCGGTGGATTTGATCTGGTTCGCAATATGACATTAACATGTTATAATGGCATCAAGGGCGATGGCTGTGGCAACTGCCCTGCATGTAAGCTGCGGAAAAAAGGCTTGGATGCATATCTTGCCAGACGATAAAGGATAATGGAGGGAAGCCATGAAACGCTTGTTATTTATTATCAATCCGAAAGCCGGACGAACGGCGATAAGAAATGATTTGTTTGAGATTATCATGGTATTTTCACAGGCTGGATACGAGGTCGTGACGTATCCGACACAGGGACCGGAGGATGCAGAACGCAAGGTGCGTGTCGACGGCGAGGATTACGATCTGATCGTGTGCGCAGGTGGCGATGGAACGCTTGATAACACGGTCTGCGGATACTCCAAGATGGGACATAAAAAAGTGCCGCTTGGTTATATCCCGGTTGGAACGACAAACGATTTCGCACGAAGCCTTCGTATCTCAAGAAAACCCATTGAAGCGGCAAATCAGATTGTAAATGGAAAATGTACGAAGGTTGATGTCGGACAGTTCGCGGACAAGTCGTTTATCTACATTGCGGCATTCGGTATTTTCACCGATGTGTCATATAATACGAATCAGTCCCTGAAGAAGGCAATCGGACATTCGGCATATATTATTGAAGGAATTAAAAATATCGGAAATTATAAAGGCTTTAATCTGACGGCACAGTTTGACGAGAAGGTCATCACTGGAAAATATCTGTATGGTATGGTGACCAATACGCTTTCGGTTGGCGGATTCAAGCTGCGAGGAGCCAAGCATGTCGTGCTGGATGACGGAAAATTTGACTGCCTCTTTATCAAGATGCCATCAACACCGGCGGAGATGCAGCAGATCATCCGTGGACTTCTGCAAAATGAAGTTGAGGGAAATGAGATGTTCTTCGAATGTAAAGCGTCTCGTGTTGTTGTAGATGGAGAACAAGAGATTGCATGGACGCTCGATGGAGAGTTTGGCGGAAGCCTGAAGCATGTGGAGATTTTAAACCAGCAGCAGGCGCTTGATATTATGCTGCCGCAGATCAACATCGAGGAGATGGCACACCAGCCGAGTGATGACGATGACGCGATGGATGAAAAGCGTGACGAGGAGACTGCTTACACCGAGGACAATATTGATCTTGAAGATCTGTACAGCCGGTATGCACTGCATTATCCAGAGGAATCTGCACAGACAGAGCCGGATAAAAAAGAGTGAGAACCGCTTTGCTATGCCAATTCTTTACAAGTAAGAGAAAAAAGAATATAATAAGAATAATGCACACGTGCATAAAACGATGAAGATAAAATTTAGACAGCTAAATTGAAAGGGGAAAATAATGGGAAAGTATTTCGGAACAGACGGATTCCGCGGTGAGGCAAATGTAGACCTGACAGTGGAACATGCGTACAAGGTCGGAAGATATCTCGGATATTATTTTGGTAAGGAGAAGCAGGGGGATGACCGGGCACGAATCGTCATCGGAAAAGACACGAGACGTTCGAGCTATATGTTTGAGTATTCCTTAGTTGCCGGACTGACAGCGAGTGGCGCAGATGTATTTTTGATGCATGTCACACCGACACCGAGTGTGTCCTATATCGTGCGTGCCGATGAGTTTGACTGTGGAATTATGATTTCTGCGAGCCACAACCCATTTTATGATAACGGAATCAAGATCATTAACAGTCACGGTGCAAAGATGGATGCGGCTGTTGAAAAGTTGATTGAGGATTATATCGATGGACTGGTACCGGAGATTCCATTTGCAACGAAAGAAAAGATTGGACGGACGACGGATTATTCGATGGGTAGAAACCGTTATATCGGTTATCTGATGACACTCCCAACACGTGCATTCAAGAATCTGCGTGTCGGACTCGACTGTGCAAACGGTGCATCTTCGACGGTTGCGAAGGCAGTGTTCGATGCACTTGGTGCGAAGACATATGTCATCAATAACACACCGGATGGTACGAATATCAATACGAACTGTGGTTCTACCCATATTGAGGGACTGCAGAAGTTTGTTGTAGAGAATAATTTAGATGCAGGATTTGCTTATGATGGCGATGCAGACCGTTGTCTGGCTGTCGATGAGAAGGGTAATCTGGTGGATGGCGATGCAATCATCTACATCTGTGGCAAGTATCTGCGTGACCGTGGCAGACTGAACAATAACAAAGTCGTGACAACCGTCATGTCAAACCTTGGTCTGTACAAGGCATTAGATGCAGAAGGCATCGGCTATGAGAAGACTGCAGTCGGAGACAAATATGTCTATGAGTGTATGATGGAGAACGGATATATTCTCGGCGGTGAGCAGAGTGGACATATCATTTTCTCGAAGAATGCAAGAACGGGTGATGGCGTTCTGACATCCCTGAAGATCATGGAAGCAATGGTGGAAGAGAAGATGCCGCTTTCTGAACTGACACGCGGACTGACGATCTACCCACAGCTTCTGGTGAATGTTAAAGTTACGAGTAAGAAAGAAGTTATGGAAGACGCAGATGTACTTGCAGCCGCAAAGAAGGTGGAGGAAGCACTTGGAGATGATGGAAGAATACTGCTTCGCCAGAGTGGTACAGAGCCACTGATCCGTGTGATGGTGGAAGCCAAGACCGATGAAATCTGTAAAGAATATGTAGATGCGGTAGTCGATGTTATCCGAAGCAAAGGATACGAAGTACAGTAAGGATATAGAATGAATAATACCAGAAAACTTGAGACTTCACTTGTATTTCTTCTCAAGGCGATTTTGAATTTGATATTGTTCTTTGTATTGTATGGAATTTATGCGAAATCAAACTGGCAGCTGTGGAATCTGTCGCGAACATCCGGTATTACAATCGCAGCGTATGTAGTAATGCATTATATGTTTTCGACGATCTATGGACATTACGACATAGGAAAACGAAAGAGTAAACCGATCGTGCTGTCCCTGTTTTTGAATCAGGTATTTACAGATGTGATCTCTGTGATCGTTCTGTCGATCATGAATACAAACCAGATGAAAAACCAGAGCTTCAAGCTGGAACAGCCATATCTGCTTTTGCCGATTATTGCAATCCAGTTTGTGACGATCCTGATTTTCGTGTATGGCGGCAATCATTTGTATTTTAAGATCTATCAGCCGGAGGATTGTATTATCATTACATCTTCCCAGCAGAGCTTAAATGAGATTGTGCGCGGCGTTTTAAAATACAAGCTGCAATACAAGGTAAACAAGGTAGCGGACTATCGGGACGCAAACCTCAAGCAATACATTCTGGAGCATGATACGATATTTATCTATGACGTTCCGGTGCAGGATCGGACAAAGATCTTAGAGTACTGTTACCAGAATATGAAGAATGTGTATTTCAACCCGGATATGCATGATGTGATCGAGAAGAGTGCAAAGCATTTTATCTTAGACGACGTATCGGTATACTGTAATTATTCCAAGGGGCTGACTCTGGAGCAGCGGTTTATCAAGCGGGCGATGGATATTGTAATCTCTGTGATTGCGTTGATCCTTACCTCGCCGATTATGCTGGTTGTCAGCATTATGATCAAACTCGATGACCACGGAAGCCTCATTTTTAAGCAGAACCGTGCGACGCGGGACGGAAAGATCTTCTCTGTATACAAGTTCCGCACAATGCGGGAGAATGTAGAGAATTATTCTGTGGTGGAAGATGATGAGCGTGTGACGCGTGTCGGAAAATTCCTGCGGAAATACCGGCTGGATGAGATCCCACAGTTTTTCAATGTATTAAAGGGGGATATGAGTGTCGTTGGACCAAGACCGGAGATGCTGGCAAACGTATTTAACTATACATCGGTTCTGCCAGAGTTCGAGTACCGTCTGCGTGTGAAAGCAGGTATCACCGGGCATGCGCAGATTGCCGGAAAGTATAACACATCCCCGAAGGATAAGCTGATCTTAGATCTGACGTATATTGAAGAATACAGCTTCTGGCTGGATATCAAGCTATTGTTCCAGACGTTGATTGTCCTGTTTAAGAAGGACAGTACAGAAGCGTTCCACAGAGGCGAAGAGCTGGTGTTTGAAGAATATCAGCCACCAGAGTCGGTGAATCCCCCGGTTGAGGAAACAGAATAAAAAAAGAACTGTTCACGAAAATGCGTGTACAGTTCTTTCTTTTTCTATATAACGGAATTGGAATACTTACAGGTTCTGCGCATACTCCTCAAATATGTAATCGTACATAGACGGAAGACCGACGAACTCACAGCCATAACGATAGCCGGCGTTGCCAATTGGTGTTACATACAGAATCTTCACAACGGATAAGATTACTTCTTTCCGGTTCTCGAATTCAATCGTTGCATTGAAATAATAATTGACCGGAAGCTTGGACAGGGACATAAAGCCGATACCAGCTTTGGATATATCGAAGACCTCGATTTCGGCATCAAGATTTTCGATTTTTACACCATCCTGCTTAAATAAATTAGAAACTTCCAATTTGAGTTTGATTGGAAGTCTGACGTTCTTTCTTTTTTCCTGCATACGAACCCTCCAGCTTGGAATTTTTATTAGATTGGCACTATTATATCAAAAAAACAAGTGAAACGCTATATAAATTCACGAAAACTCGAAAAAAACACATAAACTGTTTGATACTTTAAGTTATCTAGGTTATAATAAGCAAGGTTTGAAAAAAATATCAAAAAAAGAAGCAATATGCAGATAATATGATTATAATGAGAGGAACGTGCGATATGAGTGATGTAATGGAACACTATCAGGATGATGGCCTGCACGAAGAATGTGGAGTCTTCGGCATGTATGATTTTGACGGACACGATGTGGCTAGAACGATTTACTACGGGTTGTTCGCTTTGCAGCACCGGGGACAGGAGAGCTGTGGTATTGCAGTATCGGATACCGAAGGACCAAAGGGCAAGGTCCTTTCTTCCAAAGGTATGGGACTTGTAAATGAAGTCTTCACGCAGGAAGACTTAGATAAGCTCAAAGGCAATATCGGAGTTGGTCATGTACGATATTCAACAGCCGGTGCGAGTACCAGAGAGAATGCACAGCCGCTTGTACTGAATTATATCAAGGGTACCCTTGCCCTGGCACATAACGGGAATCTCGTCAATGCACCGGAGCTTCGAAGAGAACTCGCACATGATGGTGCAATCTTCCAGACGACGATCGACTCCGAGGTGATCGCATATCATATTGCCAGGGAACGTGTAAAGACATCTTCGGCAGAGGAAGCAGTTCAAAATGCCATGAAGAAGCTGGTCGGTTCCTATTCCCTGATTGTCATGAGTCCGAGAAAACTGATCGGTGCCCGTGATCCGTTTGGGTTCCGTCCACTCTGCATCGGAAAACGCGACAATGCGTACGTGCTTGCATCGGAAAGCTGCGCACTTGATACAATCGGTGCAGAATTTGTTCGGGATGTGGAACCGGGTGAGATGGTTGTTATATCACCGGAAAAAGGGATTGAAAGTCACAGAGAGCTGTGCCAGAAGGAACACGGCAGATGCGTGTTTGAATATATTTATTTTGCAAGACCGGATAGTGTGATTGATGGGATGAGTGTATATCAGTCGCGTATCATTGCCGGAAGATGTCTCGCAAAGGACAGCCCGGTGGACGCGGATTTGGTTGTTGGTGTACCGGAATCCGGAAATGCAGCGGCACTTGGCTATTCGCTCGAATCCGGTATTCCATACGGAACTGCTTTCGTAAAAAATGGCTATGTTGGACGAACCTTTATCAAGCCGAAGCAGAGTCAGCGTGAATCCAGTGTGCGCGTGAAGTTAAACGTGTTAAAGGATGCAGTTGCAGGAAAACGTGTGATCATGATCGATGATTCCATCGTGCGTGGAACGACGAGTGACCGGATCGTCAGTATGCTGAAGGAAGCCGGTGCGAAGGAAGTCCATGTGCGGATTTCATCTCCACCATTCCTGTATCCGTGTTATTTCGGAACGGATGTGCCGGACAGTGACCAGTTGATCGCATACAACCGTACCATTGAGGAAATCCGTCAGATCATCGGTGCGGATTCCCTTGGCTATCTGAAGCTGGAACGGCTGCCGGAACTGACCGGTGGCAGACAGTTCTGTCAGGGCTGTTTCACAGGAAAATGGCCAATTGATCCACCAAAAGAAGATATTCGTGGCGAATATGACGCATAAGGTGTATAATAGAAGAACATATGAGGAAAATATATAAATTTGGAGGTTTTTATGAGCAGAGACAAGTATGTAAGCCCACTTTCAGAGAGATACGCAAGCAAGGAGATGCAGTATATCTTCTCCCCGGACATGAAGTTCAAGACATGGAGAAAATTATGGATCGCACTTGCTGAGACCGAAAAGGAGCTTGGACTAAAAGATGCCGATGGCAACCCACGTATCACAGACGAGCAGATCGAAGAACTGAAAAGCCATGTAGAGGATATCAACTACGATGTGGCAAGAGAGCGTGAGAAGCTCGTGCGTCATGACGTTATGAGTCATGTGTATGCATATGGACAGCAGTGTCCGAAGGCAGCAGGTATCATCCATCTGGGTGCAACAAGCTGTTATGTTGGCGATAACACAGATGTCATCATTATGACAGAGGCAATGAAGCTCGTTCGTACAAAGCTGATCAATGTCATCAATGAGCTTGCAAAGTTTGCAGATACCTATAAGGATCTTCCGACTCTGGCATTTACACATTTCCAGCCTGCACAGCCAACGACAGTTGGTAAGCGTGCGACACTCTGGATGCAGGAGTTACTGCTGGATTTAGCAGACCTTGAATATATGATCGGACAGCAGAAGCTGCTTGGCTGTAAGGGAACAACCGGTACACAGGCAAGTTTCTTAGAGCTGTTTGAGGGCGACCATGAGATCGTGAAGAAAATCGATGGAAAGATTGCTGAGAAGATGGGATTTGCAGCCTGCTATCCGGTTTCCGGACAGACCTATTCCAGAAAGGTCGATGCGAGAGTCTTAAATGTACTTTCCGGCATTGCGATGTCAGCCCATAAGTTCTCTAACGATATCCGTCTTCTTCAGCATCTGAAGGAAGTAGAAGAGCCGTTCGAGAAGAACCAGATTGGTTCGTCAGCGATGGCATATAAGCGGAATCCTATGCGTAGTGAGCGTATCGCATCCCTGTCTGACTATGTGATGGCAGATGCTTTAAATCCGGCAATTGTGGCAAGTACACAGTGGTTTGAGCGTACACTGGATGATTCTGCAAACAAGCGAATTTCTGTACCGGAAGCATTCCTTGCCATCGATGGTATTCTGGATCTGTACTTGAATGTCGTAGACGGACTTGTCGTATATGACAAGGTGATCTACCAGCATTTCATGAAGGAGATTCCTTTCATGGCAACCGAGAACATCATGATGGATGCCGTAAAGCGTGGCGGAAATCGTCAGGAGCTGCATGAGAAGATCCGTGAGTATTCGATGATCGCGGGTGAGCAGGTGAAGAAGTATGGAAACGAGAATAACCTGGTAGAGCTGATTGCATGTGATTCTGCATTCGGCATGACACGCGAAGAGATTGAAGCTCTGCTTGATCCAAAGAACTTTGTTGGTCGTGCACCGGAGCAGACAGCCGAGTTTCTGGCAGAGCAGATTCAGCCAATTCTCGATGCAAACAAAGATATCCTCGGTGTAAAGGCAGAGATTAACGTATAAGATGCGTAATCATTGATGCGTATTGATTTTATTGTAAAAATAAAGTAAAATAGAAAGGTCGGCTGCGGTCGATACACTATTAATTGCAAAGTGATAAAAACGGAGGTAACAGGTTAGACTATGGTACAGGCAGTAGTAGGCGCCAATTGGGGTGACGAAGGAAAAGGTAAAATTACAGACATGCTCGCAGAGAAGGCAGATATTATCGTGCGTTTTCAGGGTGGAGCAAATGCAGGTCATACAATCGTAAATAACTATGGAAAGTTTGCATTGCACACACTTCCTTCCGGCGTATTTTATGACCATACAACCAGCATTATCGGAAATGGTGTTGCACTGAATATCCCGGTACTGTTCAACGAGGTAAAGTCGATTACAGACAAGGGTGTTCCAATGCCAAAGATCCTCGTATCGGATCGTGCGCAGATGGTAATGCCATATCATGTATTGTTTGATGCATATGAAGAGGAGAGACTGGCTGGAAAGTCTTTCGGTTCCACAAAGTCCGGTATCGCTCCGTTTTATTCAGATAAATATGCAAAGATCGGTTTTCAGGTAAGTGAGTTGTTCGATGATGAGGCAGCATTGCGTGATAAGATCGAGCGTGTGATCGCATCGAAGAACGTATTGTTAGAGTATCTGTACAAGAAACCTCTTCTGACAGTCGATGAAGTGTACAATACATTGATGGAGTACAAGGAGATGGTTGCTCCGTTCGTATGTGATGTATCTGCTTATTTGTATAATGCAATCAAGGAAGGAAAGCATATCCTCTTAGAGGGACAGCTTGGTTCCATGAAGGATCCGGATCACGGTATCTATCCGATGGTAACATCTTCTTCCACACTGGCTGCTTATGGCGCGATTGGAGCAGGTATTCCTCCATATGAGATCAAGCAGATCGTAACAGTATGTAAGGCATATTCATCCGCTGTTGGAGCAGGTGAATTTGTCAGTGAGATATTCGGAGAAGAAGCGGATGAGCTTCGCCGCCGTGGTGGTGATGGAGGCGAGTTTGGTGCAACAACCGGACGTCCAAGACGTATGGGTTGGTTTGACTGTGTCGCATCTAAGTATGGTTGTCGGATTCAGGGAACAACTGATGTTGCATTTACCGTATTGGATGTACTTGGTTATCTCGATGAGATTCCGGTTTGTGTCGGCTATGACATTGACGGAGAGGTAACAACGGACTTCCCTACAACTGCAAAGTTAAAGAAAGCAAAACCTGTATATAAGGTACTTCCGGGATGGAAGCAGGATATCCGCGGAATTAAGAAGTATGAGGATCTTCCAGAGAACTGTCGTAAGTATATCGAGTTTATCGAAGAGCAGATCGGATTCCCGATCACGATGGTTTCCAACGGACCAAAGAGATCTGATATCATCTATCGTGGATTTAATAACTAAGACGAAATAATAAAACAAAGGCTGTTGCACCAAACGCTTTGGTGCAGCAGTTTTTTAATAGAGAGGTTTATTCTATGAGAAATCTGACAATGCTGATGGATTATTACGAGCTGACAATGTCCAACGGATATTTTGAAAAAGGGTTCAAAGATAAGATGGTTGTATTCGATATGTTCTACCGGAAGAATCCAGATAATGGTGGATTTGTTGTGTCTGCCGGATTGGAACAGTTGATCGAATACATTGAGAACATGCATTTTTCTAAGGAGGATATCGAATTCCTGCGGAGCAAGGGCGAGTTCTCAGAAGGATTCCTGCAGTATCTTGCTGATTTTAAGTTTACAGGAAATATTGATGCGTTGCCGGAAGGCACGATCTGTTATCCAAATACTCCGATTGTCACGGTGACGGCACCGGTGATCGAGGCACAGTTAATTGAGACGATGCTGCTGCTTACGATGAATTTCCAGTCGCTGATTGCCACAAAAGCCTCCCGCATCTGCCGGACAGCGGCTGAGAGTGGTGCGGTTGTTATGGAGTTTGGCGCGAGACGTGCACATGGTGGTGATGCAGCGATTCTTGGTGCAAGAGCAGCCTATATCGGTGGCGCGGCTGCGACAGCAACGGTCATGGCAGATGAACGGTTTGGCGTACCTGCAATCGGTACGATGGCACATAGCTGGATTCAGTTTTTTGACAATGAATACGAAGCGTTTAAGGCATATGCAGAGGTCTATCCGGACAACTGTACATTGCTGATCGATACCTATGATATCTTAAACAGCGGTCTGGTCAATGCCATCCGTGTCGCAAAGGAAGTGTTAGAGCCTGCCGGGAAACGCCTGAAGGGTGTCCGCATTGACAGCGGTGATCTGGCATATTTCTCGAAGAAGATCCGTAAGACACTCGATGCACATGATATGCAGGACTGCAAGATCGTCGTGTCGAACAGTGTCGATGAATTTCTGATGCAGTCACTGAAAAAGCAGAACGCAAGCATTGATTCCTACGGCGTCGGAGAACGTATGATCACGTCGAAATCCGATCCGGTCTTTGGTGGTGTCTACAAGCTTGCTGCTGTGCAGAATGATGCCGGGGAATTTGTGCCGAAGATCAAGATCTCTGAGAACGTCGAAAAGATCACGAATCCGGGCAGAAAGAAGTTGTGGCGTATTTACAGCCGTGAGACCGGATATGCGCTTGCCGATTTGATCACGATGTACGACGAGGAAGTAAACGGAGATGAACCATTTGCCTACGTGGATCCGGTGAAGCCTTGGAAGAAGATGAAGTTTGAAAATGTGGATGTGAAGGAGCTGCAGGTGCCGATCTTCCGCGATGGAAAGCTGGTTTATGACAAGCCGGAGCTTGATACAATCAAAGCATATGTGACGGAACAGCTTGACCATCAGATCTGGGAGGAGGAACAGCGATTTACGAATCCGCATATCCATTACGTGGATCTGTCGAAGAAATTATATCAGATAAAAGAAGAGATGCTTGCACAGGGACAAGGGGAGAATCATTAAAAATTATGTAAAAATATGCGGTATCCGTTGACAGAAATTATCAGAAATATTAAGATAATTATATATGTTTTAGGATATGACATAGAATTAGGAGAAGGAGAGAATACTCTCTACAAAGAATATGAGAAAATTTGACACCAGAACCCAATATTTTCGTTATGAAGTGTTGCGCGAGGTTGCGCGTATGGCATGGGATGGCACATTGCTCGAAGGAATTCTGGATATTCCAATGAAGATTATTCCGGGCAAGAAGCCAACGATGCGTTGCTGCGTATTCAAGGAACGCGCGATCGTGAGTGAACAGGTCAAGATGGCAATGGGCGGCAATCCGGACAATGACAATGTCATTGAAGTCATGGAGATCGCCTGCGATGAGTGTCCGGTTGGCGGATATGAAGTCGGACAGCATTGTCGTGGCTGTCTGGCACACCGCTGTGCGGATGCGTGTAAGTTTGGTGCGATCACGATTGATGAGCATCAGAAAGCCCATATCGACAAGTCGAAATGTAAAGAGTGTGGTGCCTGTGCAAAGGCATGTCCGTACAGTGCCATTTCAGATTTTAAGCGTCCATGCCAGCAGGCATGTAAGATTGGCGCGATCACGATGAACGAGGATCAGGAAGCGAAGATTGATAACGATAAATGTATCGCGTGTGGCGCATGCGTATATCAGTGTCCGTTTGGTGCCATCAATGAGAAATCATACATATTACAGGTCATCAACATGATCAAGGACAGTGACCATGGCAAGAATTATAAGGTCTATGCGGCGGTTGCACCTGCAATCGCGGGACAGTTTATTTACGCGAAGCGTGGACAGGTCATCAGCGGAATCAAGGCGCTTGGCTTTGATGAAGTTGTGGAGGTTGCGCTTGGTGCAGATATGACAACCTGGCATGAATCGCAGGAGCTGCGGGAGAAGGGTATGCTGACGAGTTCATGCTGTCCGGCATTTGTATCCTATGTGGAGAAGAACTTCCCGGATATGTTGCCATATGTATCTTCTACTTTGTCACCGATGGCGATGATCGGTAAACATATTAAGGAGCAGGATCCGACGGCGAAGGTCGTATTTATCGGACCGTGTACCGCAAAGAAGATGGAGATCCGCAAGGAGACGGTTGCACCGTATATCGACAGTGCACTGACTTTTGAAGAGCTGCAGGCAGTGCTTGACAGCCGGGAGATCGACATCACGACACTGGAAGAGGAAAGTCTGGAGAATGCTTCTTACTTTGGACGTATCTTTGCTCACACAGGCGGTCTGAGCAGTGCTGTGAAGCAGGGAATGAAAGAACAGGGTGCAGAGGACTTCGAATTGAAGCCGGTTGTCTGCGATGGTATTGAAGAATGTAAGATTGCGCTGTTGAAGCTGCGCAGAAATATGTTGGATGGAAACTTCATGGAGGGCATGGCATGTCAGGGTGGCTGTGTCAACGGAAACGGAAATCTGACGCATATGGCGAAGAGCCGTATGGATGTTGAAAAATATGGTAAGGAAGCTGCTGATAAGACGATTGAAGGTGCGATATCAGAGTTTCACCTGCAATAAAATGTAACAGGGGGAAAAACCGTGGATCAAGTACAGGAAAGTTATGACGAATTTAATTTGAATTTCAGAATAGAAGATACCGTAATCGTAAATCAGACAGAGATGGAAGGATTCAATGCATTCTTCCTTGGAAACCAGTCCACCTGTCAGCAGAGCGTTGTGGAGGGTGTGCGTGTCTTGTCTTACAAGATTCCGGCAACTCTGCCACTCGGCCAGTTCTTGAAGAAGCAGTTGTACAAGGGCGAGTTTCTTTCGATTCTGTCCAATATACTGAACCAGTTGTTGTACTTTGAAGATCGCAACATGCCGATCAAGAAGGTACTTCTAAACACGAAGTATATGTATATTGAACTGTCGAATCTGCATGTACAGTTGATCTATATGCCAATCGAGAAGGATTTTGCAGATTGCAATGTGTGTGAATTTGTACAGAACTTCATCAGCAAGATCCGGTTTGCGGATATGCAGTGTGTCAACTGCGTAGATCAGATTTTGCATTATCTCGATAGCCGGTTGATGTTCTCTTTGCGCGAGTTCTATACATTTATTATTGAACTGCAGAAAGAAGAAATTTTGAAGGATGATATTGATCTTGGCGAGGACGAGACAACTGTCTTACAGCAGATGAGCTACAACAATATCACTCCATATCTCGTTCGTTCCAGAACGAACGCGCTGATTCCAATTGAGAAGACCGAGTTCTTAGTTGGGAAGTCTTCCGAGTGTGATTATCAGATTCCAGATAACCGGAAGGTAAGCCGGAAGCATTGCAGTTTCCGTATCAGCAATGGAGAATGTTATATCCGTGATGAGAACTCAACAAACCATACTTATGTGAATGGAAAGATGATCCAGCCGGGATTTGATGTCATGCTGAAAAATGATGACTATATCCGTATGGGTGATGAAGAGTTTAAGTATTGGGTAAGATAGATAGAAAGATAGATTTTCAGAGCTTTATGATGTGTAAGCATCATGAAGCTTTTTTTTGTGACAAAATTTTGTCACTTTTTTTGTCACATATTGTGGACTTATAAAGATTTAAGATATCATAAACGAAGAATTAAAATGAAAGCGAGGAATTCATATATGTTAAGAAAGAAATTGCTCACAATCGCGTTAAGCGGACTTTTGAGCATGGCGATATATATGCCAGCTAAGGCGGCAGGGAGTATATCAGAGATTGACCAGAAAATTGACACAGTGCAATATGAAACAACCGACGGATTGGATGATTTGGGATGCAACTATCAAACGGCAGATGAATTGATAGCAAATTTGGCACAATATGAGGAAGAATCATCCGAACTGTCGGTACAATCTGTGGACTTTGATCATGGGGGTACCGGTATACATGCGTCTATGCCATCCAAAGGAAATGTGCATGTTTTGGTTATCCCGGTCGAATTTCATGACTATAAGCTGGATGAGGATATCGGTGTGCAGTTAGAGTCACTTTTCTTTGGAGATACCGGAGAGAATCAGGCACATTATCCGTATGAAAGTTTGAAAGGATATTATGAACGAGCATCGTTTCAGCAGCTTCATCTAAGCGGAGATATCATCCCTACAATTTCCCTCCCATATGACCGAAAGGTGTATACGGATACTACGAGCGGAAGGGAATTGTATTCGGATGTGGCTGATGCGTATAAGGCGTATTTATTAAAGGATTATACAGGCACGGACAGGAAGGGATATTTGAAAGAATGCCTGTCCAGATATGACAGTAATCAGGATGGAGAAATTGATGGTGTCTATCTGTATTATGCAGGCGGCGTTGAGGATTCGAAAAGCTTGTGGTGGTCCAGTGTTCGTAAAAACTCTCTTATGCGAGATAGTCGATATTCATATGAACATAACGGGCAGCATTCCAAAGCTTATTGGCAAAGTTTGCACAAGCCTCGATACGCTTTTCCGAATATCTGATGTCATTTCCCGGTGAGTTACCCGTTACAAGCAAGAATCTGAGCGCATCGGCACCGTATCTGTTGATAACATCAATCGGGTCAGGACCGTTACCGAGTGACTTAGACATCTTTCTGCCAAGCTCATCTCTTACAATACCGTGCATAAATACGGTCTTGAACGGTGCTTGACCTGTCTGCTCAATAGCAGAGAATATCATTCTTGCAACCCAGAAGAAAATAATATCATAACCGGTTACAAGTGTATTTGTAGGATAGAAATACTCAAGCTCAGGTGTCTTGTCAGGCCAGCCGAGTGTTGAGAACGGCCATAAAGCCGAACTGAACCATGTATCAAGAGTATCTTCGTCCTGATGCAAATGGTTTTTACCGCACTTAGGGCAAACTACGGGAGTTTCCTTTGCTACGATAACCTCACCGCAATCGTCACAATACCAAGCAGGAATTCTGTGTCCCCACCAAAGCTGACGGGAAATACACCAATCCTTGATGTTCTCCATCCAGTGATAATATACTTTTTCAAATCTTTCCGGAATAATCTGTGTCTGCTTTTCCTTAACACACTTGATTGCAGGCTTTGCAAGAGGTTCCATTTTTACGAACCACTGCTTTGACACTCTCGGCTCAACAGTTGTCTTACAACGGTAGCAAGTACCTACATTGTGAGTGTGAGGCTCAATCTTAACGAGGAAACCGCCCTCTTCAAGGTCTTTAACGATTGCTTCACGGCACTCGTATCTGTCCATACCCTGATATTTACCGGCATTTTCGTTCATATGGGCTGTATCGTCCATAACATTGATTACCTCAAGGTTATGTCTTAAGCCGACTTCAAAGTCGTTAGGGTCGTGTGCAGGAGTAATTTTAACTACACCTGTACCAAAATCCTTTTCAACATATGCATCGGCAACAACAGGAATTTCTCTGCCTACAAGCGGAAGAATAAGTGTTTTGCCTACAATGTCTTTATATCTTTCATCATCGGGATTTACTGCAACCGCAGTATCGCCCAAAAGTGTTTCAGGTCTTGTTGTAGCAAGCTCAACATAACCGCTGCCGTCCTTTAACGGATAGCGGAGATGCCAGAAAAAGCCCTCCTGCTCTGCAAAATCAACTTCTGCGTCTGAAATTGATGTGCAGCAATGCGGGCACCAGTTGATAATACGCTCACCACGGTAGATAAGTCCTTTATTGTAAAGTTTTACGAAAACTTCCTTAACCGCCTTAGAACAACCCTCGTCCATTGTAAAGCGCTCACGCTGCCAGTCACAGCTTGAACCGAGTTTACGGAACTGACGGGTAATTCTTCCGCCGTACTCTTCTTTCCACTCCCAGGCACGCTTGAGGAAACCCTCTCTGCCTAAATCATCTTTGGTAACGCCCTCTTTGCGCATAGCCTCAACGATTTTAGCCTCTGTCGCAATAGACGCATGGTCGGTACCCGGAAGCCAAAGTGCAGCATAGCCCTGCATTCTTCTCCAACGAATGAGAGTATCCTGAAGTGTAAGGTCAAGTGCGTGACCGATATGCAGCTGACCTGTAATGTTTGGCGGCGGCATAACGATTGTGTATGGTTTTTTATCTTTGTCAACTTCTGCATGGAAGTAGTTGCCCTTCATCCAGAAATCATAAATTCTGTCCTCAAACTCAGACGGTTTGTAGGATTTAGCAAGCTCCTTTGCCATAATCATATCTCCTTACAATTTATTCGGGCAAATTACCCGACAAATATACCTTTATATTATCGCATTTTGCTTGCAATTTGTCAATTATGCAGAGATAAAAAATCATATTATTTGCAGCAAATTGCCAAATGGTATACGGTTATGATTTTATTGACATCATAATTTCAAGGTGATAAAATACTTATAGCTTACTTTAACTTAAGAGGTGCAAAACTATGCAATACACAATCGGTGAAATTTCAAAAAGACTTGATATGCAGCCGTCAACTCTTAGATATTATGACAAAGAAGGACTTATGCCTAATGTAAAGCGTACAAACGGCGGTATCCGCATTTTTGACGATTCCGATTACGAATTATTAACTCTCATTGAATGTCTTAAAAGAACAGGTATGTCGCTTAAAGACATCAAAGTTTTTATAGATTGGACTCTCGAGGGTAGTTGAAATCCATCTTTATTTTATTGATGATTGTGTTTCATCTGGTATATATCGGTGACAAATATCCATACGCCAAATC
>ENA-USUK01000785-USUK01000785.1-human-gut-metagenome-genome-assembly--contig:-NODE-785-length-25266-cov-5.842590_pt1 | contig 25266 bp, 19 predicted proteins | sample MGYA00250062_ERZ773400 | MGnify/ENA primary metagenome ERZ773400 (study PRJEB29103, sample SAMN06111961) | human gut metagenome | biome: human gut; feature: ankylosing spondylitis patient; material... | reverse complement strand
CATTGCTTCATCATCCAACTATGCTTTATAAAGTTCTTTTATACCGTTAATACCACTTGTCACATGACGCTTTATGTTAGTCATTAAACAGCGTTTTTTGACTGTTATAAAGACTTCTTCCCAAATGTTTATAGGCAAGTTCGGTCACCTCACGTCCACGGGGAGTACGCTTCATAAATCCTTCTTTTATCAGGAAAGGTTCGTAAACTTCCTCAATGGTTCCCGCATCTTCTCCCAAAGCCGTGGCAATGGTAGTGATACCTACCGGACCACCTTTAAATTTGTCTATAATGGTGCAAAGTATCTTGTTGTCTATCTCATCCAGGCCGTACTTATCAATATTCAGTGCTTCCAATGCAAACTGGGCGATCTCCGTATCGATAGAACCGGAGCCTTTCACCTGCGCAAAATCACGTACCCGACGGAGCAAGGCATTGGCAATACGGGGCGTTCCGCGGCTACGGGAAGCGATCTCCGATGCTGCACGTACCGAACAAGGCACATCCAGTATGGACGCAGAACGACGAATGATATTGCTCAAAATATCATCATCATAGTACTCCAAATGAAGATTAATACCGAAACGTGCACGAAGCGGGGCCGTCAGCAGACCGCTACGTGTGGTTGCACCAACCAGCGTGAAAGGATTCAAATCTATCTGGATGCTGCGTGCCGAAGGTCCCTTATCGATCATAATATCGATGCGGTAATCTTCCATCGCCGAATAAAGATATTCCTCCACCACAGGCGACAGCCGATGAATTTCATCAATAAAAAGCACGTCGTTCGGTTCGAGGCTGGTCAATACACCTGCCAGGTCACCCGGTTTATCAAGTACCGGACCGGAAGTTACTTTAAAGCCAACTCCTAATTCGTTAGCGATAATATTCGAAAGAGTTGTTTTTCCTAATCCGGGAGGGCCGTGCAACAGCACATGGTCGAGTGCTTCGCCACGCAGACGTGCCGCCTTCACAAAAATGCGAAGGTTTTCCACCACCTTGTCCTGCCCGCTAAAGTCTTCAAAGCTTAACGGACGGAGTGCATTCTCGAAATCCCGTTCTTTTGAAGTAAGCTGATGTTCGCGTATGTTAAAATCTTCCTGTTCCATTTATTTCTTGAAAGTAGGAGACAAAGATAGAGATTTACATTCATTTTCAGTATAAGAAAGCTGAATAAAAAAGCCTGATAGCATGAAAAGCAACGATAAAATATTACTTTTGCATTATCTATATACATACAATCAACTATGGTTCTAAATTACATTTGGATAGGATTCTTTGTTATTGCCTTCATCATCGCCCTCCTGAAAGTTATTTTTCTTGGAGACACAGAGATATTCACTGCTATCATGAACTCTACATTCGACTCTTCAAAGACCGCTTTTGAAATCTCGCTAGGTCTAACAGGAGTATTGGCGCTTTGGTTGGGTATCATGAAGATTGGTGAGAACAGTGGATTGATTAATGCACTGGCCCGCTTTCTAAGTCCGGTGCTTTGCCGCTTGTTTCCGGACATTCCTAAAGGGCATCCGGTGCTAGGTTCCATCTTTATGAATATGTCTGCCAATATGCTCGGTTTGGACAATGCCGCCACCCCGTTGGGACTGAAAGCCATGAAAGAACTGCAAGAACTGAATCCGAAAAAGGATACCGCTTCCAATCCAATGATTATGTTCTTGGTGATTAATACCTCCGGCCTCATCATTATTCCGATCAGCATCATGGTATATCGTGCACAAATGGGAGCTGCACAACCTACGGATGTATTTATTCCTATCCTGATAAGTACTTTCATTTCAACTTTAGTCGGAGTTATAGCAGTCAGCATCGCTCAAAAGATAAACTTGATTAATAAACCAATTCTCATTTTAATGGGGGTTATCTGCCTTTTCTTTTCGGGATTAATCTATCTGTTTCTAAGTGTATCGCGAGAGGATATGGGCACTTATTCTACACTGATAGCGAATATTCTGTTGTTCAGTGTCATCATCCTGTTTATTTTAACGGGAATCAGAAAGAAAATCAATGTATATGATTCTTTTGTAGAAGGAGCCAAAGAAGGATTTACGACGGCTGTACGCATCATTCCTTATCTGGTTGCTTTTCTGGTAGGAATTGCAGTGTTCCGCACTTCGGGAGCAATGGATTTTCTGGTGGGAGGTATCGGCTATATAGTAGGTCTATGTGGGGTTGATACAAGCTTTGTCGGAGCCTTGCCTACTGCACTGATGAAATCACTTAGTGGTAGCGGTGCAAACGGCCTGATGATCGATACGATGAAAGAACTAGGGCCGGATTCATTTGTCGGGCGTATGAGTTGCATCGTACGCGGAGCTTCAGATACCACATTCTACATTCTGGCCGTTTATTTCGGCAGTGTGGGAATTACCAAAACTCGTAATGCGGTGACCTGTGGTCTGATTGCAGACTTTTCGGGTATCATAGCCGCTATCTTAATCAGTTATTTATTTTTCTTTTAAATCATAACATTCAATTATGGCTGTAACTTATCAAACTGAAGGCGTAAAAATGCCTGATATCAAGAAACGTGAGACTACGGAATGGATAAAAGCTGTAGCAGCTTCTTATGGAAAAAGACTCGGTGAAATCGCTTATATCTTCTGCTCGGACGAAAAGATTCTGGAGGTTAACCGTCAATATCTGCAACACGACTACTACACCGATATCATTACTTTCGATTATTGTGAAGGTGATCGTTTATCAGGCGACTTATTCATTAGCCTGGACACAATACGCACTAACGCGGAGCAATTTGGCGCTTCTTATGACGACGAACTGCACCGTGTCATTATCCACGGGATTCTTCATCTTTGCGGTATTAACGATAAAGGACCCGGAGAACGGGAAATTATGGAAGCTGCGGAGAATAAGGCATTAGCTATGCGACAAGTGTAAGCAAGCCTCAACAGCAAACGGTTTCAAAAAGTAATCAGTTTACTAAAACATACTATACTGTAACATACACTAACTATAATGAAGACGCCCCATCGTAATCACTACGACGGGGCGTTTTCATTAGCAACGGAATTGCTAACACTATTTATTCAAGAGAGAGAAATTTATTATTTGATCTCTACCGCTTTATTTATGCGATAAATTAAAAGTTCATAATGTGAACGATCAGCCTCAGGCATAACCGCAATACTCTTTTCCAACATCTCTTTCGTACGCATCAACATATCAAAATAATATGCAGCGACTTTGGTCTGATTCGTATAAATAGGCGGAATGGATGAGAAACCACTTACTTCTTCAGGAGTCTGCAAAGAATGCAGATAGTGCTCTACATTTTCTCCTTCACGCAAAGTAGCCAGACTGATCTCCGATTTCCGTGTATCTGCAAATGACGTCTTTGAGGCCTTAAAGCTACCAATAGGTGCAGTCACTGTAGAGGTAGCAATAATACTTTCCAGAAAAGCAGTCTGCAGAGCCTTCTCAACATTATCCAACGTACGACGTTTCAAAGTTCCTTCCCATACTACATTATAAATGTCATCCAAATATTCAGAAGCCGTATAAGCCGTTTCCGGGAAACGTTCCGTACACACTTCGATATAAGGCAAACGATTAAAGATATTCTTGAAAATTTCCAAACGCATCATATCTGCCTTCTTATCAGCAATTGTGAAATCTGTAGCACGAGCTGCACTCTCTATCCAGTCCAGATCTTTTGCCAGACTCAGCACCCTGTCCAATGCAGCCTTTTGCTTCTCGCGGTCTACCATCGAGTAACTCGGAAGCACATCTTTCTCACGAATATCGTTCAGATAAATACCACCGACATACGAAAGAACCGCATATACACGACTGTTCAACCGATCACAAAGTGCTGAATATACCCGCTTACGCATTGTCATGTCCTTGTCCCCTTTTGAGAACCAAGTATAATAATTCTCACAACCGGTACGGATATTGGAAAGCATATAATCAAATGACTTCAAATGATCGTCTCCCAAGCCTCCACGACTATTACGCGGATCCGAATCAAAACGGGGCTGACTACGGATATAAGCATAATGAGGATCCCCTGTGTGTTGACGGATCCAGCTATCCAACGTTGCTTTTTCTTCTTGCAATGAAGAGGCATAAATAGGCTGATACAGATATTTGATAACCAATTCATCATACGGTCCAGGGTTCGTATTGACCAAACGCACTCCTTTCCGGACATCATCAGCCGTAGCCACATCATTAATCACTACCCCACCCATCACAGAAGAAGCCAAACCATACTTCTGCGTAAAGCTGGCAGAGCGCAAAGAGTCTACCGAATAAGCAACAGGAGCACCCCAGTTCACATTAAGTCCTAATCCTGTTCCTACTGCCTGAGCAATAGCGGCTTGAATCAGTTCACCTTGCACCTCTTGCGGGAAAATAACAGTACGCACACGAGGATCGGTTGCCACAGTTGCCGCAATACGGTCTACATACTGTACACTGATCAAGTTCGCATTAATCAATATAGAAGCATTCAAAATTTCACCGGTACGAGCATCAGAGTGAAGAGTGGTTTGTGCAGTATTCATCCATGAAGCAGAGTAACGGATGGTCATGCAATCCAAACTGTGTGCATTAAACAAAGTATCATTCTTAGGAAACTCCTTCACACAAATCACATTCTTAAAACCAATCTTTTCAAAAGCTTTATTCCAAGATTCCGCTCCGGCTTTAATATAAGGATGCCACTTGACGGGTAGTAAGCTATCAATATAGAATACTAATTGTTTCTTCGGTTCCACCAGTTCACCCCGACGGTAAGCAGCGGAATCCGAAGGCTCAATCCGCCAACGTTTTGCATAACGTATATTCTTCACCTCTTGCCCCGCCCCGGCGAAGTCACTTTTCAACTGTGTAGTCAATCCAAGACGTGAATCTGCCAAACGGGGAGTCATAGGCTCTTCCGGCAAAACACATAACATCTTATTTACCACAGCCGTCAACGGAACATTCTCATACATACTATAAGCTCCCATCAAAGTGTGATTCACCTTATATGCCAATTCTTCACGAACGGTAATATTATCTCCGGAAGCGGAAACGCCCAAAATAGACGATTTATCAGATTCCAAGGAGTGGTCGCGAGATACAAAACCATAATAGCCGTTAGCAGAAGTCGATGGGAAAGGTTTGGTAAAAGCCGAACCTTCCAAGAATAAACTTTTCATATTCACTACAAGAGCGGAACTATCCGGCGTACATGCCAACACTTTAAAACTCTTGAAGATACCCGGATTATGTGAATGATTCAGTGCACGGGTAATATCAGAGTCACCACTCGTATTGACAGGTTTGCTCAACAAAGGCATACGCGCCACGATTGTCGAATCGATCATCTCAAAACGCAGACGTACATCTGTTCCGCCCAGTTGTCCCGGTGCACCTTCCCCACCGTCACTCGTGTTTTCTATAGAAGAAGTCAGCAACAGTTCCCGTCCTAACATAGCAACCGGAAACTCAACATACACTTTATCTTCCACCTTATGAATAGTCATCAGCCCATGGGCTGTCTGCACTTTCTTGTTCTTGAAAAGCTTCTGATAAGGTGTCAGCACTTCTTTCTTTTCCTCTTTTTTCTTCTTTTTAAAAGGCCAGATCGCATTTCCGTCTTGTGGCAGGCAACACATAAAAAGAAGCAATAAACAAAGTATCTTACTATATCTATTTCTCATACTTCCTATCATTTTAATGCCTGGTCAATTTTGTACAACAATAAGCGATAATGGCGTTGCGTATCGGCAGAGCCGGTAGAAGCACTTGCTGCAACCAAGCTACGGATTTTCTTCAATTCACCGAAATAAACATGCTCCATCGGTTCCAACGGAGCCTTCAAATCAACCCCATCCTCAAAACCGCTAATTTCTTCCAAACGGGCTGCCTGCATTTCAGCATGCTTATTATTAAAGCATCCCATAAATTCTTCCGAGACGATGCCAAAACGCTCACGAGAAGCAGCCTTCAACCATTCAGGAATCTCGATAATACCATACATATCCGTAATACCTTTACGAGTCGCATTTTTAGCAACCCCGGTTACAGATCCTTCTATCAGTTTTGTCAGATAATTCATCTGCAGACGCATCTCCGTATCTGTCAAGGTTTTACCAGCACGTGTCGGTGCCCATACAAAACGTTCGATATCTGCCAGATATTCTTTTTGAGTGTAAGGAGCGGATGTCGCCTTATCCGAACAGATAGAAACAGCACCACAACGAGATAAGATACCATCAATAATCGCGTTCTCCATTTGCATAGCTACAGAAGTACGGATAGGAAACTCTTTCAAAGTCTCATTCGCATCCAACCAAGAAAGATCTTTCAACTCATTCAACAAGAAATTCAACGCTTTCTTCTGTTGCTCTTTCGACACAGTCTGGTAACTCGGACGCTGATCTCCGTCATAACGTTCATTCAGATAAATACCTCCGATATCAGCTAACACGAAGCTTAAATAGCGTACATATCCATAGACAACTTCATCATATAAAGCAGTACGGAACTCAAAATCCTTATCTTTGTCTGCTACCCATTCATTAATATGTTTCAGGATATATTGCAGATTACGACGTCCATATTCTGAAGCTTTCACAGGATCATCTCCCAAATCTTCTTCTACGGAACTCGGATCGAAGCGACGTTTAAACTGCTGCTTACCATAACGATACTTGGGATCACCCGATTTCTCACTGATCCATTTGTCCAGTATAGGAATTTCTTCTTCAGATGTTTTCGCCTCAAATATTGGTTTATACAACCAGGAGATCGCATAATAATCATAAGCACCAAGTTCAGGAGGTGTCATACGTACCCCTTTCTCCTTATCGCCCGGCTGTGCTATATAGTTATTACGCGCATAATCCATGATAGAATAAGTCGTTCCATACTCCTGAGTAAATTTCGGATCACGCAATGACTCTACAGGAATGGAAGAAGAACCCGCCATATTATGCATTAGAGACAGAGTGTGCCCTACCTCATGAGAAAGCACGTAAGCGATACAGTCTCCCAACAAGTCTTCACGCAACACTACGTCACGAACTTCTTTATCTGCCGGGGCAGTCTGCAGAAAACGCCAGTACTGAACCAACTGCACAATATTATGATATACCGTTACTGATGCATTTATGATCTCTCCCGAACGAGGATCAATCCAAGAAGGTCCCATTGCGTTGGCTACAGTAGAAGGGGCATAACGGATACAAGAATATTTGATGTTTTCCGGATCAAAGTTAGGATCGTTTTTAGGAAAATCCTTTGCTATAATCGCATTCTTAAAGCCAATCTTCTCAAATGCTTTCTGCCATACCTCAACTCCTTTATGAATGTATTTATTCCAACTCAACGGGAATGCATCATCAATATAGAAAACAATAGGCTTTTTAGGTTCTACTAACTCTCCACGCAGATATGCAGCAGAATCCGACGGCTCCAGATTCCAACGATGAGCAATATGGCGAGTACGCAATCCGCGTCCTTCGGAAGCAAACTCAACAATAGAGTGTTCGAAAATACCAATACGCGGATCGGCATAACGATGACGCATCGGCTTTTCCGGCAACAAGATAAAGCTACGGTTCATCACAGCCGAGAAAGGCATGTTTTTTACCGCATAACTTCCTTTAGCCCCTACACTTACTTTATAAGTCAGTAAGGAACGGACACTGACATTGTCTTCAAAGCCTTTGATGCCCTGTATAAAAGAACTTTCCTTTTCAAAATTCTTATCAATGTTCGCTCCCATCATTTCTATCAATGAATAAGGAGAGAAAGGAGAGAGCATCTTCTTATCGCTCAACAGATAGCTGGTCATATCAAATACAACCGCAGTACTGTCATTATTGTAAGCCTTTATCTCGAAAGTTTCGGCAATAGCCGACATTGTACTACTCTGCAAACGTTTTTTAATTTCCCGATCGTCCGAGAATTGTCCTACCTGTACACGACGTAATGTGATTGTTGAATCACGCTGCACAAAACGAATCAAAAAAGGATCACTAGACTTCTCACCTACACATCCAAACTGATTATCCGTTGTTTCTGCAATTGTAGATCCCAACAGGATATCACGGTTGAGCACTTTGAGCGGCAACTCAAAATAAACTTTATTATCAAACTGATGAAGAGTAATGAAACCTTTTGCTGTCGTGACTTTCTTGCCTTTGAACAGTTTGTCATACTTAGTTTCTTTCTTCTCTTTCTTTTTTGTCGTAGCTTCCGTAGAAGCTTTCTTCTTGTTTTTCTTCTTGGCCACGGCGGGGTTGATCATAGCCCCGCATAATGCGACCAAGAGAAATAAATAGATTTTTCTCCGCATATAAATATTTTAATTTTTAATAATTGATTTATATCCAGTTGGCGGCTTGCTTCCACTTATAGATGACTTCTATAACTTTACCCAACCCGTCTTGCTTGAAACGAATTTTTTCTTTCGAATCGCCAGTATTCATAACATCCCGAATAACGGAAGTAGAGAAATCCAAGACATAAAATTCACCATTTTCTAACCCGACACCGGCATCACCCTGGAAAGAAGAATTATTTACATCAATACTTTTTATCGGAGCATCAAATTGATGGTATTTATACACTTTACTTCCATTAAAATAGTAGAAATATAAGGAGTTTCCACTGGAAATCAACAAATAAGGGCGATAATCTTGTGCATAATACAAAGCAAATTGAGAATCTTCTTTCATTATAGCACCCAATTCTGACGTTACATCTGTCTGCGAGTTAATCTCAGCATCAATACTTCCTCCCCCATAATAATCACTTACGGTGAAATCTTGCAAAAAATAACGGTTACTTTTACGAAGCACTGCCGCATATTTCAATCCCATCCAAGAATCATCACTATGAGCGTCCACATAAAGCACTTCATAATCAGACATATCGTCCAATTTACCCCAATCTGGATTCCTCTCATAAATTGACTCATTAGTAACAGAAGGTACAATCAGCTGTCCACAATACTTCCTGCCATTCCATGACTGACAATCTGTAATATGAAAGTATCGTTTCGAGTTCTTATCATAGAGTAGCGTTCCTCCATGATCGCAAAAACGCGGAGCACGTACTATCATCGTACCGTCTACCGGTTGTTGCCGGTATGACAATGGAAGTTCGTCCATAAAAAAACTGTTGTTAAACAGTTTATAAGAATCCTTAATACGAGTATATACCTTTCCATCCATGCCTATTGCCATAGAAAGATACAGCATATCATATACCCTCCAAGGTTCGAACCCTTGCGGATAGGCTCCATGAATGAACATAGACGGCAATGTACCTTCGGTCTTATAGGTACTTCCGGAAACATCTATTGTTCCTTGTCCCCCTTGTTGCACCAGCCAAAGCCAACTGGTAAAGTCCTGCGGTTTGTCTTCTGCCCAGAAGGAGACAAAGTGCTGACTGATAGAGACCGGCTTGCCTCCCAGAGAACTACCGGCATTAGAAATACCATACACATCTTTAGTCACAGCACAATCATACACAGACTCGTCTTCTTTGCCGTTTTCGCCTGGTACAATCTTTGTAGTCGGACGTAGGTAGGTCAACATTGCCGTTCTGTCCTCTTTTTCAGACAAGACTACCCAAGCACTGTTTACATAAGGAGAAGTTATAGTAATACTCGAAGCATAAAAATAAGATACACCAGTTTCCGTATCTGTCACGGTCAGTCGCAAATCCATATATTTTCCTTCTTCATCCGCCATCCAATTCAGATTACGATCGGTAGAGATTTGCCGTCTGTTCAACGACCATGAATATGCTAGTTTGTTGGTCTCTTCTCCCAAAGAGAATGCAAGTTGAGGTTCAATCTTCAGCACATCGCCCATTACAAACTCAGTAGCCTCCATCGTAAAATTGACAGTTACATCATTCATCAACTTATAGTCATAGTTTCCTTTGTCCTCATAGCAAGAAGACAAGCAACAAACTACGACAGCCACTGTCATCCAATATATCTTTCTCATATACATTTCTTTCAAACTAAATTAATAAATAGGCACTGTCATCGGCTTGCCATTTGCTTCCTTCAAACCATATTTTTCAATAGCATCTTTCAGGCGCAATGCACACTGACGCTGTTCTGCCGAATTCAACTCTCCAAAACGAAGCACTTCCTCGCCACCATATTCTACCAATGCCAAATACTTTTCACGAGTATATGCTCCCAAATAAACGGTTTCTACATCTTTCGTCCACCATAAAGGTTTGCTTTGTACGTTATTGAATACGATTTTTATAGTCTCGTAGTTCTTTACACTTCCGGCAAAATGTTCATTCGGCTCTATCCTTAACAGCAATTCTACATCCTCTTTCAGTGATTCGGTTTTCTTCAATTTCAATTCCAAAACATCTTCCGCCACATTAGCTCCAAAAGTCGGATTGATGGGTAACTCATAGTTTTCACTTTGTGCCGTTGTCTTGTCTGCTACTACTCCAACTTTATAAACAGTAGGCGTTTCAAACGGACTTCCTACCAATCGCATACCAATTTTCACTGTCAGTTCATCATCAAGTGGATAGTTGTTAAACGATAGTTCGATTGCTTCATCTCCACTTTCCATCAGTTCACTGAAAAACAAATAGTGCTCCCCATGATAGGGCTTTATTTCATCTTCAGAACAAGCGACCAAGCACAAAGCAAATAACGATAATAATATGTATTGTTTCATCTTTCTACTGTATTAATCTTATTAAATATCTTCGTTTTCAGGATGCTCAAACACAAAATTCACGTTCTTTTCATCCATATCAAAAGGCTCTTTCATATTCAGACGCTTATACAGAAAGTACAACTGTCCTTCTCCAATCAATTCTTTACGCATCTCTTTGATCATCTCCTTGTAAAAAGCATCTAAAGATGAAGGTTCGGGAAGAGCCAACATCAGCCCCCTGGCATGACGAACAACATCTAATGCCGCACCAGCTTTATCCAACTGATTGTTACGTGCATAATACTCGCCAACTATATAATACAATTCACTCAATCTCAGCATTGGTATCATGTCATAACCAATAGTACCCTCCTCTATCAGATATTTCCGGGAACAATAAGAAGCTCCTGTGACCAATGTCAACATCTCATCTTTTCCACGCACATCTTCTTTCTTCTCCAGTTCTTCATCATAAATATCATCTTTACTGAACAAGAACAGATTTTCACTACCATTATTAGTGAATGGCTTGTACTCATCGGTCAATACATTGTTATGAGAAATCGTAAAAATCAAGCTCTTGCTGTCTTTCTTGTCTTTCGATAACTCTGCCGAATTAATGAAATCGAAATAAGCTCTGTCTTTATAAGTAGAGTTAATAACCTCTTCCGAGCAACTGAAAGCGGCATCGTAATCTTTTGCCCACATATACATGCGTGCCATCCAAGCTGTAATGGCATAATAATTCATGCGATAGCCGCGAAAAGCATAAAACACATCATCAGGCAAGTCTGTGGTTACTCCATCCCCTCTCATACGTACATCATATTGCATCCATTCCGGGTGTTGCTCTACATCGCACATAGCTACCAAACGTCGGGCTTCTTTAAAATCCGCTTCTATCTTCTTCAAGATTTCCGCGTTTGTGTAATAGGTTGTATTGATAACAGGATACTCGTCCACATAAGGAATGTATGCTTTTCCATCATCGACCTCCATAGAAGGAGCAAACATACGCAGAAGCTCGAAGTGCATCAATGCACGCAATGCTAACGCTTCGCCCCAGATCATATTCTTCTCCATCTCTACTCCATCAAAAAGCATTGCGTCTGCCTCACTGATATTGTGAATTAGGTTATTGCAGCTGGCAATCACATTATATCCTTTCGACCACATCGCCGAAATAAAAGACTTCACATCGGTATCATCGTAAAGAAACTGGTAAGTTTTATAATAAGAGCCAGTATTCTTAAGGTGTTCCGGCAGGTACTGATGTCCCAGTACTTCAATAAATCCATAACTCAGGTTTCGTCCATAAAGGGAGTTGTCCGACATATTCAAGTAGATGCCGTTAAGTGCATTACGGTAACCGCTCCCTTTGGCGAACAGATCTTCTTCATTCACTTCGTTGGAAGGAGACACTTCCAGCCAATCGCAACTGCCCGCCAACAGCATCACTAAGAATAAATATAGTGTATTTTTAATTCTGATTTTCATTGTGTAAATTGTAAGGGGTTATAGACTCATTTTCACAGACAGAGCGAAAGAACGGGAATAAGGATAGTCCAATCCGCGTTCTGCACGCACGGTCGAAGTACGTAGGAAATCGTTGCCCGAGAGTTCGAAACGGAGCATTCCCAAATGAAACTTCTTCAATCGTTCGGCAGGAACATCATAGCCTATGGTGAGCGAGTTGAATGACAACACGTTGTAGTCTTGAATAAAACGGCTTGTAGGACGCGTAGTGGCTATCATACCTGTCTGCAATCGGCCAAACGGTGCCATATCACCTACATTCTGCCAACGTCCGCTCAACACACGACGGTCTACATTCTGCGAAGAGATAAGTGCATTCTCCACTTTATCGATCAACGTCCGGTTGTAACGCTGACCACCAAACTCATACATAAACGTAGAGAAGAGCGTAAAATTCTTCCAGCGCAGATTCAGACCAAACGTACCTTGCGCTTTCGGTTCAGTATTTCCGATGACCACCTGATCGGAAGCAGCCCAGTCATAAGTAATCGAACCGTCTTTTTTCACAAAAATCTCTTTACCGTCTGCCGGATTAATACCCAAAGAACGAACTCCGAAAATAGAAGTCAACGATCCACCTTCCACATATTGCAAATAGGTTTGTGCATATTTCCCATCCGCTCTTTCGTAAGCTTTATCATAATCATCGTATTTCGCCAAGACTTTGTTATTGTAATCTTTCAAGCTGTCCGAGATCTTCAGAATTTCATTTTTATTGTGTCCTAAGTTGGCAAACAGAGCTACTAACCAATCTTTGTTCTGGAAAAGGTTACTGCGCAACTGGATTTCTACTCCTTTGTTCATCACTTCACCAATATTATCCTTGTATGAAGTAAAGCCCGTAGAACTGGGCAAAGTCACGCTGTTGACCAAATCGACCGTCTTCTTGCGGTAATAAGAGAAGTCCAACTGAATCAATCCGTTCAATATGTTCAAATCCAAGCCCAAATCCCAGTTTCTGGTTTTTTCCCAGCCTAAATTGCGGTTACCCAACGCTATCAATGAAGCTCCCAAACCAGTCTTATACCAGTTGTCGTTGATAATCCGATACATAGTCTGTGCATCATAGGGTGAAAAATTCACTTTACCGGTAACACCGTAAGTGGTACGTATTTTCAGACGTTCCAGCCATTCCATATCCTTCATGAACGAATAATTGTGGATATTCAGCCCCAAACCGCCCGAGAAAAAAGGTGCAAAACGCTTATCGGCTCCAAACTCGGAGTTTCCGTCGAGACGTATGGACACATCGGCTAAGTAGATGTTGTCGTACGAATAATTGAAAGTGCCCAACGCTCCAAACAAGCGACTCTTGGAATCGGATGCTGAGGGCATGCCATATATAGAGTTTGCATAGCCTACCGACGAGAGAGTACCGGAAGGAAAGCCTCGGTAATCAATAGAAAGCCCAGTGCCTGTGCTTGATGTGGCATTCATACCGACAAGGAAATTCAAGCTGTTCTTTTTGATGTTACGGTTGTAAGACAAGGTCAACGTAGCGTCCCACGACAAACTGTTGGCAGTAACGATATTCAACTGACCGGAAACAACATTATTCAATGACAGTCTATCGCTGTTTTTCTTTGAAAGCGGATCCAAGAAATCATTGGCTTCCGAATTGGATTTGGTCACACTAAACTGACCTTTGAGCAACCAATGCGGAGTAATGTTCCACAACAACTCCGTATTGTTTATCAATTCCCACGACTTATCACGGCTGTAGCTTCCCAATGTAGCCTCGTACAAAGGATTCTCGCCTCCGCTGGTTCCGTTCCATCCATACGTCATCTCCAAATACTTACCATTCTCATCCAAATATACGTCGTAGGGCAGTTTGGAGGTATAATCCGCAAAGCTGCCGTAGGGTGAATCTGAAGAGTTAGTATAGGTGTAAGAGAAGCTGTTGCGCAACTGGAAGTTTCCCAAGGTGTATGACAAAGAGAGACCTCCTGACATACGGTCACGATACGAATCTTTCATCACACCGGCATCGTTGTTGTACGACAAGTCGACCCCCCAACGCAGGTTCTCTGTTCCACCGTCAAGATACAAACTGTGTTTGTGATTGAACACTGTACGGAGAGGTTTCGACAGCCAGTAAGTATTCACACCACGAACCACATTATTCAGTTTCTTATGATAAATCTGGTCCAGCCTGTTCTGCTCGCTAATGAATGTTGCACTTTCCGGATCGGCCTTAAACAGTCCTGCCGCAACCTCTGTCTGCAACTTCTCCTTAGCGTCCATCAGATTGTAATCTGTTAGATCCGGATATTCCAATGTACCGGTAAAATTATAATTTACATTAATTTTCCCCGGCTTCGGAATCACAGTTGTAATAATCACCACCCCGTTGGCAGCACGCGAACCATACATTGCCGTAGCAGCGGCATCTTTCAGAATCGTAATACTCTCGATGCGACTCGGATCCATATCGTACAGTTTCTGTACACTGATTTCGAATCCGTCCATAATAAACGTAGGAAGGTTCGGATTATTCTTCAACGCTGATTTAGAGAGGTCTTCGGCAGCTAGTTCGGTAGTTCCGATTCCGGAACGCCCACGGATATACAACTCGGGGACGTTGTTTGGGTTGGACCCCATCAGGTTGTTTTCTGCAATACGAAATGAAGGGTCGAACACCTGCAAAGCACCCAGTACGTTTGTCTTTGAGACGGACATCAGTTGGTCGGCAGATACCGTTACAGACGTACCTGTAAAACTATTCTTGCTGATTTTCGCATAGCCGGTCACCACCACCTCATCCAATTGCTTTGAGTCCGGTTTCAACCGAAATGTATGTGTCTTGTCCAAATTCAACTTTGCGGTATGGATCTCTATCGGTTGCATCCCAACGAAAGAGATACGCACAATAACATTTTTGTCAGGCAGTCCCAAAGAAAAAGCCCCTTCCGCATCCGTCATCGTGCCGATGTTCCTCTCTTTCCCCATAATCAGAACAGTGACACCCGGCAAGGGTTCTCCTCCCTCATCTACTACCACTCCGGTTATAATTTTTTTCTTCTCTTTGGACTGTTTGTATACAATAGTCACAATATTGCCTTCAATCTCGTAAGTATAGCCTGTGTTAGCCAATACTTTATCCAAAACTTCAGTGATAGGTTGTCCCTTACTTTGGATCGTGATACGAGACATACTCTTTACTTGCTCAGTGTTATAGATAAAGTTTAAACCTGTCTGAGCTTTCACTGCATCAAAAAACTCTTTAACTGATGCAGACTTTAAATTAAGGGATACTTTCATTGAATTAGACTGTGCTGCAGCCGATGTCGGTGCGAACAACAGAAAAATAATACAGAGAGACATCACAATACGCTCTCTGGCCCTTTTAATTTGCATGGCCTCCTCCTTTTTTAGTAAATGTGGTTAATAATAGTTTTATTCTCTTCTAATAATAATAGCTTCTCCTTCAACATCCATTTCCAAATGAGTAACTCTTTGAATTGCTTTTAATATAGGGATTATAGAACCGTAACGATCAAGGTCGCCGGTAAAACGTATCGTCTTTATATCTTCATCTTCAAACATTATTTTCTTATCATACCAACGGGATATCACCTCCATAAGGGTTTCCAAAGAACAATTATCAAATACAAAACGTCCGCTATTCCAAGCTATATAAGGTTCTATATCTACCTTGCTGATTTGAACATCCTGTGTTGCTCCATTTAGGACGGCCAGTTCCCCCGGATGTATCTTATGCTCATCCCCCTGATTAGGAAGAACACTGATAGCTCCTTCCACCAATACCACTTTCGTGACTCCGGCTACATGTGTATTGACATTAAAAGAGGTGCCATATTGCTTGACAATCCCATTTGCCGTTATAACCCGGAACGGACGGTCGTCTTTAGCTATTTGAAAATAGGCCTCTCCATCCAAATAAACAGTACGACTAGCTGCACTAAAATGCGACGGATACTTTAAAGTCGTGTTATAGTTCAAATGCACTTTTGTTCCATCCTCAAAAGTGAGCCAAAATTCACTATCATCATAAGTGACCAATTTATTATTGTCAGTAGCAGTAACGTCTCCATTTTCTGATTGTGTTTCTTCCATAGCTTCTGGAGATAATTTCGGCAAGATAGTCGAGTCCTGCAACGATTGATGGGAAGCCGATTTCAATTCAATTTCCTGCCCGCCGGCCAATACAAGAGTAGCTTTCTGCTTTCCCATCTTTTCCGAACGTATCATTGCTAATTGATCATCCTGTACTCTTACAGGTACGGTATCAGCGTTTCGCCACATTCCCACCCAAATAGCAGCACCAATAATTATAGGGATCATAAAGATAGCAGCATATCTCCAAAGCATCCTGCGATGGATTCCACGAACTTGAAAATGTTTTTCCTGAAACTTTTTCCAGGCCTGTTCCTCGTCCACTGTTGCAAATTGACGGTATCTTTCAGACAAATCAGTATCTTGCATTAGACTTTCATAGTTCTTTTTATTTTCTAAAGAACTTTCAATCCAAACTTGCAATCGTTTCTCTTCTTCTTCCGAAAGCTGTCCTAGTAGCTGGTCATGAATTATAGAATTTATATTTCTTTTGCGTTCCATTATATGTTTTTGCATCATTTATATAAAGACGACTAAACAAATAAAATGAGGGACAAGTTAAAACAACTTTTTTTCAAAAAATATCTTTTTTATGGAAGAATAGACAAAAGCAATGCAAAATGATATGGACTTAACTTTTTCCGGAGCAAAGACATTGCCCGTTTCTTTTGCGTTTTAACGGTCTCAAGAGAAACATAAAGCGCAGCTGCTATTTCCTCATTCTTCTTACCCTCCATATGCAACAAAAAGACCTGTTTGCAACGTTCCGGCAAAGAATCAATAGTCATAAAAAGTTGCCGAAAAATCTCCTCTGTAAAGAAATCATCTTCTTCCTCATCTCCTACTCTGTATTCCTGATGTGATTCTATTATCTTCTGCAAATAATCAAATTCAACATCTTTATGTTTGAGATAATCAATTGAAGCATTCCGAACGGAATTATATAGATAGGCCTTCAATGACACCAATGACTTAAATGATAATTGCTTTTCCCAAAGAGTAGAAAACAGTTCCTGTACAATATCCTCTGCAGCTCCAGACTCCCCTGTTATCTGTATTGCATAACAAACCAATGCCTTATAATAAGTCTTATAAAGCATACGGAAAGCTGTAGCATCCAGTTTATTTATCTGTTCTATGGAAATCTCTCTGCTATCCATTTTGGGCATTTTGTGCCAAAAATACAATTAAATAGCGATATTCCATGCTAAATATAATATTAAATTGTTCAGAACATATCGTAATAATTTGATAAATATTTACGTAATGAGCTACAATTCTGATATAAAAAAGTAAAAGACACCCCATCGTAATCCCTACGACAAGGTGCTTCTATTAGCAACATAATGCTAAATTAACACTAAATTATTAAGAGAGAGATTTATTACTTTTCTTTTGGTGCAACTTCCGGAGTCACCAACTTCTTTATCGACTTCATATTCAGATACAGAAAAGCCAATCGCGGCTGTGCCTCTTGAACAACCAGTTCCAATGAATCAGATGTTACATAACCAATACGTTCACGTGTTTTATACACTTCCGTCTTCCCATCTTCCCCTTTGCTAAATCCTTCAACGATTAAATAACCATTATCAATCTTCCAAGTCTTTAAATCTAAAGAAGGAATATTGATAGCAGAACATTTACCACCTTTTTCAAACTCAAACCCTTTGAGTTCACCAGTAGATTCATAGGTATAAGGATTACACCATTTACCAATAATTTGTTTTTCCACCTTGTCTTGTCCGTAGCTGCTGAATGCAAAGCAAGACAGAGCTATTACTGTAATTAATAGTTTCTTCATTTTTTTTATTTTTCTAGTAAGTCATATTTCTGATCAATTCCGCGCTCACGTAAATGAATACCTTCCTTCATCCAACGTGGTTCTTTTGTTCCTTTCAGGTAATAATCAAAGAACTGTTTCATTCGGATAGTCCAGTCTTTTTGTGCTGCCTGATTACCAAGAAAATGTCCTTCACCTTTGTAATTAAGATGCCATGCCGGACGTTGCAAACGACGCATTGCTAAATAAAGTGCACGGCCTTGTTCGTAGGCAACAGCCTCATCCTTATCATTATGCCAAATTAATAATGGGGTATGTATTTTATCCGCTTCCACAATAGCAGAACTTGCCAAATATTTACCCTTGGCTTCCCACAAACTCTTTCCCATACGGCTTTGCCATTCTTCATACATGAAATAACGCGGCAAACCGCTTCCACCACGAATACCCAAATAACCGGTTACCATATCAGTAATAGGAGCCCCAATATTAGCACAAGTAAATATATCCGTCTTTGTCACCAGATAACTAGCCTGGAAACCTGACCAACTATGCCCCTGAAGCCCTATCTTACCAGGATGTGCTATCCCCTGCTCTATTAGATATTTCGTTCCGCTCACCACTGCATCATAACTACTCTGTCCCGGCGTTCCTACAGTAAAATGTACATCCGGCATAAATACAATGTACCCATTACTCACAAAGTACATCACATCCGCCATTGCACTGCTCAAACCTGGAGCATTATAAGTATTCAATCCGCCAGAGTGAGTCTCATAAAATTGTACCAATACCGGATATTCTTTCTTAGGATCATAATCTTCGGGAAGATAAAGCAGTCCTTTGTTCGGCTTATTCTCGTAATTCGTCCACTCCAGAAGTTTAACCGTTCCCCATTTATATTCATTTTGTTGGGGATTAGCGGTTGTTATTCTGATTGGATTGGAGAAATCCGATTTACTCCACCATAAATCACGAAATTCCGATATGTTCTGACGATTCCAGATACAATACTTCTGGTTATCAGAGAAGCGGTGAATTGCATAGATATAAGGACCTCCCATCAGTTTTTTCAGATTACCTTTCATATCAAGCAAGCATATTTCTTCATCCATAGTATCAGTATCCCAGACACTCACCATAATCTTTTCATCCGAATCAAATACCTCTTTATCAATATTGCTAGTCATTTTACGGATAAATTTCCGGTTTTTACGTCCATATCCCTTCGTAAGGCACTCCGGCTGACGTTCTCCTGTCAAATCTATCTTCCACCAGTCATAAGCGTCATAAATCAACACATTATTGCCTTCAGCAGTCCAACCTGCAATACCATAAGCAGGTGCAGGATTCGGTTTGTCATAGTCTTCTTCAAATATAGGATAGCCGATAGCAGTCGATATATCGGTTAGCTTGCCTGTAGCTCCATCAAATTTATTCCAGACCTTCGCTATAGGATCATACATCACCGCCCATTTACCGTTTGTCGACCACCGCGGCCTTGTCCTGTAGTTACGTCCTACTAATTGTTTTTCTCCCGTATGCACATTCACAGAATAGATGTCAAACGGCATTTCATTAAGCCATTCTTTCTGCATACGATAAGGAGTTTCGTCCGTATAAAGTACATAATGAATTTCTTCCGCACGGTCCGGCTCCAACAAATTGGCATGACTGGGAGCCACTTCCATCATTTTTTTAGAAGCAATATCATAGATATATTTCGAATACTGGGGATGGAAATAACGGTCGCGTGTCTGCAAAGTAGGAACTTCATATTCATCCCAAGTCCATAATTCCAGCTCGAAGCTCTCATCAGGCTTTACTTTCTCTTCTTTTTTATCTTTACTCACTTTTCCCTGATAGGGCCTGAGCTCAATTGTCAGAAATTTCTGGCTATGTGATAGAGTTGCCCGGGCAAGTTCCATTCCTGTAGGGAGAATAATCTCTTTACGGTCAAAGACCAAATCACAGGTATTCTTCTTTAAAGAAAAATTATACCATAAAGAATCGTTTACTGTAAACTCTCCAGTCATCTGTTTGGCATCAAGGCTGAAAGAAGAAGGTTCTTTCTTGACGGAGCTTTGATAAATAGTTTGGTAAGGACCAGCCAGTGGACCATAACACAAAGCATTTCCTTTGGCCTGTTTACGAATAAAAAGAATTGAACGATTCTGATTATACAGCGTATAGTAGCCTATACTGTCAATCTGAAATGCAGTTCCAGTCTTAAGATGACGTACCACCAAGCGGTCGAAAGCCGGAATATGGCTAACCGTATCTTCCGGTACATTGGTTACAGATACCGAATAAGGAACTCCTTCTACAGGATGGAAAGATTCTTTATACACCCACTCCGTTTTCACTCCGGACGGTAACGACATTAATATTGTCTTCATATTTCCAGCAGTATCCGCCTGCTGATAATAAATAGCCTGGTCTGCATCATAATATTGAATCTGCTCGACATCAGACAATGCTATTTCTTTCCGTGTACGCGAATCAAACAGATGTAATATCTTAGACTCCTTATCATCGGGATTATATTCCATCGGAGCAATGCGATAAGTTACCCATCGCCCTGTCGGAGAAATATCGGGTGATTCGACGCGCTTCCACGACATACAAGCTGCTATATCCAATGGTTTCAATAAGTGAGACTGTCGTTCGGCAGGTTGATCTTTCACTTTTTGTTCTGCTCCGGCAGAGTTGTATGACAGCAGCGCAGCTGCCAAACACAAATATCTAAAGAAAGAGTTCTTCATATAGTTTAATCTATTGCCTTATTTACTACGGTTTATATCTTCCCAACAGTCTGCACGAGCATCACCCAGTAAATGCTTGGCAAAAAAGGCTGAAGGGCGGCGAGGGCACCAAGCTGAGCAATCTGGACACAGTCTGCATCCTCTCTGCCGGAGAGAAGGGCGAGCTGTACGCCTCCCGCATCTCCGGGCGGAACGCCCCCGGCGACTTCGACCTGTCCTCCATGACGCTAGGGAACAAGACCGTATCCGTGGGCGTCCGGGTCTATGAGCAGGTCCAGGGCGCCGCCGCCCAGGCGGCCGTCCCCCTGTCCGAGCTGGATCTGGAGCGCATCCCCCAGGATAAGATCTCCGGCTACCATGAGAACAGCTCCGGCATCGTGGATCTCATTCTGCTGGACTCCGTCACCGGCGACGCCTACACCTATGGCCTTCTGAAGGTGTCCTACGACAGCTCCAATGAGGACGGTGGAGAGAAGGGTCCCCGCCAGATCGCGTTGGAGAACGGCTCCGGCGGCATCGCCAAGGCCAACTCCGGCTATGACGCCAAAAATAACTCCTTCGGCGGCGCGGTCCTGGGCAGCAACGGCAGGATCGCCTCCGTGGTCACGCTGAACAAGCTCGACAAGCTCTCCCCCTCTGACTTCTTCGAGCGTGACGGCCGGTACTACCTGTCCTCCGGCGGCCAGACCTACGCCGTAGCCACCGACGTGGAGTGCTACAATGACGCCTCGGAGAGCTGGTTCACCCAAAAGACCGGCAAGGAGCGGTTCAACGCCTGCACCGCTTTCTCCAGCGCCGAGCGGCAGGTGGCGTGGCACATACGCACCATTCGGTCGGACAGCCCTTCGCCGTACTTGTCGGTGAACCGCTTCCGGCCGCTTTTCTTGAGCCGACCGTAGAACTGCTGCAGGTCGTTCTGTGTCAGCTTATTCAGCGGGATGTCCCCAATCTCCGGGATGATGTGCAAGCGGATGCGGCTCTCGTAGGTCTCCTGTGTGGTGGGCCGGATCTTGGGCTTGGAGTGATTCTCGTACCAGTATGTCAGCCAGTCCCCGAAGGGCATCTCAGGGCGAACCTTTTCAGGCTTCAGTCCCCCGCACTCCTCCTTGAGCTTCTGGAGCTTCTCGACACACTCCTTCTTCGTTTTGGCGAGGACATTTTTCGTCTTGGGATAACCGTTGTCATCATAGCCGATGACGACTCGCCCCTCCCAACGGCCGTCCTTGCGCTGCCTTACCGTTCCATCTCCGGCTTTTCGTTTTCTTGCCACGGTTTCAACTCCTTTCCGAAGATATCTTCCATGAAGCCGCCCACGATGCCAGAGGCTGTCTTCTGCATATCCGATGTGACATGGGTGTAGGTGTCCAGCGTGAAGGAGGCGTTGGTATGCCCCAGAATCCCCGACAGGGTTTTGGCGTCTACACCACTGGTGAGGGCGTGTGTAGCGAAGGTGTGACGCAGATCATGAAAGCGGATGCTGGGCAGCCCCGCCCGCTGGAGGAGTGTTTTCATGTGGCGATACGCCGCATTGGGATCGACGGGGTCTTCCGGCTTCACCGGATCCGGGAATATCCATTGGCTGATGGCATCCGCCTTGCGCCGCCGTAGGATTTCGGTCACGCTGTGCGGCAGAATGATGGTACGCATACCTTGATTGGTCTTCGTCTCGCCGACGGTGTATTCGCCCTTCCGCTGGCTGTGGAGGGTTCGGCACGCCTTCAGCGTACCGGTATTCCTATCGAAGTCGCTCCACTGCAGACCGCAGATCTCGCCGCGGCGCAGGCCGGTCATCAGCTCCGTCTGGAAGAAGTCACGCCACACCTTGTCCTGCTCCACCACTGTAAGGAAGTCGTCCAACTCCGCACGGGTGAGGATGCGCTTGGGCTTGTAGTTGGGCTTGGGCGCTGTTGTCCCCTCGGTGGGGTTCCTGGGAATGACATGCGCCTGCACCGCGTCCTTCAGCGCGGCGTGGAGTGTGGAATGGATGTGGCGCACCATGGAGTCGGAGAGCTGATGCCCCATCTCGGGATGCTCGTGGATGCGCCCCTCCGTTTTCAGGCGGCGGTACATCCGCTGGATGTCCTGCTGGGAGAGGAGGGAGATCTGCTTGTCGCCCAGTTGCGGCTTGATGTAGTATTCGATGTAGCGGCGGTAGCCCTCGAGGGTACCGGGGCGCACCGTACCCGCCTTGTACTCCGTGAGCCAGCGGTCCAGCCACTGGCCCAGCGTCATGCGGCTGTCCTCGGTCAGCTCCACATCCCGGTAGCACTCGATGTTCTGGTGCAGCTTGTCCAGCAGGGCCTTTTGCGTCTTGGCATACACATGGCGGAACAGCGGCTCGCCGTTTTCCCGGTGGCCGATGACGATGCGACCTTCCCAGCGGCCATCGTCACGCCTTCGCACCATGCCGTCACCGGCCGGTCTTCGTTTTGCCATGCATTTCACTTCCTTTGGATTCAATTTCTTTTTGCAACACAAACAACTACCACACTTTTGCGGAAATAGCTACTGAATTCTTCTGCCAGCTTTGACCACAAAATTGGCCAGAAATCGGGGTAAAAATAGGGCTTGGGGCCGGTATGACGTCGGTAGAAACCCTTGCAAACACTGGCTTTTTCGGATTTTTAGCGTCAGAGCGGATCCATGAGCCCGGAAAGAGCGTCGCATTGTCCCCGGCCGCAAACCCTTGAAAATGCCCGCACTGCGGGCATTTGTGGGATGGACAGGGGCGTTTACGACCCCGGTCCTTTCTCCTGCTTTCCTTTCGTCGGCGGCAAATCGGTCTGATTTTCGGTTATCCTGCCCGGTCGATCATCCACGTCGCATCATCCCCTTCCGGGCAGAGCACGCTGCGATAGGTACTGATGTCTGGTACCATGCCGCGGCACATCATTTCGTTGCATAGCAGCATGCGGAGCACCGCAGTGCTGTAGACACTCCGCATCTCGTCCCGGCACCGACGGGCAACGGTCTTTTGCTCATCGGTCAGATCACCGTAGTGTTCATCGCAGAGGAACAGGCGAAGCTCCTCTGCGTCGATGGGGTCGGCATGATCCTTGTTCCACGCCCACCGGATGTAGCGCACTGTGTCGTGTGTGCGCCGTAGGGCCATCATCGGGTCATGGTCTACGATAAAGTTTGCAAGCTGCTGCATCATGCGCTTTCCTCATTTTTCTCGTTCTGTCGATTCAACTCGGCCAGCCGCTTTTCTGCCTTTGCCCGTTCCATGTCACGCTCCACCTGTAGGAACTGCCGCTGATAGTTCAGCTCCATCGCTTCCTGAACGGGACGGATGGTGTAGATGAGACTGCCGTTGCGCACGCGGCCATCCTTCGTTGTGACGGTGCTGGGTTCGGTGCGGATGAGTCCCTTCTCCTCCAGACCAGCCACATACTTTCGCACAGTGTTTTCACTCAGCTGCACCGCCCGGCCGATGGTGCGGTAGCTGGGATGGCACTGGTAGGTTTTGCGATCCTCGCAGCGCAGGAGGTAATTGTAGACGGCGATCTCGTGAGAACTGAGTCCGAGATTGAAGACCTCGTTTGGGACAAGGTAGTAGTGCTTGTTCGGGTCCCGCTTGGGCCAGCGCTGGAACATCAGGCATCACCTCCTGTCTGCTCATCGACCCACCGGCAGAACTTTTCTTTGGGCACCACGATGCGGTTTCCGATCCGCAGCGCGGGGAAGCCCGTTTCGCGCATGAGCTCATAGGCGCTGGAGATGGACACGCCCAGCACCTGCGCCACCGTGTTCGCATTGAGGAACAGCGGCAGCTGGTCATAGTTGGTAAATGTGGATTCTTGCATTGGATTCCTCCTTTATAATTTTTGATGTTTGTTGACGGAAGCTACAACGCAGCCTATAGGCATCACTCCTTTCAGTTCGATTTGAATACAGAGAATTGCTCCCTGCTAAATGCCTTAAAAAAATCCCTCCACTTATCGCGGAGGAAAACATGTTTTGCACACCCTGTTTTAGAAAAATTTTTCTTTGTCTATCGCGGCGTATCTTTTGAGACAGCAAATAGAAGTTCCATACCATCCAACAGCTTCATGAGGGACAATTCTAACATTCCTCTACCTATTGCCGTTCTTCAGCAATTTTTGGGCCTTTTTTCTATGCGATCCACACGCTTAAAAATCGTTTTCATGTTCATGCCGGATATCCTAAAATATACGCCATTCCGTTTCTTTGAATCCCATACATACCATGGACGCAAAAAGGGAGCCGCGCCAATTGGCGCGGCTCCCTGAGTCGAGTGTTCGGTTTTACATTCCCAGCGTCGGTGAGGTATGCTGCTCCTGCACCATCAAAAGTTCCAAGCTGTAATCCAAAATCTTCTCTTTGCGCTCGGTCAGCATGGTCAGATAGAATTCACGCTGGATTGGCAGCAGTTCAGGGACACCTTCGAGAAAGTCATG